>ODAI011557122.1_pt1 | contig 10406 bp, 8 predicted proteins | sample 1539321 | NCBI WGS metagenome assembly ODAI01 (sample SAMN02144231, study PRJEB22623) | gut metagenome | biome: sheep rumen | host: Ovis aries | place: New Zealand | reverse complement strand
GTTTTCATATTCCTCCGGACTGGTCTCCCGCAGTTTCTCCACATCATCAATGATAATCGAATCTCCTGCTCTCAAGGCCGTCACCCAACGTTCAAAATCATCTGAAAACTCATATTCATAAAAACCGGTATCGGCCATCTCCCCTTCTTTCACGTTATACCACCAATAGGGAATCCAGACACCAATATCCGGATCAAACAAAAGGATGCCACACCAGTCTGATCCGTAAAACTGACAAGCCGTGATCAGGGTCTGCATCGCGATTCGTTTCGGATCGTCCATACTATGCAGGCCACGTTCCAATTCTGTAATCGTATTCTCAAATTCCGCCAGATAATGAGTCTTATCCCGAATCAGCGTGATTTCCTCCGAAGAGAGCTGATTCCAATCCTTTTTAAGGATTTTTGTGATGCGATTAAACAACATCTTCTTCACTTCCCTTCCATGGTTTTCACAATTGATTAACTACGTGAAATTTTTCACATATGAGTTTAAAAAAACAAAGCCGCAAAACTGTCCAATCTTTACAAGCGGCAGCCTAAGGCTCTTATTATCATTTTCCAGCTGCCAGCATTATAACATCTGGATCATTCTTATTATTAATCCTGGCCCTTTTGATATTGCTCTATAAGATCTTCATATTCCTGTTGTTCTTCAAGAAATAATTCTGCTACATGAATAATCCGCCTTAAAGTATTCGTCGTACACTTTTCCATAATAGATCCAAGCTCATCATCCCTGAGGTACGTCTTACAGGAATGGGGTGAATCCAACAAAAAGAAATCCACCGTTGTATCCAGTTCCTCGCTAATCCGCTTCAACATAACAAGTGAAGGAGTCTTTTTGTCGGCTTCTATATCACTGAGATGGCTACCTTTACATCCGATACGAAGCGCAAGTTCTTTTTGTTTAAGTCCCTTCTGCTTTCTCACTGCTCTCACACGAGAACCAAGCGTTTGATTACGTTCAAGCAAGATTTCTGTCGGCATAATAACCACCTCCCCTCAACTAATATTCTTTAACAACATTATACAAATTTCATTGAAAGCAAAGAATACTCTACTTGTGAAGATAGTAGCTATTAGCGAATTTATGTGAGATTTTTTTCTTCTCTCAGCAGTTATTTATTACTATCACATAATAAATACGAATCCTCTTATGCATATTCCTTTAATAGATGGTGAGCGGAGCAACGCAGGACTCCATTTCGGGCAGTATTTTTATTCAGTAGCCGATCACTGAACAGTAACTATATTTAGCTTTTCTTCATAAAACAAGAATCTATACGGTTATCAACACGATACTGCGCATGGTATAATAAATTCTATCTCCTGTGCATTTACTGGAGTTTTAAGCAGTATGTGGAATGACTGGATTAACGCAGGTGAAAAGTATGGTTTTCAAAACGAAGGAAGAGTTTTCCGGCAGAGAGGTGGATTTACTGTATTTCTCCCCTAAACTCATTCATAAAATAAAGCATATTCTGGACTGCGCCCTTTCGGTACTGGAAGCTCCGGCCGGCTATGGAAAAACCACCGCTGTTCATCAGGTACTGGACGGGCTGGATGAACCGGTGTACTGGTATACGGCAGTTGAAAGCGTGACAGACACGAGTTTCCAGTGGTTTCTCCGTCAGATTGAACAGGCGGATGAACAGGCAGCGGGAAAGCTACAAGAACTGGGATTTCTGAACCGGAGTAATGCGGCACAGGCAGCCCGTATTATTACCGGGATGAAAATCGAATCGCCGATGACACTGGTTTTCGACAATTTCCAATATTCCCTGTCAAACTGGCAGCCGCAGATTCTTGACAGTCTGACGAAACGTGCCGGAGACGGTCTGCGGACGGTTTTTATTTCCCAGAATTTCGGGAGATTCCGTAAAATGCTTAACGAACTGGAGGGAAATATCTGTTACATCAGAAGCCGGGATTTGCTTTTGACAGAACGCGACATCAGAGCGTTCGCGCATCAGTTGAATACGGATGTGACGGAAGAGGAGATCCGCCTGATAAAAAACAGAACGGACGGTTGGACTGCGGCGGTTGCGCTCTGTCTGGAAAATCAGCGTTACAGTTCCTATCAGGATCAGATACAGGATATGGATGATCTTTTGTACGAGCTGTTCTGGAGACGGCTTTCGGAAGAGCAGCAGGAGGTTCTGCTCAGGGTCTGCCTGTTTGACCGGCTTTCAACCGGATTTATCGAGCAGTTGCTGCCGGAGGCATTGTTATCTTCTGAGGAGCGACTCCATCTGCTGCGCAGAACCCCTCTTATCCGTTATCAGGAAATCCGGCAGGGATTCTATCCCCATGAAATTCTCCTCCGCTTCCTGAGGCTTAGGCTGTCTGTTGCCGAAGCCGCTTTCCGGGAGGATGTATACCGAAGATCCGGTATGGTTTTTCAGCAGAACGACATGATCCAGGCGGCTGTCAATTGCTACTATCACGCGAATGATTACGAGCGCATTCTTTCCTGCAGGCTGGTCTGCCTGATTACGGAAAAATTTGATGGTGTTACGTATACGGAACTTGCCCGGGTTGTATTGAACCAGTGTCCGGAGGAAATCCAGATCCGCTATCCGCTTTCCCTGCTGCGTCTGTGCTACGCTCTGTACGCGGGCTGCGCGTTTCAGGAGTTCGCGGTTCAGATGGAACGTGTCCGCGGGCTGATTGAACGTATCCGGGACAGACATCTCCTGGGAGAGTGGTATCTGGTGGACGCGTTATCCGGTTTTCCTCATCTGGACCAGATGGAAGAAAAGTATCTGCTGGCGGAAGAACTGCTGGAACATCCCTCGGACGTGTTTATTGCGGAGGAGCCCTTCCTGTTTGGATGCACTTCCATGTGGTACCTGTTTTATGTGAAACCGGGAACCATGATGGAAACCGCGGACCAGATGGAGCGGGTGATGACATTGTACAATCGCCTTACCAGCGGGCACGGTGCCGGTGCAGCGGAACTCTATCGGGGCGAGGCCTATTCTGTACAGGGGAGGTTTGAAGAATCGGATATCCAGGCTTACCTGGCCAGCTTTCTGTCAGAACAGTCCGGCAACGCTTCGGTTACTTACGGAACGGCGCTGCTCCTGGGGATCAACGCGATTTACCGTTCCGATATGGAAGGGCTGCAGAAGGCGATTGATTATCTGGAGAACAAGGCACAGGGGTATTCTTTTCTGCAGGGAAAGATGCTCAATACCTATATGGTGGAGACCGTACGCGGATATCTGCTGGGGCTGATGATGGAGACGGGGAGTTCGCCGCTGTGGACCCAGGGAGAGGCGGATACACTGACAGACCTTACCTTTACCAACTTTATGATCAAAACCTGCCGTATTACAGATTTGCTGCTGAAGAGGGAATACAAACAGGCCATTGCTTCCGTGGAGGCGTCTTTGCGGCTGGATTCCCGGCTCATTTCCACTCCTACGCAGAACTTTATGTACTGCGGGCTGGCTCTTTGTTATATGGCGATTGGCAGGCTGCTGAAAGCCGCGGAGTATCTGGACAAAGCTCTGACACTGGCCGGACAGGATCAGAACTACACCTTCCTGGCCTGTTTTCGGAAATATTTTCAGGTATTGTTTCTGATGCCGCAGATCTCTTCCAGGCACAGAAAGACCATTCAGGAGATCAGGGCGGTAGATATCCGGTATACGCGGGCGGATGAAAGTCATATCTTCGCCATGCTGGAACGGCAGACGCATGATGAGACAGAACTGACGGAACGGGAGCGGGAGGTCGCGGAGCTGGCGGCACAGGGGCTGCACAACAGGGAAATTGCCGCGATGCTGCACATTTCTCAGAATACGGTAAAACATCATCTGAAAATCACCTTCCAGAAAATGAATATCGACAGACGCAGCAAACTGGTGGAAATGCTGAAATAGAAGGAAAATACTCTGTTGGGAACGGTACAGCTTTTCAGGCTGTATCGTTTTTCTTTTTTTGAAAGACGTACAAAATGTTTCACTCCTGAATCCGGATTACCCGGGTGATCTGCAAAAACTACCCGTTATGACCATTCTTTCGGGTGATGCGGGATTCAGAAGAAACCGTTATGATGTTGAAAAACAGAGGAAAGGAGGTCTGCTGTATGGAGGGACTGCTGCAGGAGGTAACACCTCTGCCGGATTACCGGCTGGTACTGCGTTTTCAGAATGAAAGCATCGCGATTGTGAATCTGGCGAGGAGGGTCCGTACGATTCGTTTTGCCCGCCTGGCATCTTCAGAAATGTTTGTGACTGCCAGAGCCGCCGGAGACCATGTCGTCTGGTCAGACGGAAAAAACACAGTAAGCATCTCCTGCGATGAACTGCTGGACGCGATGATGATGGATTGACTCGGAAAGAAAGGACCGTGGGAAAGATGAAAACCTATCGACAGTATGATTTTGCGAAACGAGTGGACTTTGTATTCCGCAGATACGGAGAGAAGACGGCGGTTGTCTTTTACCGTACTGAGAATGAAGTCATCCGGTATTCCTACCGTCAGCTCTCGGATATCACAGAAGATGTAAGAGAACTTCTGGAGCGGCAGGGGATCCGCCCGGCAGAGCGTATTGCCGTTCTCACGAAACCGACCCCTTTCAGTGCCATATTACTCCTGGCTCTGTCACGTCTGGGCTATACAAGTGTCCTGCCGGATGCCTCCCTGCCGGTGGAGGAACGGAACCGTCTTCTGAAATTCACGGAACCGTCCGCTGTCTTTACAACGGAAGATTTCTGCTCAACACTGGACGAATCCTTCCGAAAGATCATTCCGGTATATCGTATCTTTACAGATACTGAGGATTGCAGGCAGCTGAATACAGAACTCAAGGAACGCGCACAGCCGGGGACCCCGGGTGATCCGGATGTCATCGCCATTATCTTTTCTTCCGGGACGACGGGGAAAGCCAAAGGCGCGGAGATCACCTGCCAGGCGATGATGTATGCCGCCATCAGTTCCCGGTATTATGGATCCTACAGTTCCTCCGCGCGGTTTCTGCATATCCTTCCTCAGAATCACATCGCCGGCTATACGATGTTATTTATAAACTTTCTTCTGGGGGCGGAGATGGGATTTGTCCCGGAAATCAGCGCGGCGGGACTGGCGATGGGACTGAGAGCCTATGAACCGACGCATCTGACAATGATCCCGCAGGTATATGAAACGATTCATCATAAGATTGAGACGGAAATCTCCCGACGGCCTGTTCCGGTAAGGGCAGCATTTGCGGGGGCCCGCAGCTTTTCTTCCTTTGTGCGCAGGCACACCGGCTATAAAATGAAATGGCTGACCCGACCGTTTTACGCGCCTGCGCTCGGACGGAACATGCATACGATGGGCAGCGGGACCGCAGCCTGTTCTGAGGAAACCGTTCAGTTTTATCTCGATCTGGGCATTGATTTCCTGAATGTGTACGGCGCGACGGAAGCTTCGTTTCCGATCTGCGCGACAAATTGTTCAAAAGAAAGTTATCCGGATCAAGGTGTCGGAAAAGCCGGGCAGTTTCCGTATATTGAACTCAGGATTGAGGACGGGGAGATTCTGGTCCGCTCTGCTCTGCAGATGAAGGGGTATTTCCGTGATCCGGAGAGTACGCGCCGGTCCGTTACGCCGGATGGTTTTTTCAGGACCGGGGATCTGGGCTATATCGACAAACAGGGAAATCTTCATATTACAGGCAGGCAGAAAGAAACGATCCAGCTGAAAAGCGGGAAAAAGGTTTCGGCAGCAGATGTTGACGCGTATTATCGTGCCGTAAGCGGAGATCTGGAAATTGCCTCCTGCGGGGTTCCGGAACCGGAGACACAGACCGAACGCGTTGTGCTGTTCCTGGAAACGGCGGATGCTCCTCAGGATATGGTGACAGAGGTGAAAACACGGATTCGCAGGTGTTCGGATACGACTGGCGGCAGCTACAGGCTGTCGGAGATCATTTGTGTGAAAGAACTGCCACGGACCACTCTTGGAAAAATCCAGAGGTTCCGGCTTCGTGAACTTGCGGAACAGCAAACAGACCGCGGCGATTTCACGCCGGTGGATATGGAACACGAAAACGTCTGCACAATTATTCAGAAGCATATGCCTGATCATCTGGTGACACCGGAAACGAGGCTATCCGAAGATTTAAACCTGGATTCCCTGAGTATGTTTGAAATCTGTTCAGAACTGGAAAGTCTGTATCATGTGGATTTCCTGAATCGACTGGATACGGTACACACTGTCAGAGATTTAAATGATCTTGTGAATGCCGCGCTGCCTTCCGCGCATCATGTGGATACGAAACAGTATCCCCTTCCGGCACGGCCGGTTGACCGCAGTCTGTTCCGTATACTGAAGGGGTTTTCCAGGAACCTGTATTCACTGGAATCTGTCGGAACGGAGCAGCTCCATCCGGACCGCCAGTATATTTTCTGTCCGAATCATGAGAGCCATCTGGATTCTCTCTGGGTCTGGTCGGCGCTGGAGGGACGGTTGAACTGCAGCAGGATCGCCTGCCTGGCAAAACAGGAACATCTGGATCACGCAGGATCAAGAGCGATGCTCCGGATTCTTGGCGGAATCCCGACGGACCGTGACGGTAATCCCGTTCCGGCGTTTCAGCGGGCGGTTTCGGTCATTCAGCGTCAGAATGTCCAGTTTCTGATTCATCCGGAAGGGACAAGGACCCGCAATGGAGCACTTGGCGTATTCAAGGGTGGCGCCGCCAAACTGTCTCTGGAGACCGGCGTACCGCTGGTACCGGTCTGTATCCTGGGCGCGTATCAGATTTTTCCTGCGGACAGGCTTCTGCCACGCTTCTATGATTTCCGTCATCGCAAACGTCTGCCTCTGAAAATCGTGTTCGGCGCTCCGATTTTTCCGACAGGGGAAGATACCGTTGCGTCTCTTACAGAGCGGCTTCGCCGTGAAATTATATCACTCCGGAAAATGTACGAGGACGGAAACCATGAAAATCGGAATTGATGTGGATGGCGTCCTGTTGGATACTTCGTCGTTTTTACAGGACTATGGAAGCGTATTCTTTCGCCGGCAGCCGGTTTCACCGTCCGCTTACACGGTGGAGGAAATGTATGAAGTTTCCGGAAGCGCGGTGACAATGTTCGGTCTGCGCTGGTTCTTTCCTGTATATTGCAGGACCTATCCACCGTATGCGGGCGCTGCGGATGTGTACGCTTCGCTTCGTAAAGAAGGGCATATCATTCTTCAGATTACCTCGAGAAAACTTGTCACCGGGCATTCTCCGCTCGCTGCCCTGAGCCGGTTTCTGCTGAAGCGGTGGCTGTATCGCAACAGATTCTGTTATCACGAGCTGATCTTATGCGGGGAGGAAGGAGTGGCCGCGCAGAAACTCCGCTGTTGTCTGGAACAACAGGTACAGGTCATGATCGAGGATCATCCGGATACAGCGTTGCTTCTGGCACAACATGGAATCTCTGTTCTCCTGTATGACGCTCCGTATAATCAGCATATCCGTGATGCCCGGATTCAGAGAGTCAGGAACTGGGAGGAGATCGCCGCGTTTTTTCGAAAGTAATATCTGAGAGAGGAGGGACGCGATGAATCCCGGCAGTATCTATGGAAGTCCTCTGACAGTAGCACAGGTGAGGGAAATCCTGCGCGGTCAGCTGGGCGTCGGAAATGAGGAGCTTTCAGAACTGATACCGGTCAGAGCGGGGATGACCAATATCACCTGGTCTTTTCGGATGAATGGGCAGAAATATCTGCTTCGGCTGCCCGGCGCCGGTACGGAGCAGCTCATCAACCGGAAGGAGGAATATACGGTCTATCAGGCAATCGCCGACATCGGCATTGGCGATGAAGTGGTATATTTTGACGCGGAACACGGGATGAAAATCAGTCGTTTTCTGGAGAATGTCCGTACCTGCAGTCCGGGATCCCCGATGGACATCCGGCTCTGTATGGAGCAGCTGCGCTGGTTTCACGAACAGAAGCTCACAGTTCCGCACAGTTTTGACCTGGCAGAACGCATTTCGTATTATGAACGCCTCCGTCAGCCGCATCCGTCCGTTTATGCTGATTACGGGCAGACGAGAAAGAAAATGGATCGGCTGCTCTCCTATGTGAAATCCTGTAAAAAAGAATGGACTCTGTGCCACATTGACGCGGTCTGTGATAATTTTCTGCTATATAACAATGAGCCGGACAGACCGCCAGTGATGATTGACTGGGAGTACGCGGCCATGCAGGATCCGCATCTGGATATCGCGATGTTTCTCGCGTATTCCGATTTTACACGGGAGCAGGCGGATCAGATTATGGATTATTATTTCATACAGAAATGTCCATGGGAACTGCGGCAGAAGATCTACTGCTATATTGCCCTGTGTGGTTTCTTATGGAGTAACTGGTGTGAATTCAAACGCGTCCAGGGCGAGGATTTCGGAGAATACGCTGTCAGGCAGTATGAATTGTCGAAAGTCTATTATGATGTCTTTATGACGAAACAGAAGTGATTCTTATGGAAAACGCGACACATGCTATCATTATGGCTGCAGGCATCGGAAGCAGGATGCGTCCTGTGACAGACAGAATTCCAAAGCCGATGGTTCCGGTCAACGGCAGACCGATGATCGAATCTGTGATCGATGCGCTGCATCAGAACGGAATTACAGAGATCTATATTGTGACCGGCTACCTGAGCGAACAGTTTCAGCCGCTGGCGCGGCGCGATGACGGGATCCGGCTGATTGAGAATCCCTATTATGCTTCCTGTAATAATATCTCCTCGCTGTACATGGCAAGGGAATGGATTCCGAACGCAGTCATTCTGGATGGCGATCAGATGATTCATGACAGTTCCATTCTCTTTCCTGTGTATGAACGGTCCTGCTATTGCTGCCACTATACCGGCCAGTGGACGGATGAATGGATGCTGCAGCTGGATGAAACCGGAACCGTGTGCTGCTGCAGTCCTTCCGGAGGCGCCGGAGGCTGGCAGCTTCACAGCGTGTCCTTCTGGACAGAAGAGGACGGGATTCGTCTGAAACAGCATCTCGAGTATGAATTTGAGCAGCGCCGGAACCGCGCGGTCTATTGGGATCATGTGGCTCTCCTGCTGCATCCGGCCGACTATCAGATCGGGATCCGGCCGATTTCGGAATTTGCTTTGACAGAGATTGATTCGTTTTCGGAACTGGTGGCGCAGGATCCCTCTTATGGCATTCACAGAAGTATGGAGAGGATGCGGGATTCCCGCGGATAAAACTGTAAAATAGTACCATTCATCAATTCTTCCGCAACTATTAGTGCATTCTGTCATTCTGAGGAGCGAAGCAGACGATTCCAACCTGCAGACAATTCCACCCTCGCTTCGCTTCGGGGAATTGATTGCATCTGACCTGCCATTGATTTCATTCTGAAATCAGGTTAGGTCATGATCGCTGCGCTCAGGATGACAGGACAGAATGCATGACTCGCTGTTTGGTACTAATAAATGCGGAAGAACCAATTCATCTCAACAAGGAGGTCCAGTATGAGTGAAGTAAAAAAGGTTCAGCAGAACATGGATGGAGAAGAACCGCTGAAAACAGTTCCCAGTATCCTGGAAAATAAATTCGCGGATTTTACCTACCGGTTTGTAAAATATATCCCGATGAGCGTGCATCCGAATGTCGTAACCGGCATTGGGCTGATCTGTGGTCTTCTGGGAGCCTTCTGCTTTTTTCTCGGTTCTTTTTCCAGATGGTTTTTTCTTCCTGCCATCCTGGGCATGATCACACATATTGTCTGTGACAACTTTGACGGGTATATGGCGCGGACAAGGAATATGCAGTCGGCGAGGGGCGGCTTCTTTGACCTGATGTCTGATATTCTCGTGTGTACCGTCACAGTTCTGTGCATCGGTCTGTCATCCTTCGGGCATATGGAAATCGCGGCGTTCGGCGCGCCGCTCTACGGGATCCACATGGTTGCGACCCTCCATTACATCATGCATTTCAATGAGTTCCCTTTCCCGCCGTTTGGCCCGTTTGAAATTCCCTGCACTTATATCATCATCGCGGTACTCAACGCTGTATTTGGCAGTGTCACGGTATTTCATATCGGTGATTTCCCGTTCCTGCTGGATGATATCGTGCTTTTGCCTGCAGCGATTGGCGCTGCTATTGAAGTGGCCAGGATGGGAATCGTACTCTTCTTCCGGCTGAAGCGTGAAGGAAAATGAATAAGAGGAATCTGCTGCTGCGCGACTTGATGTATCTGTATACGTCCATTTTCTGCGCGTCCATTCAGAATATTGTCACACAGATGTTTTTTGACCGGTATGATCCGGAAAACAAGGAACTGCTGCTTTTCACAACGTTGTTCTGCGGTGCGGTCTGTACAATGCTGGGAATCCTGGCATCATCCCGGATGCGGAAGAACGGAATCGTTTTACTGACTGGCATGATTGCC
>ODAI014019621.1_pt1 | contig 10407 bp, 8 predicted proteins | sample 1539321 | NCBI WGS metagenome assembly ODAI01 (sample SAMN02144231, study PRJEB22623) | gut metagenome | biome: sheep rumen | host: Ovis aries | place: New Zealand | reverse complement strand
TTACTTTCGCCTTCCTTTACCCTGAGCGCTTCTGGCGGCCTTACTGGTGGCAGACTTTTTGTATTTATGTACCTTGTAGACCTTGCGAGTCGATGTACCGGCAGACTTTTCCCCCTTTACGCCACCTGATACTTTATCTCCCTTTGAGCCTTTCGCCCTCTTTGAAGATCCCTTAGAGTTACCCTTTAAACCACCCTTCCGGGGTTTCTTAAACCTTGGCTTTCCTGTCCTTGGATCGGGCTCAACGTCTGAAATATCCACCATCTCACCGCGATAATTTATCTTGCGTGAAGCATCCTCTGCCTCATCTGTACTCCTGTTCATCAGCTTTCTGACTTTACTTGCACGCTGCTGGGAAACCTTCCTTGCCTCAGAGTACTCCACATAATAGTCCTCTGATGAATCATCATCCAGCTTAGGATCCACAAGCTTAAAGTCAATGGACTTGGTGAGACGGTCAGCACCAACAACCTTTATCATGACCTTCTGACCAAGAGTATATTCTTTGTGATAACGCTCACCAACAAGCTTCATATTCTGCTCATCATAGACGTAGAAATCATCCTCCATGGAAGCAGCTCTTATCATGCCCTCACAGGAATTCTCCAGTTCAACAAACATGCCCCAGGCTGTAACACCCGAAACAATACCTTCAAAATTCTCGCCGATGTGGTTTTCCATGTATTGGGCTTTCTTGAGCTTGTCAGTTTCTCTCTCCGCTTCTTCAGCACGTCTTTCAGTTTCAGATGAATGCTTTGCTACTTCATCAAGAATTTCCTCATAGTGGGAGATTTTTCTCTCATTCATCCTGCCGCGAAGATGATCCTTTATTATCCTGTGAATCTGGAGATCAGGATATCTTCTTATGGGAGATGTGAAGTGACAATAATAATCAAAAGCAAGTCCAAAATGCCCTGTGCACTCCGTGCTGTACTTAGCCTGCATCATGCTGCGAAGAGCCATTCTGCTGATAACAGCTTCTTCTTTGCTGCCCTCGATGCCCTTTAAGAGCTTTTGCAGCTCTTTTGGCCTTACATCGCCATCATTCTTAACATGCATATGATGCCCCAAGTGATTCACAAAGGAAGCCAAAGTTGCGATCTTTTCAGGATCAGGCTGCTCATGTACTCGATATACAAAGGGGCTTTCCAGAAAAAAGAAATGTTCAGCCACCGTCTGGTTTGCCGCCAGCATAAAATCCTCAATAAGCTTCGTCGCCGTGTTTCTCTCATGAGGAACTATATCTATGGGATTTCCGTCTTTATCTAAAAGAATCTTCGATTCCGGAAAATCAAAATCTATGGCACCCTTCTTTTCTCTCTTTTTGCGAAGAATCGAAGAAAGCTTTGCCATATCTCTGAACATTGGAACAAGCTCTTTATATCTTTCTATTGTTTCAGGATCTTCATCCTCCAAAATCTTCGCCACATCGGTATAAGACATGCGTTCATTAACATTGATGACACTTTCGCAAATCTCGTGGTCAATGACAGCGCCGTTGTTATCAATAGTCATAAGACAGCTAAGAGTCAGTCTGTCCTCACCGTGATTAAGCGAGCAGATTTCATTTGATAATCTGTGGGGAAGCATGGGGATAACTCTGTCAACAAGATATACTGAAGTCCCCCTCTTTAGTGCCTCTCTGTCCAGTGCGGAACTCTCCTGCACGTAATTGGAAACATCAGCAATATGAACCCCAAGATGATAGAGCCCTTCATCATCCACTGTAAGACTTACAGCATCATCCAGGTCCTTAGCATCTTCGCCGTCAATGGTAACCATCTGCACATCCCTTAAGTCCTTACGTCCAAAGAGATCCGCCTCGATGATCTGGTCAGGACACTTATTGGCCTGATTCATAACGCGCTCCGGAAACTCATAGGGAATGTCATAGCCCATAACAATAGACAGGATATCCACTCCCGGATCATTGATGTTGCCAATAACTTCTTTTACTTTGCCCTCAGGCTTTTTGCGCTTTAAGATATCACCATAGTCAGTTATGGTAACTAAAACCTTATCACCGGTAACCGCAGTTCCATGATGTTCGATGGGAATAAAGATATCATTTGTGATCTTGCCGTTATCCGGAATCACAAAGCCATAGTTCTTTTCCCCCTGATAGGTTCCCACAAGTTCCTGGATTCCCCTTACAAGGATATTCCTGATGCGGCCCTCCCGGCGCTTTCCTGTGGAATCCGGAAGAAGCTCCACCTCCACAGTATCAGTGTGGAACGCTCCGTGAACATAGTCTTCGGGGATAAAGATATCCTCCTCCATCCCTTCCACTTCCACGAAACCAAAGCCCCTGGCGTTACTTATAAACTGACCGACCACATAGTTTTTATTGTTCTTTTTGCCGTACAGACTTTCATCCATACGTTTTAATTTTTTCCCTTTACTCATAATTCTTATTTTACTAAACCTTTTTGCGAAAAAAAAGCATTCTGAACTAATCAGAATGCCTTTTTTTAAATATCCTATTTAATGAAATATCTTAGAAAATACCCATATTCAGAACAACTGCAAACACTACGAAAAGAACTGAAAGAACAACTGTAACCTTCTTAAGAATACCTTCTCTTGAACGTCCCTTGTTCCTGCCCCAGTATGTATTCTCAACTGTTCCCTGAATAGCACCAAGTCCCTGGTTCTTGCCTTCCTGAGCAAGCACAAGTACTACAAGTGCGATACATACCAATATAAACAAAACTCCGAAAACATAATCTAATGCACTCACGAAATTCAACCTCCAAAGCAAATACATATGCTAAAACACGCAACAATTACTATAACATAAGTAAATGCTAAAAGTCAATTATTTCTTAATAAGAAGAGATTTTCCTGTCATTTCTTTTGGCTGCTCTTCTCCCATGCACTCGATAAGTGTAGGAATGATATCTGCAAGACATCCACCCTCTTTAAGTGTATAAGCAGGGTCATAGTTTACCAGAATGAAAGGAACAGGATTTGTTGTATGAGCTGTCCAGGGCTCTCCTGTCTCGTAGTCGATCATCATGTCAGCGTTACCATGATCTGCGCAGATGAACATTGTTCCATTTACTGCCTTGATAGCATCAACAATCTTTCCAACACACTCATCAACTACTTCGATAGCCTTAACTGCTGCTGGAATAACACCTGTATGACCTACCATATCAGGGTTAGCAAAGTTAGCTACAACAACGTCGTACTTCTGAGAATTGATGGCATCAAGAATCTTCTCACAAACTTCAGGAGCACTCATCTGAGGCTTAAGGTCATAGGTAGGAACATCCTTAGGACTGTTTACAAGCACCCTGTCCTCACCCTCGTTAGGCTGCTCTACACCGCCGTTAAAGAAGAAGGTTACATGAGCATATTTCTCAGTCTCAGCAATACGAGCCTGCTTCAATCCCTTTGCTGCAAGCCACTCGCCAAAGGTGTTGTTAAGAAGTACCTTCTTAAATGCTATCTCCTTATTAGGAATTGTAGGATCATAATCTGTAAAGCATACATAAGTTACATCAAGGCGCTTACCTCTGTTAAACTTATCAAACTCATCATCACAGAAGCAGTGAGTTATCTCTCTTGCTCTGTCGGGACGGAAGTTGTAGAAAATTATGGAATCGCCATCCTTAATTGTTGCAACAGGTGCGCCATTCTTCATGATAACTGTAGGAATGACGAACTCATCAGTCTTGCCGTTCTTATATGAAGCCACCATACACTCATGAGCTGAGTCAGCCTTGTTGCCCTCGCCCTTTGTAAGCGCATTGTATGCGATCTCTACACGATCATAGTTGTTATCTCTGTCCATAGCATAGTAACGGCCTGAGATAGATGCAATCTCACCAACACCAAGCTCTTTCATCTTATCTTCGAGCTGCTGAACAAAGTCGATACCGCTTTCAGGTGGAGTATCCCTTCCATCAAGGAAGCAGTGAACGTAAACCTTATTAAGACCATTCTTTTTAGCAAGTTCCAGAAGTCCGTAAATATGTGTAATATGGCTGTGAACACCACCGTCAGAAACAAGCCCATACATGTGAAGAGCTGAATTCTTCTCCTTGCAGTTATTGATAGCTGTCATAAGGCCTTCATTTGTAAAGAAATCACCATCCTCAATGGACTTTGTGATTCTTGTAAGCTCCTGATAAACAATTCTTCCTGCTCCCATGTTCATGTGACCAACTTCAGAGTTACCCATCTGACCATCAGGAAGTCCAACAGCAAGACCGCTGGCATAGCCCTTTACAAATGGATAATCCTTCATAAGGCCGTCCATTACAGGAGTTTTTGCCATGGCAATAGCGTTTCCCTCAGGGTTGTCATTAAGCCCATAGCCGTCAAGAATTAAAAGAACTGTAGGTTTAGAACCTCTCATGTTTATATCCTCCATATAATCAATGTTTGATCATTATAGCTTTTACCTTGCATAGTATAGCGCATTCACAGGCTTTGTGACAAGCATTTAACAAAATCTTTATACTCCCCTGAGTTTATATTATTAAATGTTTTTGATGTCGGGCCGATCTTCTTAATCCTCTAACAGTTTATCTACTGTAATGTCCAATTTATAATCCGACTCCATTTCTGCAAAGCGCTCAGTTACCATACGGATAAGCTCATCATCTTTTATCTCATACTTATATGGTATCTCCAGATCAAAACTAACTGTCTTCTCATCACTACTTTCGCTTATCCAGAAATCATGGAACTTTATCTTTGGATCGATTTCCTCAAGGATAAGTTTAAGCCATGCCTTCATTTCACGAGTTTTCGCATCACTGTCATTTATAGGATCCATGTGGATAACTGCCGTGCAGTGATATTTCTTTCTGAGCTCTTTTTCTATCTTGTCAATGATATCATGGACTTCTATTAGGGTCATATATTCAGGAACTTCCACATGGAGGGACATAATGATGCGGCTTGGGCCGTAGTTGTGAACTATAATGTCATGAACTCCAAGAGTCCCTTCATGAGAAAGTACGATAGTCTCAATGTCTTTTAAAAACTCTTTGCTTGGAGGCTCCCCAAGAAGCGGGCTGATAGTGTCTTTTGCAGATTCAATTCCTGTCTTGAGGATGAAAAGAGCAACTATAATTCCCGCAAAACCGTCCACATTCAGGCCGGTGTAATGATTTATAAAAAGAGAAATCAGAACAATGGAGGTAGACAAGACATCAGAAATGCTATCCATGGCTGTAGATCTTAATGTCGCACTGCCTATGACCTTTGAAGCCCGAAGATTTGCCGCGAACATGAGAAATTTTATCAAGACGGAAACCACAAGAATAAATACCACAACCGGGGTAAATGTAACAGCTTCCGGTGACGTTATTTTTGCAAAAGAACTCTGAAATAACTCGAAGGCCATTATGATAATAAGAAGTGACACAATGAGTCCTGCTATATATTCAAGTCTGCCATGGCCAAAGGGATGCTCCTCATCCGCTTCCTGACCTGCAAGTTTAAAGCCAATGAGAGTAACAACTGAAGAAACAACATCAGACAAATTGTTAAGTGCATCAGAAATAATAGCGATGGAACCACTTATAGTTCCTGCAAGAAGTTTAATGATTACCAGAATAATATTTAAGGCAATGCCAACAGCACCACTAATGATGCCATAGCCTTGCCTTACCTTCGGGTCATCTACCCGATCATAATCTTTTATGAATTTTTTTGCCAGTGTACAGATCATTGCCCCCAGAAAACCGTCACAAGAAGTGTTCCATCCTCTACGGTAATCTCTGCCTCCTCATCTATGATGAATTCGTTGCTGACGCCTATTGGAAAGTCGCTTGTAATGACGCCTTCCTCCATATTATACATCAGTCCTTTCAAAGTTACACCTTTTGAAATCGGAGTTAGAGAAAACACTGAAAGCAATCCTGTGTTGCCTCGATGAAACTTTATTGTCTCATTTTCAGCTATCAAAAGCATCTGTTCCCGGCCCATAATATAGCCTTTCCCGCCATGATGCTTAATAAAAAGAAGTGTCTGAATATTAGCGAGGGAGTGATCTGCTCTTCTGCCACCCAGGCCTCCATAGATGTAAAACTTGCGGTATCCCCGCTCAAATCCCACTCTAACTGCCCTTAGGGTATCAGTATCATCTTTTTTAACATTTAATCTCATGATCCTATCGGGGTCATTTACCTCTATCTCCTGAAGAGCTCTTAGAACCTCCGGTCCCTGCTCACTTACAGAGTCAAAATCTCCAACAATAAGATCCGGAAGTATTCCCATCTGCTGGGCGTACACAAATCCTGCGTCGCAGGCTATGCACATATCCTCTTCATTGATCTCAATATTAACTCCGGGGAAATCTCCGGCTGAGATTATTACACATTTTGGTTCCTGTTTTATTCCATCCATGATCACGCTTTTATCCTGGACTCAATGGTCTCAATGTCCATTGTCCACTCATTAGGTCCGCCCCAATCGCCCACGATGGTTTCATTTTCTTCACCATCCTGTGTTGTTATCAGGGTTGAGAGTCTGTAGTTCATCTTTGCAACCTTTGTGGAATTACCTGATGTGATATAGCTGTAAAGATACGTAACCGAGTACTTCGTATGAGGATAATAATTATCTTCCACGGATGCAGGCTCATAAGATATGGCATTTCTCTGAATTCCATCATCCTCGAAGAAATTTGCCCAAAGGGTTATGACACCTGCTGTTGTAGGATTCTCCTCAAAATTAAGGAATCTGTAAGACCACTTTCCTTCATTATTGTTCAGTATAATGGCCTCTCTGCTGATAGGCACGTATGTGGTGTTCTCCTGAGGAGTCTCCTCTTTATTTAAAAATATATTTCTAAGATTTATGTACTGATCTGAAACAACAAAGTCTCTAAGTTCGTCAACATTTCCGACATCAAGCTGCGTGAAAATGTCTGCAAATATTCCCGAAACATCTATAGAATTTTCAAGGCACGCCTTCATAGAAGAAAGGTTATCGTCGCTTCCTGTCTGTGTCTCAATACTTGCAAGAAGTTCTTTATATGCCTCAATATCTGAACAGTTAAGAGTAAAAGAAATGTCTCCCGGTGTAGCGTATTTCAGAACAACCTGTTTTAATTCCTCGGTAGGATTAGCTTCATAGATACCAAGGAGCTCTTTTACAAAGGATTCATACTGTCCAAAAGAAAAAGTTGCACTTCCGTTCTCAGATGAATAGGTTGCACAATCAGACCTGAAAAGTGCATCCTCGTCGTAACTGTAAGCATCCGTGAACACCCTTGAATATGCGGAATCAAGAAGCTCAACAGCATCTTTGTTTGTATTGTCGTCAGAAAGAACTGATACGATAGAAAGTACTGTGTTCATATCAGCCTTTTGAGAGTTCATGGCATCTACCGCTTCATTGAGGATAACTGCATGATAGTTGTCCAGTAGTCCTTCATTTTCAGTATTCTGCCAGCCATCATAAAGTATCTTTTTGGCTGACTCCGAGTCGTCAATACTAAGATATGCTCCTGCCATGTTGGAATAGGCAGTTACGGAATGCTTGTCAATGCTGATTGCAGTCTCATAAGAATCGATTGCAGCCTCATAATCAGCATCCTGAGTGTACTTATCTCCTGCAGCAATTGCCTTGTTTACCTTTACAGAAGGAAGATGGGAATAAGTGCCAAAGCCCGCGCCACCAATAACAACAATTGCTGCTGCAATTATACCTATCTTTCTTACATCTACGCGCTTTCTTCTTCTCTTTCTTGATCTTAGCTTAACATTGCTGCTGTAGCTTTTATTTGAATTTCTATAATTACGTGATATTGATGTATCCAAATCTTTATTTCCTTACTAATCTTTAATAACAAAATAGTTATTTAAAAAACAAAAGTTTTTATTGTAACAAAAAAAGCCATATGCATCCCACATACAGTTTTTTCAACAACTTTTTTCACACACTTTCGTAAGTATAGCACATATCACCGGAATTAGGAAAGTGAAATATTGAAAAAGGGACGCTCCAAATATTGAACGTCCCTAAATCACATAACTTACAGAATCATCTCGGTAATCGCTTATATTTACTTTCCAAGAATCTCATGAACTGCATTCTTAATGGTTTCATCCTTGGCGTTAGCATCAAAGTACTCAAGGAAGTGAGGACCTGAAAGAGCACCTTTTACAAGATCCTGATCAAGGTTCTTAAGGATTGCAGGAACATCCTGACAGATAGTTACCTTTCTTACTTCATCAAGAATCTTCTTGTTGCGCTGTTCAGGTACTGCTCTTTCTCTTGGATAACCCTGTCCGCTTTCCTCTGAAAAGAGCTTTTCAAAGCTGTATTCAAGATTCAGTTCGGCACCCCAACCTGACTTAAGTGCAAAGTTCATTGCGATTGCATTTCCATCATTAACCTGAGCAAAAGTATATGCATCAAGAGGATCAGTTACGTGACCACAGATAACTCCCGGAAAACTGTTGCAGGCAAGCATAGCGCCTTCACCTGTTCCGCAGCCTGTAACAACATAATCAACAGCACCTGAGTTAAGAAGTACACATGCCAGAATACCATTCTGAACATATGTCAACTGAGCCTCGTCCTCTGCTGAGTACATACCATAGTTAAAAACCTCAAAGCCATGAGCATCGGCAACTTTCTTGAGAGCCTTATAGATCATCTCGTTTTTTGCAGCCTGGCTGTTTTCATTAATAAGTGCTATTTTCATGTTCCACCTCCAATTAATATAGTTCTATTCATATATTGAATTTTAATTTTGAAAAACACTATTGTCTATGGAAATGGGCTCTTTGTGTAAGTTTTTCAAGATTTTAGTCATTATATTTTTAAGGTGCTATATTTTCTTAAGTTTTAATAAATGGTTTAGTGAACATTATTCCAGCATAAAAGAAATCAGTTTAAATCGTCCACGGCCTTCATAACCAAAGTACAGCGCTTCCTTTCCGGATAGCCCGGAAGGTAACTGACCTTTGTATTCACTTTCATGGTTATCGCTTGAAGCATTTACCGGTATCTTAAGAATTGCCTCTCCATTTTCAGAAGTCCGAACAGTGATATTGCCCTTTCCTGTTCCTTTCATTTTAACTGAAATCTTCCTTGTTCCAGAGAGATCAAAATATTTATATCCGGCAGTTGCACCATCACAGAAGTTGGCAATATACTGATCATCTCCGCCTTCTCTGTCACCACCATCCTGTGTAAAGTATGGAGTATTGCCCTTTCTGTGCTTAATCATGGACAAAAATCTTGTGCCATCCTTACCATAGAGATTGCAGGCAATATATGAAGGATATACTCCACTTCCCGGAAGCGATCCTTTATTAAAGCCCTGACTGGTCATCTCTGCCTGATAAAACCTTCCATTCTCGAACCTGATTTCTTCGACGCAGGCCTGCCTCGATGATTGTTTTCTTCCGCTTTGTCTATGGTAAAAGACAAAATACCTGTCTCCTATCTTAATGAGACTTCCATGGGTATTCCCCGTATTATTCCTGGCACTCTTTACATCCGTAATTCCTGAAAGTCCAATATCACCGTTAGATACAAGCACTCCGCCAAAGGAGAAACCTCCCACCGGAGAATCCGAAACCGCATAACACAGCTCATGACTGTTCAAAGAACTGTAGATAAAATAGTACTTTCCGTCAAACTTTCTCATAGAACTTGCTTCAAGAAAAAGATGGCCCTCATACCCCTTTTTACTGCCATCTTCTCTTGCACCAACTCCTATATAGACAGGCCCCGACTTTACGGTTAACATGTCAGAGTCATCAATTTCAAAGCACATGGGGCCTTTATTTGTAGGTTTATTTCCCATAAGAAGAAGTGGGTTGTCATTCAGTGCAAAACCCACATACATATAAAGTTTCCCATCATCATCCTTAAATACTCCGGGATCAAACATAAAAGGTTCGCCTTTTAACCCTATAGGCACGTTATCAGGATATTTTATATCACCGTAATACTCATACTTTCCTGCCGGAGTATCGCAGACTGCCACCGATATCTTTTTTGTTCCACCCATAAAATAGTAGAGATAGAATCTGCCATCAGGTCCCTGTACCATATCCGGGGCAGCAAGGCCAAAAAGGAGCTTTGGCCATTTAGCATTTGGATCCTGTTCTCTTTTGTATATAACCCCCTCATATCGCCAATTCCCCAAATCATCTATCGGTGCAGACCAGCAGACATAGTTCCCAAGACAAAAAGATAATCCATTAAAGAGATCATGGGATCCGTATATATAAACGCGGTCTCCCACAATATGCGGTTCTGCATCCGGTACATATTCCCAACTTGGAAGATATGGATTGCTCATATTTTACCTTCTTTCATTTTTTACTATTTACAAAACGGGATGAGTTAACTCATCCCGCTTTGAAGACCATTATATGTTATCTATCAAAATAAGTGAAATTACTTGATTGGAACCCAGATTCC
>ODAI013681288.1_pt1 | contig 10407 bp, 5 predicted proteins | sample 1539321 | NCBI WGS metagenome assembly ODAI01 (sample SAMN02144231, study PRJEB22623) | gut metagenome | biome: sheep rumen | host: Ovis aries | place: New Zealand | reverse complement strand
TTGATAAACTGGTCACAGCACCTGCTTCAACAAACCTGCATGACTGCAACGACATTATCTGGGACAACAAGATCAACACGCTTCCGCTTGTAGATGAAGAAGGAAGACTTCAGTATATCGTATTTCGCAAGGACTATGACAGCCACAAGGAAAATGTCAATGAACTTCTTGACGCCAATAAGAGCTATGTCGTAGGCGCCGGTATCAACACACGCGACTACGCGGAGAGAGTTCCGGCTCTGGTCGAGGCAGGTGCTGACGTCATCTGTATCGATTCTTCAGAAGGTTTCTCTGAATGGCAGAGCAGGACAATCAGCTGGATCCGCGAGCATTACGGTGACACAGTAAAGGTTGGAGCAGGCAACGTTGTCGATAAGGAAGGATTCCTTTTCCTTGCAAATGCAGGAGCCGATTTCGTCAAGATCGGTATCGGCGGCGGTTCCATCTGCATCACACGCGAGACTAAGGGTATCGGTCGAGGCCAGGCTACAGCAGTCATCGAGGTCGCTAAGGCAAGAGATGAGTACTTCGAGAAGACAGGTGTGTACATTCCGATCTGCTCCGACGGCGGTATCGTACATGATTATCACATCACACTTGCGCTGGCTATGGGTGCTGACTTCGTTATGCTCGGCCGTTACTTTGCAAGATTTGATGAGAGCCCGACAAACAAGGTCCGTGTGAATGGCAACTATGTCAAAGAGTACTGGGGCGAGGGTTCTAACCGTGCGCGCAACTGGCAGAGATATGACCTCGGCGGGGCTACAAAGCTGAGCTTCGAGGAGGGTGTTGACAGCTACGTTCCCTATGCCGGTTCCCTTGCGGAAGGCGTCACAACGACACTTTACAAGGTCCGCTCAACGATGTGCAACTGCGGCGCACTCTCCATTCCGGAACTGCAGCAGAAAGCCAGACTGACAGTTGTCTCCTCTACATCTATTGTTGAGGGCGGCAGCCACGATGTCATTCTGAAGAATAACAACCCGAACACATAATGAACTGACCGGATTTTCCGAAATATAATTTAATCTGATTCAGGGCTGACACGGAAGCAAGATGTGTCAGCCCTGTTTTTGTAATCGCGATCTCCGATCGCTCTGCTTGAGTCGAAGTCTGATGTTTTGTTACAGTCTGTATGAACTGTTACCATATCGGGAATGTTTCGAAAAAATAAATAACGTCGCACTTCCTTGATATGTCTTATTATGTTACAATATATATTTGCAAAGAGAGATAGATTTACTGAACTACTAACTTTTCTGAGGTTCATGTGTATGAGTGAAACTAGTCTTAAAATCGCTATGCTGGGACATAAGCGCATCCCATCGCGCGAGGGCGGAGTGGAGATCGTTGTCGAAGAGCTCAGCACCCATATGGCTGAACGTGGACATTCAGTAACCTGTTACAACCGAAGAGGACATCACGTTAGCGGAAAAGAGTACGATAAAGAAAAACCGCTGACTAAATATAAAGGCGTTAAATTAAAGTATGTCCCGACCGTCAACGGAAAAGGACTTGCAGCGTTTTCCGCTTCATTTTTCGCATCTATTTTTGCCGCATTCGGCGATTATGATATTGTCCATTATCACGCCGAAGGTCCATGTATTATGATGTGGCTTCCAAAATTAATCGGGAAAAAGAGATGTATCGCAACTATCCACGGTCTTGATCACCGACGGGCAAAATGGAGTCGTTTCGCCAAGTTCGTCATCAAGATGGGCGAGCGCATGGCAGTCAGAATGGCTGACGAGATAATCGTTCTGAGTCACGATATGGAAGTGTATTTCCTGAAAGAGTACAGACGCAGGACAAATTTCATTCCGAACGGAGTCTCGGAACCTACCGTCAGACGGGCTCAACTTATAACGGAAAAATACGGCCTCACTAAAGACAGTTATATTCTTGCCTTGAGCAGACTTGCGCCGGAAAAGGGCATCCGGTATCTGATCGATGCCTATAAAAAGATTGATACGGACAAGAAGCTGATCATTGCGGGCGGAAGTTCTGACACAGAAGAATTTGTCGACGAGATGAAGAAGAGAGCTGCTGATGATGACAGGATCATCTTCACCGGCTTTGTGGATGGACAGGAATTAGAAGAGCTTTACAGCAATCCTTACATGTATGTGCTTGCATCGGATATTGAGGGTATGCCGCTTAGCCTTCTGGAAGCTATGAGCTACGGCAACTGCGTACTTACTTCTAACATTCCAGAGTGTGCGGAAGTGATTGAGGATAAGGGCGTCACGTTTGCTCGGGGCAGTACGCACGACCTGCAGAAAAAAATGCAGATGCTCCTCGAATCACCGCAGATTGTCGAGTCGCTTAGAAACAGCTCCAAAGATTTCATTTTAAGCAAATACAGCTGGGATGAAGTCATTAACAAAACTCTTGAACTTTATATGAAGGAATAAACAACATAAGGGGAGGATCTTTCTCGAGATTTTCCTCTTATTTGTGTGATAAAGCCCGAAAGTGACTGCCGTGCTTGCGACGCGAAGCTAGTCCCGTGGACACGAGCAGGCATTTGAGGGCCAACAGTCATCGAGCAGCTTGCTGCGAGATGGCAGTGATAAAGCCCGAAAGTGACTGCCGTGACTTTTTTGAAGGAGTCAATTATGAAAGTATTAATGATCAATAAATTCCTGTATCCGAACGGCGGATCGGAAACCTACATCTTCAAGATCGGCGATTATCTGACAAGCATTGGACACGAAGTCCAATATTTCGGCATGGAACACGAAGGTCGGTGCGTCGGCAACAGCGCGGAAGCCTACACATCTGATATGGATTTTCACGGCGGAAGCGCGCTCTCAAAGCTGACCTACCCGGTAAAAACAATTTACAGTACGGAAGCCCGTAAGAAGATCCGTCTCGTGCTTGATGATTTTGAGCCCGATGTGTGTCATCTCAATAATTTCAATTATCAGCTCACTCCATCTGTCATTCTTGAAATTGAAAAGTGGAAGAAAGAAACCGGTAAAGCCTGTAAAATCATATTCACGGCCCACGATTACCAGCTCATCTGCCCGAACCATATGCTGATGAATCCCAACTCGGGTGTGATCTGCGAGAAGTGTGTCGGAGGGCATTTTACGAACTGTCTTCGGGGCAAATGTATCCACGGTTCTACCGCAAAATCTGCTGTCGGCATGATGGAAGCGGAAATATGGAATCACACAGATGTCTACAGCAAAATCGATACATTTATCTGCTGCTCAGAGTTCATGAAGAGCCGTATGGATACCAATCCGCAGTTTGCCGGAAAGACAATCGCGCTCCACAACTTTATTGACAGAGTAGAGGAAGACGCTAAAACCGCTTCAGATGACGACATCCCGAAGAAATATGTTCTCTACTTCGGAAGATTCTCCGAGGAGAAGGGGATTAAGACACTTCTTAAAGCAGTGAGCCTTCTTCCTGATGTGAAGTTCGTATTTGCAGGAACCGGCCCTCTTGCGGAAGAGACGATGAGTGTCCCCAATATTCAGAATGTCGGCTTTATGACCGGAAAAGCTCTCACGGATCTCATCAGCGGAGCACGATTCTCGGTGTACCCTTCCGAATGGTACGAGAACTGTCCGTTCTCAGTCATGGAGAGCCAGATGTACGGAACGCCTGTACTCGGAAGCAGGATTGGCGGAATCCCTGAGCTCATTAAAGAGAATGAGACCGGCGAGCTGTTTGAAGCGGGAAGTACTGCGGAGCTGGCCAATAAAATCCAAAAGCTCTGGGAAGATGATCTTCTTATCGAGAGATATACAGATAATTGCAGACATGTAAGCTTTGACTCAACTGAGGAATATTGCGAAAAGCTGCTTAAGATTTATGCCGGTGAGGAACTTGATATGTCCGGCGATGTGAATACGAGTATTGATAAAGAAGGTGAAAGTACTATGTCAGACACTGAAAAGAAGACAATAATCGAAAATATTGCAGATAAAATCCCTGTAAAGGAAAAGGCGGCTAAGCTCATGGAAAAGCTTCCCGGCAAGGGCAAGGCGGCAGAGCTCATGGACAAAGTCCCCGGCGCAAAGAAAGCTGAGAGTACAAAGAAACTCAACGGCACGGTCATTGTCACGTACCGCTGCAATGCGCGCTGCAATATGTGCAACCGCTACAAGAAGCCGTCCAAAGTCGAGGAAGAAATCTCAATTGAGACAATCAAGAAACTTCCGCCAATGTATTTTACAAATATCACCGGCGGGGAGCCCTTCATCCGTACAGATCTCAAAGATATCGTTCGAGAACTCAGAAAGAAGAGTGACCGTATCGTCATCTCAACGAACGGTTTCTTCACTGATCGAATTATCGACCTCTGTAAGGAATTCCCGGACATCGGAATCCGCATTTCCATCGAAGGCCTTGAGGAGACCAACAACGCGATCCGAGGACTTCCCGATGGCTTCAACAGAGGCTACACGACTCTCAAGAAGCTTCGCAAGATGGGCATGAAGGATGTCGGATTCGGCATGACAGTGCAGGACGCGAACTGCATGGATCTTGTCAAGCTCTATAGAATCTCGAACCGCCTCGGAATGGAATTCGCGACCGCTTCGCTTCACAACTCATTCTATTTTGTCGAGGCCAAGAATATCATCCATGACCGCCCGAAGGTTGCCAAGCAGTTCGAGCGTCTGGTCAACGAGCTTTTGAATTCCAACAGCCCGAAGAAGTGGTTCAGAGCATATTTCAACCACGGACTCATCAATTATATCTACGGGCAGAAGAGACTTCTTCCGTGCGATATGAGTTTTGACACGTTCTTCATTGATCCTTACGGCGACGTCATGCCCTGCAATGGGACCAAGGACAAGGAAGTAATGGGCAACCTCAACGAGCAGACCTGGGATGAACTCTGGAACAGTCCGGAAGCCGAAATTGTACGCCGAAAAGTAAGGAACTGTGACCGCGACTGCTGGATGATCGGTTCTGTATCCCCGGCTATGCACAGGTATATCTGGAAGCCCGCTCTCTGGGTAGTGCGCCACAAGTTCCTTCGCTTCTTCAGAAAGAAGAAGTACAGTATGTATGAGCTTAAGGTCGTGCGCGATTACCGCGACGGAAAGCTCACGAAAGAAGATCTTGACAAATGCAGCACCTGCGATATGCGAGCTGTAATCAATGACGGACTTTCTGAGACATCCAGGCAGCAGCTTGTAGGCCGTACCGGCGAGGATATTGTTGACGCTGACATTGCTTCCCAGATGAGCGGCAGCGGCAATCACTTTTAAATTCGAGGTATAAAATGAGAATAATAACATGTATTAGTTTCCATGGGACCGGGTCCGGCGCAGTCGATGATTTCCTAAAAGAATTCGACAACTGTCCATCAGCGCCTACAAATATTGAATGCCGTTTTCTTCAGGATCCGGACGGTGTTTCTGATCTTGAATACAATCTTGTGGAGAATCCGCACCGCCTGAATTCCGGCTATGCGCTGCGAAGGTACATGAAATTTGCCCGTGAAACGGCATACGGCTACAGAAAAATTTTCGGAAGTAACTGGCTCAAATATTCGCAGGAGTACGTCGACAGCCTTGTCACCGAGACTTATAAGGGCTACTGGCACGGTGATCTGCAGCTTCTTTCAGGCCCTCAGAAGTTTATTTATTATTCCAGAAGGGCTAAGGACAAGCTCATGCCGAAGCCGCTGAAGAAGCCATTCCGCTATAATTATTTCCCGAATCAGGACTACTATCATGTCCATATTACAAGGGATGAATTTATTGAAAAGACCCAGGCTTATGTCGATAAACTGTGCAGGCTGCTGAACCCGAAAAATCAGCCGTTCATTGTACTCGATCAGTTTGTGGCAACCAGCAATATTACGCGCTATTTATCATATGTAAAAGACATCAGAGTCATCGTTGTGGACCGCGATCCCAGAGATCTGTTCGTCCAGCAGAGACGCTATGGAGATCATGTGCTTCCGGCGGAAGCGGAACCGTTTGCGCGCGTATTTCGCGATCACCGGGCTATGGTCGGTGAAATCCCGGCTGATGCTCCGGTACTGAGAATCCAGTTCGAGGACCTCATTTTCAACTACGAAGAGGAGACGAAGAAGATTGTCGAGTTCGTCGGTGAGGACTGGTCCCACCACGTCTCTCCGAAGAAGTATTTTGATCCGGCAGTCTCAGCCGCCAACCTGCAGATGTGGAAAAAGTTCCCGGAGTATACAAAGGAGTGTGAGATCATAGCTCGTATGCTGCCGGAGTTCCTCTATGACTTTGATAAGCATGAAGGTCCGACGAACAGAACGGACAAACCCGGTTCAGACACAGATGTTCAGAAAAATGATGCATCTTCCCGCAAAGTTATAAGTGACGGCGAATCAGAAGGCCGCTTTCTGAAAGATCCCGATGCTCTGTCCGATGACCACAATGTTCTGCCCGAGGATGCAGGGGAATATGCCGATCCCGGCACGGTGTCTCTGGTGACCGATGAGAAGCTTAATGACGCACAGGCAGAAATCCAGGCTTTAAGAGATGAGGCTGTTGCGGCCGGCTCGAAAAAAAAACTCTCCCCCGATGAAGTAAAGCTCGTTGAGATGAACATCTTCCGCCACTTTATCCGATTCTGCTCGGAGAATAAGCTCAGATGGACAGTGGATTCAGGAACTCTCATCGGTGCGGTCCGTCATGAAGGGTTCATCCCCTGGGATGACGATATCGACATCACTATGCCGCGGCCGGACTATGACCGTTTTATTGAGCTTGCCGAACAGAAGAAGATCGGGGAGCACTTATCCCTGGTGCATAGCAGGGAGAGCGGGGCTACAAACGCATTTGCCAAGATCATTGATGAACGCACGCTTTCCGTCATGCCGCTCCGGTATAAGAAGTATAATTCTGCCCTGTGGATCGACGTCTTCCCCGTAGACGGAAGACCCGACAACGAGAAAGAGTTCGATAAAGCCCTGAAACAGCTGGATATTCTCGGCAAAGCCAGAGCATACAGCTATACAAAGTCGAAGAAAAAGAACAGGAATCCTGTCAAGGCAGTGCTCAAAAAGCTTTATGTCACTGCTGTAAAGCCGGATATGTTCCTTGCGCCGATCAGAAGGATTCCGGTGAAGTTCCCTTACAGTGACAAAAAATGGGGAATCAGCTTTTTCGGCGTCTATAAAAAGATGGACAAGTTCCATCCGTATTACTTCACTGACGTAGTGTGGAAGAAATTCGAGGACATTAATGTCCGCTGCACCGCCGATTACCCCGAGCGGCTCACTGACCTCTATGGGGAGAGCTTTATGACTCCACCGCCGCCGGAGAAGAGAATCGCACATGGAATCACGGCTTATTGGAAATAAAGCAGTAAAAGCGGTGCCCTAATAAGTATTTTGGAGATTTGAATCAATAATGAAGAAGACTGCTGACAGCAAAAAAAGATATCCTTCGATTGACGCTCTGAGGGCAATGGCTGCCATCGGCATTATCATGATGCATATGATCTCCGAAAGCAACAACCGATATGACATCGGTGGTGTCGTCGCAGTCCGTGTTATCCCGTGGTTCACACAGCTCGTCTATCTCTTTATGATGATATCCGCGTTCGGCATGTGCTGCGGTTACCATAAGCGCATGCTGAACGGTCAGATCGATATTGCGTCTTTTTACAAAAAGAGGGCAGTCCGCATACTCCCGTTCTTTTCTTTTCTCGTCATCCTTGATCTGCTGACAGATCTCAGCTTTAAAAGGATCCTCGAAGGATTTGCAAATGTAACTCTAATGTTCGGACTTCTCCCCGAGCCCAGCAGGCTGACTGTGATCGGCGTCGGATGGTTCATCGGCGTGACATTTATTTTTTACGCCCTGTTCCCTCTGTTCTGTGTCCTCACGGGAACGAAGGCTTCGGCATGGAAGACTTTTGCATGCGCCTGTGTTTACAATTTCGCATGCACATATCATTTTCTGAGTACCGAGCAGTATCCGGACGGCTATTTTGTACGTCAGAATTTCCTTTACTGCTCAATGTTTTTTGTCGCGGGAGCCCTCATCTATCTCTATAAAGATGATATTGTGACTCACCTTGCGGATCACTGGCTTCCCTTTATGGGAATTTCACTGCTTATAACAGTAATTTATTTTGTGACGCCGGCCATATATCAGAATAAGTACATCCGTATTTTTAACATTCTTCTTATTTATGCGTCCTGGCTCATCTGCGCCATCATAAAGGACCTTACATATACAAGCCTGCCCGGACGTTTCGTAAAGATCCTGGCCGGGTACAGTATGGAAATCTATCTGTGTCACATGATGGTCTTTCGGGTCCTTCAGAAACTTAAAATCAACTATCTGTTCGGGCACGGGATATTATCTTATATCTGTACAGTCATCGCGGTCCTTTTGGGGGCGCTCGCGGTTGCAATTGTCTTTAATACTCTGTGGTCCAGGTTAAGTGTCCTGACTGAAAAAAGACATGATGCGAAGTGAAATAGTAATAAATTAGGAAAGGATGCGTCGTGAAAGAACTTCTCTTAAATCTGTTTAAAATCTTCTGGATTTTTCCTGTAAAGAAGAACCGGGTCATTTTTCGAAGCAACCAGGGTGAATCCTATACCTGCAGTCCGAAATACATATCCAAATACATCTGTCGGAACTGTAACGGCGTGTTCGAACAGATTTGGCTGTTCAACGATCCGAAGAAGTATGCATATCTCAGGAAGAAAGGCATTAAGGTAGTCCCGCAGTTATCTCTCAGAGCGATCTATTACCTGATCACCGCAGGCTTCCTGATCGACAATCACGGTGTGCAGTCCTATATTCCGGTACGTAAGGAACAGGTCGTGATCAATACCTGGCACGGGGGCGGATCGTACAAAAAATCATATAAGGACGCGACCGATGAGCATGTCTCATATGTCAGGCATATGATGGACACAACAACTTATTTTATCTCGAGCTGCGCGCGTTTTTCTGCAAATAATATCAAAGTCCTCTATGACAATGCTCCCGAAAAGATCCTTGAGATCGGTATGCCGCGCAATGACATTTTCTTCGGTCAGCACGACTCTGTCACGAGAAAAGTCAAAAAGTTCTATGGTATTCCGGAGGAGAAGAAGATTGTTCTGTACGCTCCGACGTTCAGAGATAGTGCCGGTCCGGAGGTGTATAAGCTTGATGTTGACCGTGTCATCCAAGCGCTGTCCGATCGATTTGGCGGTGAGTTCGTATTTCTTCTGAGATTCCACAGATTCACCGGGGATCTCGACTGCTACGATAATAATCCCCATGTGATCGATGCAACGACCTACGATGATATGCAGGAACTCCTGTATGCAAGTACGGCTCTCATCACCGACTATTCTTCATGCATATGGGACGCGTCCCTCACATACAAACCGTGTTTCATTTACGCGCCGGATCTTGATGAATATCTTGAAGACAGAAATTTCTATACACCGGTAAATGAGTGGCCGTTCCCGATGGCCAGGGATATTGAAGCGCTCGAGGACATTATCCATAATTTTGATGAAGAACATTACAGGAAGGAAGCGGACAGACATCACGAGCAGCTCGGCAGTGCCGAAAAGGGTACGGCGACACGAACAGTCGTGACACTGATGCGCAGACTGCTGAAGTCCTGATACGTTTTGCGAAATTCGTTTTACTACAGATATGTTTGCTTATAATAAACGGCACATGGAGAGGAGTACATTTGAAAAAAACACATATATATCAGGTATTTTCAGATATTCATATGCCGCAGTTCCTCATAGCCTGCTATCTGCTTGCGCTCATTCTGGAGACAGTTCTGCGAAGAGATTTCGCATTTGTTCAATACCTGGATGAAGCGACAGCTCTCTTAATGGGGTTTGTGTTCCTGGCTGATATCATACGGACGCGCAGGATCGACAGAGATGAGATCCTGATCATTTTCCTTACTATTTGTATGTTTGCACTCGGCATCATCGGAAACATAAAATTTCACCTTGTAGGACATCGCCAATACTGGCTGATGGATGCGTTCAATATGTTCAAGTTCATCGCTGCCTCTCTGGGAGCGATGCGCCTTTTTTCTGCAACCAAATATAATGAATATGTAATTCAGTATCTCAATCTGTTCGTCGAGATAATTATCGCAACCGCAACTTTGTGCCTGGTCATTAACTGCTTCAGAGATATCAATATGACGACAGATATCCGGTACGGCTTCCGCACTTTCAATTTCATATTCTTCCGTGTCGGTGATTACTATGAAGCCTGCCTTTACATGCTCATGGTCCTCTTTGCCGACCTCTTTATCGAAAAGAGACGGATCACGTGGCTGTTTATCGCGATGACGATCGTCAATATGGTATCGACACTAAGATCCAGAGCGTTCATATTTGCATCTCTTTTCCTCTTGTTCTATGTTGTTTTCGTCGCTTTCAGGGTAGAAAAGATAAAGATCAGATATGCC
>ODAI013349137.1_pt1 | contig 10407 bp, 5 predicted proteins | sample 1539321 | NCBI WGS metagenome assembly ODAI01 (sample SAMN02144231, study PRJEB22623) | gut metagenome | biome: sheep rumen | host: Ovis aries | place: New Zealand | reverse complement strand
GGCATCAGACAGAGATGCCCTATAGCATCAAGGTAAACGTATTGCCGCCATGGTATCAGACCTGGTGGGCCTATCTGATTTATGCCGCACTTCTGGCCGGCGCTGTCTATGGAGGAATCTGCTGGTACAAGAACTACCTGAAGACCAAGAACCGCCTGGCCATGGCCGTGGTATTCACGAACATCACCCATGAGCTGCTCACCCCGCTGACCATCATTTCCGCCTCAGTCGATGAGTTGCGCCAGAAAGCACCACAATTCAGCGCCAACTATGGATTGATGCAGAACAACATCCAGCGCCTCACCCGTCTGCTGCGCCAGATTCTTGAGGTGAGGAAGTCGCAGGCCGGACAGTTGAAGTTGTTGGTGGCACGTGGCGACCTCTCCCGGTTTGTCGCTTACGAGTGCGAGAGCGTACGTCCGATGGTCGGTTCCAAAAGTGGAGAACTGATCGTGAATTGTCCTGCAGAAGGCATTGATGCCTGGTTTGACAAAGACAAGGTCGACAAAATCCTCTACAACCTCCTGTCGAATGCCGTGAAATACAACAAGGAAGGCGGTCGCATTGTCGTGACGCTGACCGCAGACAGGCAACAGGCGACCTTGGAAGTCAGCGATAAAGGCATCGGTATCTCCAAGGACAAGATGAAGCACCTCTATACCCGTTTTCTCGACGGAGACTACCGGCGGATGAACACCCACGGCACAGGTATCGGCCTCTCGCTGACCCACACCCTCGTCGTGCTCCATCACGGGAAAATCGACTGCCAAAGCCGTGAAGGCGAAGGTACCACGTTCACTGTCACCTTGCCCATCGCAAAAGCGGCGTATGGTCAGGACGAGATCGACCTGACCGCAGACAACAGGGCCATCGACAGCCAGCAGACAGAACAGATGGAAGAACAGTTGCCGATGGCTGTCGACAATCAGCCAGAAAGCGAGGACGAAGCAGCCGGGAAAGATTACTCGATGCTGATCGTGGAGGACAACCCCGACCTCTTGGAACTCATGCGCAAGCTCTTTGCCCAGCAATACCATGTCTATACCGCACGTAACGGAAAGCAGGCCCTGAACACGATTCAGAAACGCGATCTCGACATTGTGATCACCGATGTCATGATGCCAGTCATGGACGGCATCGAACTGACCCGCAAGATCAAGGAGGCGGATGATTATGCCCAGTTGCCGGTTGTCATGCTGACGGCGAAAACGACAGACGAAGACAAGAATGTGGGATATGAGACGGGTGCTGATGCCTATATCACGAAACCCTTCAGGATGGGTGACCTGCAGTTGCGCATCGACAATATCATCCGCAACAGGGAGCGCATCCGAAGGAAGTTCAGCAGTCAGACCGACTTCAAGGTGGAGGAGCAGCATTACTCCTCGCCCGATGAGGTTTTCATCCAAAAGGCCATCGACTGTGTGAAACAGCACCTCGACGATTCCGATTATGATCGTGAGCAGTTTGCTTCCGACATGTGCGTCTCTTCCTCCACCCTCTATAACAAACTGCGGGCACTCACAGGACAGTCGGTGACCGGGTTCATCAACAGCATCCGCCTGAAAGAAGCATGCCGCATTCTGCGCCAGCAGCCAGGCATCAAGGTGTCGGAGCTCTCCATGGAAGTGGGCTTCAACACACCGAAGTATTTCACCAAACTTTTCAAAAAAGAGTTCGGGATGCTTCCCAGCGAGTATGTGAATGAGTCAAACCAAGACTGATGTCGATTCGGCGTGATACTCCTCTTTCCTGTAAGTCATATTTTTCAGCAAAAAGCTACGTAAGATTTGGAGAATACGTGTGAAAATATTACTTTTGCACCACTTATTTTCGGCTTCGTAAAGGTTTGCAGACTTTACGGCGATACTAACTTAGCCGGTTTGTGTACCGGCAGCCTTCTTGATTAGATCAAACATCAATTATTCAATATGAGAAAACTATTCCTTTCCATCCTTGCAGCCTGTCTTTCGGTGTCAGCTATCGCACAGGAGAAATTTGAGTTGGGCAAGCCCAATGACGACAACTACAGATATTTGGATGAATATCTGGCCCTCAAAGAGTATATTGACTATACCAAATATCCCAATTTCAAACTTGGTTCAGGCACGACCGTCAGCGAATACCTCAACAATTCGTTGTTCAGAAACCTGATCAACAAGAATTTCACTGAGACAGTGGCCGGCAACGCCATGAAGATGGCCAGTTGTGTGGACGGCAATGGCAACATGAATTTCACTACCGTGAAGAACTATGTGAAAACAGCGACTGAGGCAGGACTCAACGTCTACGGCCACACCCTCGCATGGCATTCGCAGCAGCCGAACGGATGGTTGCGGAAACTCATCGCCGACAAGCCAGCACCGGAGCTTACCGACGGCGATGTGGACGTCTGGATCCAGGCAGCCATCAAGGACTTCCGTACCCAGCAGAACGTGGGGTGGAAAGCCTCGGAGTCGGAATTTGGCTATACCATCGGTTTTGACGCCACCAACGGCCTTATCGTGACCACCACGAAGTCGTATCCGTGGCAGGTGCAGTTTGTCGCCATGTCCGACATCATGCTCAATAAGGACAAGACTTACAAGATGACCATGACTGTGAAGGGTTCGAAGGCAGGACACCTGGACGGTCGTCTTGGCGACTGGGATGGCGGCACCAATGTCAGTTTTTCTTTCAACACGGAGTGGCAGGATGTCGAGGTCAATGTCAAGCCAACCATGGAGAGCAGTTTCCTGCTGCTGCACGTTCCCAACTACGTGGGCGAGGTGTATATCAAGTGCATCAAGTTTGAGGAGAAAAAGAAAGGCATGACCATCAATGAGGATCGTCGTTGCCTCAAGGCCCACGCCACAGAGAGGAAGTCGGAGGCATGGGACAACCAGATGTGGCTGGTACCTGGATCATTCGCTTCAGGAACAAGTTTTGTGTTCTCCGCCGATGTGCGTGCCGACAAGCCGGCATTCGCATCGACACAGATCCACAACGCCCCTGGCGCTTATGTTCATTATGAGGCCTTGGGTAATGTGAATTTCACCACCGAATGGAAGACCGTCAAAGTCAGCGGCACCTTCAAGGCTTCGGGTCAGAGCATTGCCTTCAACCTCAGCGAGTTGCCTGAGGAGAACAACTACTACTTTGATAATGTAAGCCTGAAGATAGGTGGAGTGGAGACAATCAAGAACGGTAACTTTGAAGGCACGGATGTCAGTTCATTCAGAGTGAAGGAAAACAGCGGCAGCGTTGTTGCCCCGACCATCTGTGAGCATCTGAGCTATATCTACGTGCCGACATCTATCCCCCAGACACCACAGGAGCGTCATGACACCCTCGTCTATGCTATGGACAAGTGGATCAAGGGGATGATGGAAGCCTGCGGTGGCAAGGTGAAGGCATGGGATCTCGTCAATGAAGCCATTTCCGGTGGCGGCAATGACGGACAGGGCAATTATGCCCTGCAGCACTCGGAAGGCTACAACCCCGATGGCACATGGGATGTCGGTGGTGATGCTTTCTACTGGCAGGATTTCATGGGCGACCTTGAATATGTGCGTCAGGCCTGCCGTCTGGCACGTAAGTATGGGCCGGAAGACGTGGTCCTCTTCATCAACGACTACAACCTCGAGTCGGACTGGGATGGCAACAAGAAGTTGAAGTCTCTGATCAACTGGATCAAGAAATGGGAGTCGGATGGTGTCACCAAGATCGACGGTATCGGCACTCAGATGCATATCTCCTACTATGAGAACAGTGGTACGAGGACAAGCAAGAAGAATGCCATCACCAATATGTTCAGACTGATGGCTCAAACCGGAAAGTATGTGCGTGTCAGCGAAATGGACATGGGATATGTCGATGCCAGCGGCAAAGATGTGCCAACAGGCAGCATGACAGAGACTCAGCACAAGAACATGGCCGACTTCTACGAGTGGATAATCAAGGAGTTCTTCCGTCTTGTGCCTCCAGAACAGCAGTGGGGCATCTGCCAGTGGTGTCCGACAGACTCTCCTGCCAACAGCGGATGGCGTGCCAACACACCGGTAGGCATCTGGGACATCAACTATTACCGCAAGCATGTCTATGCTGGTTTTGTGCGTGGTCTCGGTGGTATTCCCAACGGCATTGAGGGAGTTGAGGCAGACAAGACCATCGACACCTCAAAGGGCATCTACAACCTTAATGGCATTCGCCTGAAAGCGACATCGCTTGACGAACTTCCCCACGGCCTTTATATCGTAAACGGCAAGAAGGTGGTCAAATAAATGAACAACGGAAAGGCTACAACGGATAGTACCTCTCTTAAAATACAGAAACCAAGTCGTAACGTTATGGGAATGAAAAGCTTATTTCTGACAGCGATGCTGGTCGCTACAAGTACGGGACTGGTGAACGCCCAAACCGCTCAAAGGCAAGTGGTGGAAGACGGTGGAACAGGCCCCTTCAAGTCGGAAGTGGTGGGCGATGCCTCCTGTCCAGGCTTCACGGTATATCGTCCGCAAAACCTGAAGGAAGTGGTGGCCAAGCAAGGCGCCCTGCCTGTGATCGTCTATGCCAATGGCGCCTGTTTCAACAACAACGTGGAGATGCGTCTGTTGTTGAGCGAAGTCGCATCCTACGGCTATGTGGCTGCTGCCATCGGCCCTTATGATGAAGCGGATGTGATGGCTCAATGGCGTGGCGTCCTGAGATCGGCATTCCCCGAAACCAAAGGAGATGTCATCATGGCTAATGGAGAGAGAATCCAGCCATTGACCGCTGAGGAGAAAAAGGCCCAACAGGAAGAGCAAGCCAAACAGCGAGAAAAGGCCGCCAAAAACGCCAAGAAGGGCAAGAAGCAGCAGCCTGCTGTCCCACAATTCAGGACCTATCCGAAGATGTTGCTGGAGGTGCTCGACTGGTTGACCGACCAGAATGCCGCCCAAGGGTCAGAATATTACCATTGCCTCGACCTCGACCATGTGGCAGCGATGGGGCAGTCGTGCGGAGGAGCCCAAGTGCTGGGTGTTGCCCACGATCCCCGCATCAAGACCTGTGTCATGCTGAATTCCGGCATTGGTGATATGGAAATGATGGGTTCCACCAAGGAATCGCTCAAAAACCTCCACACGCCGATGTTCTATATGATTGGCGGCCCAGGTGACATCGCCTACGCCAATGCACAGAAAGACTATGAGCGCATCGCCGACAATATCCCCGTGGTGATGCTCAATTCAAAAGATGGTCACAGCGGCACCTATTATGAGAAGCATGGCGGCAACTACGCCAAGGTCGTCGTGAAGTGGCTCGACTGGCAGTTGAAAGGCAGGGTAGGGCAGTCGGCCATTTTCCTCGATGATGAATATCTGAAAATGAAATTTCCCGATTGGCAGGGAGTTCGAAAGAATTTCTGACCAGCAGGGTCGGCAACCCCCTAATAGAGCACACTCTATACCAAACAATCCCCATGTCCCCGTTCGAGGGCGTGGGGATTGTTTTGCTGTCTGTTGAAACATTCCAATTAAATAGGAAACTGGATGGTAAAGCGAGTGAGATGGTCTTCGGGGTCTGTAAGCAGATTGAACGTGCAGTGATGAGAAGTCAGAATGTCGCGAATGAGTAGAAGACCAAGACCCTGGCCTTGAGGTTTGGTAGAGAAAAATGGGGTGAAGAGATTCTTTGCGATGGATGATGGGATGCCATGGCCATTGTCGGTGATGGTGAGTGTGGCAGGCGTAGTGGCCTCAAGGGTGATCCGTCCTTGTGCCATACTGGAGACGCCTGTTTCTGCAGACATGCCTGCCAGTAGTCTTTCACCGATACTTTCAACAGCATTCTTGACGATATTGATGAGCACCTGCTGGAAAAGAACGGTGTCAAGATGAACGGGTATGGCTTCATCGGTAAGAAAGAATTCAATACGGACATGTGCCTGCGTACACAGGTTTTCGAGGAAAGGACGACAAGCTTCCACTTCCTCACTGAGGTCGCAAAGTTGGAGTTGCGGTTGTGGTATTTTTACTACTTCAGCAAACCGGGAGACAAAGGATGAGAGTGTGGCAAGGCGTTCGGCTTCGTCGCCCGAGAGAGTTCCAATAATGCCCGCCACGCTGTTATTCACCTCATGAGCAATCATACGGATGACACGCTCATAGGCCGCTTTCTCTGCCAGACGTATTTCTGAGGTCAGCGACTCAATGAGGAAGAACGGATGCTGAAAGCCACGGTCAGGGAAAGACAGGTGGCTGATGCGGAAGAGTTGCGGTCCGCCAGGAATGCGCACGGTGGTCGTCTCTCCGATAGGAAGAGCGTGGATGGTTTCCTCGATACTTGGTGACAACATCTGCCGGGCTGCGGGATTCATGGATGTGGTGTTGCCGTCCAGGTCGCACAGGATGACACCCATCGGCGAAGCTTCGATAAGCAGGTTGAGGAAAGTGTATTGCTCTTCGAGTCTGAGGTGCTCGCTGCGCAGGCGCCCCAACAGGTCGTTGAACGTGCGGACGATGATGTCGGTCTCGTGCTGTCCCGATGGAGCGAGGCGTGTGGTCAGGTCTAGTTCCCTCACCAGTTCTATGCCGCCAATCAGAGTGTCGTATGGACGAATGGTCTTGCGGTAAAAGAGCCAAAGATAGAGCAATAGCAAAACGACGAAACCCTCTGTGACGTAGAACAGTGCAGGATGACTGCGGAACGTCGCGAAGAGGGCTACGCTGGCCAACAGGACAATGCCAGCTGCAAGGAGGAGGAAATAATGCTTTAGTTTCACAGTCCGTGTTTTTCTATTTTGCGGTATAGGGCACCCCGGCTGATGCCCAATTCCTTAGCGACAAGAGAGAGGTTGCCGTTGTGCTTGGCGATACAGGTTGCAATGGCGGAACGTTCCAATGCGTCGAGGGTAGCGGCAGAAGTGCCCATCTGGTGGACCGGCGGACATATCGACTGCGGGGTGAGACACTCGAAGTCGGCGGCAGTGAGTTGGCTGACGGAAGGATTTTTCATGAGCAGAGCCCTTTCCACCAGATTCTTCAGTTCGCGAATGTTGCCAGGGAACGGGAGTGTCTGTAGATAGCCGATAGCCTCTGATGAGACAGTGGCAGGTGAGAGTCCGTTTGCCTCGCAAGCCAACTGAATGAAGTGGTTAACCAATCGCGGTATATCCTCACGCCGGTCACGCAGGGGCGGCAGATGGAGGTTGATGATATTGATGCGGTAGAACAGGTCCTCACGGAAGGTCTTTTCCTCAACCATCGCGCGAAGGTCAGCATTGGTCGCGCAGACCACACGGACGTCTGTTCGGCGTGTCCGGCTGTCGCCCAGCACTTCGTAGGTCTGGTCCTGTAACACCCGCAACAGCTTCACCTGACTGGCCAATGACAATTCGCCGATCTCGTCGAGGAAGATGGTGCCCCCCTTGGCCAGTTCGAAACGGCCTATGCGGTCAGTCATGGCATCTGTAAAAGACCCTTTCTTGTGGCCGAACATCTCGCTCTCGAACAGCGACGTGGAGATGCCGCCGAGGTTCACTTTCACAAACGGTCCGTTGGCCCGTCGGCTCTGCTGGTGGATAGCCTCTGCGATGAGTTCCTTGCCCGTACCGCTCTCACCTGTAATCAAGACGGGCGCATTGGTCGGGGCAATGCGGGCCACCGTAGCGAGGATGCCAGAGAGGGATGTGCCTACAATCGGTGAGCTTTGGATCGGCAGAGTCGCGGGACTTGCATGATTAATCTTGATGGCCGTCTCGATCCTGTCTAACAGCACGCCATTGTCCCACGGTTTGGTGATGAAGTCGAAGGCACCGGCACGCATGCCCTGCACCGCGAGGTCGATGGTGCCCCAGGCCGTCATCAGGATACACGGCATCTCCGGACGGAGCACCTTTACCTGCTTCAGCAGCGTCAGTCCTTCTTCACCGTCAGTGGACCTACTGTAACTGGCTTCGCCGACTTTTGTCGCGACTCGGCCATTTGAAAGCAAGCTTTCATGGCTCTCGCTGCTCCAAAAGTTCATGTCCATTAGCACCAGTTCCACTGCCGGTGTGTTGCGTACTATCTGTACGGCCTCCTTCGGCCCCTCCGCAAGGGCCACCTCATACTCGTTGCGCTCCAAAATGAGCTTCAGCGAGAGGCGGATGTTTTTATCGTCATCAACTACAAGAATCATAAAGTTCCTCGTTAATCTTTCTTTAGAACCGTTTTTTTTGCATACAAATATTTATGGCGCAAAGATAGCAGAGTAATTCAATCCCCACAATTTTATTTCGATAAAAGATACTAATCCACACAAATTATCACATCAAAATCCATCTAATCCCCACAAATTACCTTTTCCGCATTGTCTGTCATGCGTTTGTCTATTCCTTGCGTATCATGTCATCTTAATCCACCTTCAGTTTCTCCTTACCCTTATACTTCGTCATGTCGCTGACCACGACCTTTTCGCCGGATTCCAGACCGCTGACGACCTCGATGAAGTCGTAGTTGCACTCGCCGAGGCGGACTTGGCGGGGACGGAGGAGGTCGCCGTCGAGGACGAAGAGGGTGTAGTCGCCGGGGCCGCTGTAGAACGAGCCGTTGCGGATGCGGAGCACATCGTCCTTGATGCTGGTGATGACGAAGACTTCCGTTCTGAGGCCGGAGCGCAGGCGCGGATGCGACATATCGTCGGGCACGACGGTGAAGGTGATGGCACCGCTCTGGCTCAGCGGCGTGACGGTGTTGATGATGCCCGTGAGTCGCTCCTTGCCGATGCGCAAGATGACCTGACCGCCCACGCGGACGCACTCGCTGTGACTGTCGGAGATTTCGCACTCGGCCTTGAAGTGGCTCAGATCACTAACTACCGCAATTTTCTGACCGCTGCCGATGGTGCTGCCCACTTCGCTGTTGATGTAGGTGAGCGTAGCACGGCGTGGCGATCGGATTCTGGCATCGTCGAGGGTGCGTCCCTTCTCGTCGAGGCCTTTCTCGAAGATGCTGTTCTGGAGTTGCTGCATACGGAGGTCGGCCTGACGCACGCGCCGCTCGTTCTGGTACTGCTGGCGCAGTTGCGAGAGTTGCATCTGTGCGGTTTTTAATGTCGTCTCGGCTTGGCGCACACGGTCGCGGGTGCCGCTGCCGAGGCTGTCGAGGTAGAGTTCGTTGCGCAATTGCGCTTCCAATTGAGATACTTTCATCTCCTCCACCTTGATCTGCATCCGTCGGTCGGAGAGTTGCGTCTCCGTGTTCGTCTGCAGCTGGGTCGTCTGCTGCCTACGAATCTCCCGTTCGTCCAATGCCTTGGCATAGTCCGTCTCTGCCGACTGCAGGTCGAGTCGCAGCAGTGGAGTGCCCGCCTCCACCTGGTCGCCGCTATGGGCATAGACTTCCAGGATTTGCGAGCTGATGGGCGAGATGATGACCTCTTCGAAAGCCGGCACGACACGCCCTGTGGCCGACACGCTCACGTCTATCGTGCCACGGTCTACTTCCGAAAAGACCAATGCCTTGCGATTCACAGATGGCATCATTTGCCTCCCCAACCAGGCAGCAATGCCTGACACCACTGCAACTATGGCGACCGCCATCAATATCTTCCGTATTTTGCGTGTCCGCTGCTCTTTTACAGGTATCTCCCTGTCCATTGTCTGATTGTCTGCTTTCATTGTTGTATGAGTTTTTCTATGTCCGCTGTGAGTTCACAGCCGCGCTCGAAGTCCCAGAGAGCGATGCTGCGGAGCTGATAGTAATAGTACCAGTAGTTGAAGAGCTGCTGGATGCGGTTCTGGCGGGCCTGGTCCTTGGCCTTCTGTGCGTCAGAGAGTTCGAGGGTTGAGATGCTGCCTATCTTGAAGGTCTCGACATTGGTATGGTATCGGCGCCGGGCGATGGTGTCGGCCTCGCAGGCGATGCGCAGTTGTGAGGCCTGGTTGTTGAACTGCTCGGTCAAGATAAAAATGTTCTGGTGGAAATCTTGCGACTGCTGGCGAAGCTGCCCTTGAATAATGTCACGATTCGACTCCGCCATCTTGCGCTGCCCCTTGCGTTTGCCCCAGTCGAGCAACGGCACGGTGATGCCGACCTGAACCACCTCGTTGCTCAGCAGATGGCGGTAGGCGCTGTTCATGTTCTCGCCCGTACCGGTGTAGCCGAGCTGGGCGTAGAGGTTGATGCTCTGTCGGTTGGCGCGGGCCGAGGCCACGGCGTAGTCGGCTTCCATTTGGCGGCGGCGCATGGTGGTGACGAGGGCGTTGTTCTGGAGGGCGTGGCTCAGCACATTAGCATATTCGAGGCGCACCTGTGGCACATCCTCAGGCACAACTGGCTCTATGGCCGCCTCCACGTCGAGGAACGATTGAAGGGCGAACTGGCTGGCTTGCCGTGTGCTCTCGCTGTTGGTCAGGGCGCTGCGGGCGGTGAGCACGTCGAGGCGCAGTTGCAGCACGTCGTT
>ODAI012900313.1_pt1 | contig 10407 bp, 13 predicted proteins | sample 1539321 | NCBI WGS metagenome assembly ODAI01 (sample SAMN02144231, study PRJEB22623) | gut metagenome | biome: sheep rumen | host: Ovis aries | place: New Zealand | reverse complement strand
TTAGGTATTTTACCTGATATATAATAACAATTAATTTATTTTTTTTTAAACGGAGGAAACAAAAATGTCAGTTAAGATCAGATTAAGAGGAATGGGTCAGAAGAAGGCTCCTATCTACAGAGTAATCGTTGCAGATTCACGCGCTCCCAGAGACGGACGTTTCATCGAGGAGATCGGAACCTACAATCCTTCCACAGATCCTTCATCTTTCAATATCAACGAGGAAGCTGCTAAGAAGTGGCTTGCTAACGGAGCTCAGCCTACTGAGGTTGTATCCAAGCTTTTCAAGATCGCAGGTATAGAGAAGTAATTATTTCACAACAATATCAAGAGTATATTTAATACGAGGAGACTTGTAATGAAGGAATTGGTAGAGGTTATGGCCAAGGCTCTTGTAGATAATCCTGATGAAGTTGTTGTGACTGAGCGCACCGAGGGTAGAAATATCGTTGTTGAGCTTCGCGTGGCTCCTTCCGATATGGGTAAGGTGATCGGCAAACAGGGCAGGATCGCAAAGTCCATCCGCACTGTTGTTAAAGCTGCGTCAACCAGAGACAATACAAGAGTAGATGTTGAGATAGTGGAATAATTTATGGAAGACTATTTCAAGATTGGTATTATCACTTCATCTCACGGCGTTCGCGGTGAGATGAAGGTTTTTCCAACAACAGACGATACCAGGCGTTTTAAAAAATGCAGAGAAGTCTATGTTGAAGACAAGACCGGACTTGTTATGTATGAAGTGGAAAGCGCCCGTGTTTCGCCGGATAAGGTCCTTCTGAAACTGAAGGGTATAGATACTCCCGAAGAGGCTGTGAAGCTTCGTCAGAGGGGTATTTTTGTTGACCGTGAACATGCGGTCAAGCTTTCGAAGGATGAATACTTTATTGCAGATCTTATCGGACTCGAGGTCATAAACGAGGACGGAGACAGGATAGGTGTGATCGAAGAGGTATTACCTACGGGGGCAAATGATGTATATCAGATAGCTATGGATGATGGAAGAGAGCTTCTTCTTCCGGCTATTAAGGATTGTATACTAGAAGTAAATGTGGAACAGGGCTTTATGCGTGTTCATGTTCTTGACGGACTGCTGGACTGATGTTTCACAAAGACCGGAGATCGTATTAAATGCATTTTTCAATCCTGACACTTTTCCCTGATTTTATTAAGCAGGGATTAAATACAAGTATTTTGGGAAGGGCCTTTAGCAAGGGCCTTTTATCATATAATGTGATAAATATCAGAGATTTTTCTGAGGATAAAAACGGAAGGGTCGATGATTATACTTACGGCGGAGGCGCCGGCATGCTGATGCAGGCTCAGCCTGTCTATGATGCTTACAGATCCGCAGTGAAAGGATCCGGAAAGGTGCGGTGCATCTATGTTACGCCACAGGGCAGACCCTTTACACAAAAGGATGCTGAGGAGCTTTCAAAAGAAAAGGAACTGGTCTTTCTCTGCGGACATTATGAGGGTATCGATGAGCGTGTTCTTGAGGAAGTAGTCACTGACAGGTATTCTATAGGGGATTATGTTCTTACCGGCGGTGAATTACCTGCTCTTGTAATGATCGATTCCATTTCAAGACTTGTACCGGGAGTCCTCGGTAATGAGACTTCTTCAGAAACCGAGAGTTTTTACGGAGATCTGCTTGAGTATCCTCAATACACCAGGCCCGAAGTCTGGAGGGATAAAAAGGTTCCGCCTGAACTCTTGACAGGTAACACCAGACAGATCAATGCCTGGAGGACCCAAAAAGCTGAAGAACTTACAGAGAAGGTAAGGCCGGACCTCTATAAGAAGTATCAGCTGAGAAATAAATATATTGAAATACTGTTAAAGGATAAAAGAAATAATATCCAGATGATAGAAGCCTTGAGGAGAGGCACCGGTGAGATCATAAGCGAGAATCCATTTATTATCTATATGTCCTGTGATGATCTGGTATTGTTGGGACTTGATGAGGTAGTCACCGCAGATGAACTCTTTTCGATGATACCTGAGAGTGTGACCGGTATTGTCTGTGGCAGTAAATGCGCTGACGAGCTGGAAAAAGATGAAAGATTATACAGATCCTGTGATGTGTATAACTATGTATATACTGAAAATGTACCGAAGAGGATCGTCAATAAAGATATCAGACAGCTGGATCTGAGCTATGCCGACTATCTTAATGCTACATATGAGCTTATTGATGATGAGGAGTATGTGAGGGAAAGAATATCTGCCGGAGTGGTCCACGGTATATTTGTGGACGGTCAGCTTGCGGGCTATATCGGAACACATGGTGAAGGCAGCATAGGCATGCTCTATGTCGATGAGAGATTCAGGCACAGAGGGCTGGCTGCGGATCTTGAAGGATTTATGTTTAACAGAGACCTCAAAGCGGGCAGGACTCCTTACGGACAGGTCATTCTTTCGAACAGCGCTTCCATTTCTCTTCAGGAAAAGGTTGGTGTATATGGCGGAGATAAGGTTCTGACCTGGCTCCACAGAAAGAATTAAAGTGAAAAAAAGACTTGCTTTTTGAAGGACTTTGTAGTAAATTACTAATGTTGTGTTAACAAAGATGGTCCTCTGTTACCCGAGAGGTATTAAGAACATCCATTGTATGGAAGGAGCTTAAAATGAGCGACATTATCAAAGAGATCGAAGCCGAGCAGCTTAAGGCTGAAACTTCTGATTTTGCAGTAGGTGATACCGTTAAGGTATACGGCAAGATCAAGGAAGGAAACCGTGAAAGAATTCAGGTATTTGAGGGAACTGTTCTCAAACGTCAGGGCGGAAGCAACAGAGAGACCTTTACCGTAAGAAAGACTTCAAACGGTGTCGGCGTTGAAAAGACCTGGCCTCTTCATTCTCCCAATGTAGAGAAGGTCGAGGTTGTAAGAAAGGGTAAAGTTAGACGTGCTAAGCTTAACTACCTTCGTGATCGTGTTGGTAAGAAGGCAAAGGTTAAGGAAATCGTTAAATAATTCTATCGATCTTTCAAAGGAGCAATTCTATTATGGAATTGCTCTTTTTTGTTCTTCTCGTAGCCTCGCAAAATAAACGCAAGCGTTTACTTTGCTCGTGCTTTCGTGGTATAATAATTTGAATTATGTGTATTTGAAATAGAGGGGAAAATGAGTAAACAATCGGGCGGTTTGTCCTTTTATAAAAGAAAAAAGAAAATAAGTTTAAAAGCAGTTCATGAGGTCTTTGGATGGATATTCAGCATTTTGATAACTATCTTTTTGGGGACCGCACTTGTTATGCTTTTTGGTATGCGTGTTTCAATGCTGGGCTCTTCAATGGAACCTGATATCGATATCGAGCAGGGGCTTTTGATCGACCGTTTCACATATGTACTTGGTAAGCCAAAGCTTGGGCATGTGGTGATCTTTCTTCCCAACGGAAACGAGAATTCATATTATTACACAAAGCGAGTAGTTGCCGTTCCCGGAGATACAGTCCAGATCAGGGACGGAAGACTCTATGTCAACGGTGAGAGATCAAAGGTAAATAATTCTTTTATTGCCGATGCAGGTATAGCCGAAAATGAGATAACTCTTGATATAAATGAATATTTTCTCATGGGGGATAATCCTTCGGAGAGTGAAGACAGCAGGTCCTCCGGTATCGGTGCGGTACCCTTTGAAGATATAAAGGGACATGTCTGGTTTAAAATGCCCTCAAACGGCGGAAAAATGGGATTTGTTAAATGAATAAAGAGAATGAAGAAGTATTGCATAGGAGCAATATTAACTGGTATCCCGGTCATATGACCAAGGCTGTCAGGATGATGAAAGAAGAGATATCCCTTGTGGATCTGGTGATCGAGCTGCTGGATGCAAGAGCGCCCCTTTCAAGCCGTAATCCTGATATAGATGAACTGGGAAGGAACAAATTCAGACTTGTGATTCTGAACAAATCGGATCTTGCGGATAAGGCATTGACCGATCAATGGAAAACATATTTTAAATCAAAGAATATCGCGGTCCTTACCATGGATGCAAGAAACAGGGGAGCCGCCAGAAATGTTGAATCCTGTGTGAAAGAGGTTTGCAGGGAAAAGATTGAAAGAGACAGAAAACGAGGCATTAAAAACAGACCTGTGAGAGCTATGGTCTGTGGTATTCCCAATGTGGGTAAGTCTACTTTTATCAATTCCTTTGTGGGAAAGACTACCGCAAAGACCGGCAATAAGCCCGGTGTCACAAAGGGTAAGCAGTGGATCAGGCTAAGCGATACAATAGAACTTCTGGATACGCCGGGAATCCTATGGCCGAAATTTGAGGATCAATCGGTTGGTATGAGACTGGCTATGCTCGGTACCATTAACGATCAGATCCTTGATATCTCGGAACTGGCACTTTCGCTTATCGACTATATAAAGTCAGAGTATCCGGGCAGCTTAAATGCCAGATACGGTATAGAGGAGAGCCTGGACAGAGTTAAAAATCTTGAGGATATTGCCCTGAACAGAAAGGCATTGAAAAAAGGAGAAGAACCGGATCTGGAGAAGGGAGCATCCTATCTGATAGATGATTTCAGATCGGGACGACTTGGAACCATTACTCTTGAAAAACCGGAAAAGAAAGAAGAATAATACAATGAGCGAGAATAAGACAAATAATGGTAAAAAGACAAGCGAAGAAATAAAGGAAGAGATTTTGGAAGAAAACGGAAAAGGAAAGACTAAAAAAACATATAAAGAAGTCTTGAAAGAACTCTTTTCTCTTGCGATACATCTTTTGATCGCACTTGGTCTGACTGTTCTGTTTATTACATTTGTGGCACAGAAGACTGTAGTACACCAGACTTCCATGTATCCCACCTTAAATGAGGGTGACCATCTGGTCGTTGATAAGATCTCATATAGATTTTCTAAGCCGCAGCGTTTTGATATCATCATATTTCCCTACAGGGATGCTGAAAAAAAGAATACGTTTTATGTTAAGCGTATAATCGGACTCCCCGGAGAAACTGTTAAGATCGGCGAGGACGGTAATGTCTATATCGACGGAAAGCTTCTTATCGACAATTACGGCCGTGAACCTATCAATTACGATAATATGCAGTGGAGCAGGGGCAAGGGTGAAGGTGTTACCCTGGGGGAAGATGAGTATTTTGTAATGGGTGATAACAGGAATAATTCCGTTGACAGCCGTTTTGATGTTATAGGTAATGTACAGCGTTCCGAGATCGTGGGACGTGCTGTTTTCAGATTATTCCCCTTCAAGGACTTTGGTCCCATTGATAAAAACAAATGATGAGGGAAAAATGAAAAGTATTTCTGAAATAACAAAGCTTTTTAAAATAGCTGAATTAGAAGAACTTCCGGCACTTATCGGAGAGTATGGGAACGATGAGAGGGATGGAGTAAAAAAACTTATCCATTCTGCCGAAAAAAAGCTTATAGAACTTGAAAATGAAAAAAAGAGAATAGATGCTCTTTGGGAATATGAGCGTAAATATCCGGATTGTCAATACATCTGCGGTATTGATGAGGTTGGAAGAGGTCCATTTGCGGGACCTGTTGTTGCAGGTGCCGTAATACTGCCAAAGGATTGCGATATTTTATATATCAATGATTCCAAGCAGGTTCCCGATAAGATGCGTGAAAAGCTATATGATGAGATCGCTGAAAAGGCTGTTGCTTGCAGCGTCGGACATGCTTCTCCTCAGAGGATCGATGAGATCAATATCCTGCAGGCAACCTACGAAGCCATGAGGGAAGCAATACAGAATCTGGGAGTCAGCCCCGACCTTCTCCTGAATGATGCTGTTAACATTCCGGGTGTTTCCATCAAACAGGTCCCGATCATAAAGGGCGATGCAAAAAGTATATCCATCGGTGCGGCAAGTATTTATGCAAAGGTCACAAGAGACCGTGAGATGGCAGAGTATGATAAAAAGTATCCGGGCTACGGATTTGCCAAGCATGTGGGTTACGGAACAAAGGAGCATATAAAGGCTATACAGGAGCTGGGGCCTTGTCCCATTCACAGGCTTACATTTATAAAAAAATACATTTAACCGTATGAACATTAACGATATTCTGACAGATCAAAACAGAATATTTCAGGGGATGCAAAATGCTCCGCAGGTATCGGAAGAAGGCGCTAATGTCAGACTTTCCGCTGTGGATATGCTGCTTTCCGATCTTAAGGCCGGGGACTCTTTGCAGGCGATGGTTGTTTCAAAGGATGGGAATGTTGTAACTCTAAAGCTTCCGGGAGATGCTCTTGTAGATGCAAAGATTTCTAATGGCATGAACCTTGATATAGGCAAGCTGTTAACCTTTGAAGTCAAGAGCTCTTCGAACGGTCTTATGCTTTCACCCCTTTTCACGAATATGGCAACGGATCCGAATGCAGAGAAGGCGCTTAATATGGCCGGTCTTCCCGTCAATCGGTATACTGTGGAAATGACCCGTGAAATGATGAAGGCGGGGATGAATGTTGATCGCAATACTCTTTCAGGTGTGTTTAAGGATGTATCAATGAATCCGGGAAGCCCTATATCTGATATCGTTGACCTTCACAGACTTGGCATTGAAGTAAATGAAAACAATCTTACACAGATAGAGAATTATAAAAACCTTTCCTATCAGCTGGGAGAGGGAATGAACGGTGTACTTAATGACCTTGGAAATATTCTGGAAGACACTGTTTTAAAAGGCGATTCCGAACAGGCAGCTAAGCTTTTGGAAGGTCTGATGGATCTTGCTTCTGAGATCAAAGAGCCTGCAGCCCGGGATGGCGAAGGTAATGCTGCCGGAAATCTTTACGCAGGAGCTTTAGATGGTTCTTTAAAAAGCACGGATCCTGCTTTAGCTGTTATTGAGTCCGAGAATACAAGCGAAGAGATCCTGCCTGAGGAAGAGAATCTTACGGCTGCGGAAAAAGCGCTCAGACTTCTTACTCAAGTGAGCAAAGAGGATCCGGATACTAAACAGATTTCCGGTTTTGACCCTCAGGGAAATGTTTCACAGACTGAGGTCAATGAAAAAAATGTTTCACAAAAGCCCCTTCCTGTAGATGATAATACTCGCCGGGAGCTTGCTGCGGAAATATCAAAGTTTTTGCCGGAGGGCGAGGATCTGTCCGGAAAATCATTTTCGGAGCTTTTTGATATTACAAAGAATCTGCTTTCTCAGGCACTGAATGCACATGATAAGGATATGCTGTCCAAACTTTCCGGTAATAAGACCATTCTCGGAAGCGTTCTTGGGGCCATAAATGAGCAGTGGAGCATTACGCCGCCGGATGTTGCCGATAAAGATAAGATCATGGAATTGTATTCCAGATTGAACAGACAGCTGGGACTGGTTAAGGAGGCTCTGGAAAATGCGGGACTTAAAAACAGCCCTGCAGGGGAATCGACCGGGAATATGAGCGGTAATCTGGACTTTTTGAACCAGGTAAATCAGATGTATTCATATATTCAGCTTCCCATCAGATTATCCGGAGGAGACAGCGCCCATGGCGATCTGTATGTTTATTCAAACGGAAAGAAGCTTAACATGAAGGATGGAAAAGTCAGCGCGCTACTTCATCTTGATATGGAGCATCTGGGTCCCGTAGATGTATATGTTTCAATGGACACCTCCACATTGAACAAAAAGGTAAATACTCAGTTCTATGTGGCAGACGATTCCATTCTTGATTTTCTGGAAGAACATATGGATGAACTGACAGAGAGACTGTCCGCAAAGGGATATTCCGTTGCTGCGAAAACTTCTGTAAAAGGAAGCAAGGAAGCGGAAGAAAATCCTTTTTCATCTGCTGCAGACGGTGGCGGAATAAACGGTATTCTGTCACAGACCGGAGGGATCAAGCTTTCGGAATATTCATTTGATGTGAGGACATAAAGATGGCTGAATCGGATAAGAAAAAGGTTAAAACAGCCGTTGCACTTGAATATGATCCAAATGATGCGGCACCTAAGGTCATAGCCACAGGTAAGGGGATAATAGCCGAAAAGATAATCGAGAAGGCCAAGGAATCAGATGTGCCTGTCCACAGAGACGATAAGCTGGCCGATACATTATCAAGGCTTGAGATAGGTGAAATGATACCTCCGGAGCTTTATGAGGTGGTGGCTGAGATCTTACTGTTTGTGGATAATATGGATAAGATCAAAAACAAGCTTAAGCAATGACGGATAAGGGGGAGTGTTATTGAACAAGAGAGAGCGGGGGAGCGCTTATGAAAACAGGGCTTCATTATTTCTGGAGAAAAACGGTATTAAGGTAATTGAACGTAATTTCAGATGCCGGATGGGAGAAATAGATATTATCGGTATCGAACCAAAGGATAAAGAACTGGTTTTCGTTGAAGTAAAGTACAGAAGAACATCAGGCTTCGGCAGAGCGTCGGAAGCGGTGGATTTCAGAAAACAGAGTATTATTTGCAATGTGTCCGATTATTACAGGATCGGGCACAAGCAATTTATGGATCATACGATCCGATATGATGTAATAGCCTTTGATGATGAAAGGATTAGATGGATAAAGAACGCTTTTCCTTATGTGGGGAGGGGCTTTTAATTAACGGAGGGAAACGAAATGGACAGAGTACTTGTATGTGATGATGATAAAGAAATAGTGGATGCCATAGAGATCTATCTCAGAAGAGAGGATATCGATGTAGTAAAGGCATATAACGGAAAACAGGCGCTGGATCTTTTGGAGGAAGAGGAGGTACAGCTTGTTCTGCTGGACATAATGATGCCTGAGATGGATGGTATCGAGGCTACCAAGGCCATCAGAGAAAAGAGTAAGATACCTATTATCCTGCTTTCCGCAAAGTCTGAGGAAAAGGACAAGATCCAGGGACTTGATATCGGCGCAGATGATTATATCACCAAGCCTTTCAACGCAGGCGAACTCGTGGCGAGAGTAAAATCAAACCTTAGAAGATACACCTCTTTAGGCGGTCAGAAGGATGAGAACGGATCCATTATCAAGATAGGCGGACTGACCATCAATGATGAAAACAAACAGGTATTTGTGGATGATGTTTTCGTCAGACTGACTCCTATTGAGTATAATATTCTCTTGTTCCTCTCAAAGAATAAGGGAAATGTATTTTCATCTCCTCAGATCTATGAGCATATCTGGAACGAAAAGCCCATTGATGCTGAGAACACGGTTGCAGTTCATATCAGACATATAAGGGAGAAAATCGAGATCAATCCCAGGGAACCTCAATATCTTAAAGTGGTATGGGGAGTGGGATATAAGATCGAAGGTGACCTATGAAAAAGAAGATAGCTCTCAGAGTGCTGATCAGCCTGATAATGCATCTGCTCATCGGAGCAGCCTTTGTTATCATGGCAAATCTGCTTCTTCGAAATGAATTCAAAATTGAATATCTCGAAGGTGAAGAGTCCTACATTCCTCAAAATGCTTTTAATGAAGACTATGTGTTTGAGGATTCTGAATTATATACTCAGATTTATACTCATCAGATCCAGGATATTATCTCATATTGTGCGATCAAGAATATCATTGATAAAAATGAGAATCACACATTTGATTCGGTTAATATCCTTGATTTTGTTTACTCAGATTCCAATACAACGATCTCCGGCAGCCCGGTTGTTTTCTATATCGATGATTTGATCAAATGGGGAAGAGGCGGCTTTGAATATGAGATTAAAGAATATACTGTCGAAGAGTTTATGAGCTGCTTTAAAGGCTCACCGTATTCATTTGATGATATAACCATTTCTTGCTATGAGAATGTTAACTATTCTGTAAATGATGACGGTCAGACAATAGTAACCTGCAGGATGTTGAAACCAACCTATTCTACGGTTGACGGCGTCAGTGATCTGACCACGCTTGCCAGCGACTGGATCGCATATTATAACATTCAGGATTCCATTATTTATGCGGCAGAAAAGTATTCCAAGTATTACGATCTGTACAGGACAGGAATCTGGCTTTATGAATTCTCCAATACAAACCTCAAATACATATTGAGGATCGGAGAGGGACAGGATCAGATCACTTATTCAAATATCAAGAATGGCCTGTTCGATACAGCAAAGGCTACGGATGAAGAATTGACGGAGATATTCTCGGATTATAAGGACTTTATAGCATATTTCCCCGATAAGCTTGAATATTCCACTTTTTCGGATGTAAATGAATCGGAGCTCTATATTTATGTAAGGTCCTATGCCGATGAATTCGGAATGCCTATAAAGTTCTGGTCCTATATTGAGGGCGACTATACGAAGCCAGATGATGCATTTTCTATTGCATACGAAGCAACATCCGGAAGAAAAGGTATTGTTTACAGCAGCATCCTTGCGGGATCGGCAATAATCCTTATCTACGGACTTGCTTTTGTGTTCATGTGTTTTACCGCCGGTGTAAAGGGAAACAAAGAGTATTATCTGCTTCCC
>ODAI010345702.1_pt1 | contig 10408 bp, 9 predicted proteins | sample 1539321 | NCBI WGS metagenome assembly ODAI01 (sample SAMN02144231, study PRJEB22623) | gut metagenome | biome: sheep rumen | host: Ovis aries | place: New Zealand | reverse complement strand
GCTCTTCATCGTCAGGCGGTAAACTCCGATCACGACCTGCTTCTCGCCGACATATCCACCGCTATAGCTGTTGCCGCCGGCGATCTGGAGCACACGGTCTGCAATAAAGTCCTTTCTGGTTTTATTGCTGTCCACGATCGCTCTTATCAATTCTTCCGGAACATCTGCATAATTGGCGAGCAGCTGTTTGGTATCCTTCGGCAGGCAATAGCCGCCGTAGCCGAAGCTCGGATTGTTGTAATGCGAGCCGATACGCGGGTCGAGACAAACGCCGTTGATGATTGCCTGTGTGTCAAGGCCCTTCATCTCTGCGTAGGTATCCAGCTCATTGAAATAGGAAACACGAAGTGCCAGGTAGGTATTCGCAAATAGCTTGACTGCCTCTGCCTCGGTAAAGCCCATGATCAGTGTGTCAATATCCTGCTTCTCTGCGCCCTCTTGTAATAGTTTTGCGAACATCTCCGCAGTTTCTCTGCTTTTCTCATCACAGCCAACGATGATTCTGCTCGGATAGAGATTATCATAAAGTGCCTTGCTCTCGCGCAGAAATTCCGGACTGAAAATGATTCGGTCTGTGTTGAATTTCTTTCTGACGCTTTCCGTATAGCCCACCGGAATCGTGCTTTTAATGATCATCATTGCATCCGGATTGCTCTCCAATACAAGACCAATAACCGCCTCAACCGCAGACGTATCGAAGAAATTCTTCTGAGAATCATAGTTGGTAGGGGCGGCAATAATGACGATATCCGCATCTGAATAAGCCGTCTTGCCATCTGTGGTAGCCGTCAGATTCAGTTCTTTCTCAGCTAAATACTTTTCGATATAATCATCCTGAATCGGAGACTTCTTTGCATTGATCAGTTCAACCTTCTCCGGTACGATGTCCACTGCCGTTACCTGATGATGCTGTGCCAGAAGCACGGCAAGGCTCAGACCTACATAGCCCGTTCCGGCTACTGCAATTTTCAAGTCCTTAAAATCTCTCATTCTTCAGGATTCCTTTCTCATTTCGCTCAATTCTTTTCCCTTATGATAAAACAATAAACGAGTACACCCACCCGTTCATCGCCAGAACTCTACACCTTCATTCTCTGTCTAACAACCCGCATAAAACAGCCATTCAGTGCAAAGTAATATGTGGTCAAAGTCCACTAACCCCTCATCACTCTCCGAGCCACCCCACCATTAAACAATATCCTTCTTTTGAATGGCAGCTTAACTATGTGTACCTCTAACAATTCCTGTCTCTTCATATAGTATACAAGTATTCAAATATAACATAGCATTCTTGGTTTTGAAGGTGCACTATTAATAAACGTTGTGTATTGAATGTACTTTTATTGCATCTTCACATTATTAAAGTATACAATATAATCTAAAAAAAAGCAAGTGGAAAACGTTCCTATAAAGTGTTACAACTTCATTTTTGTAACATCTCACAAAAAATCTGCAAAAAACTCTGTAAAACAGCACAAATTCTGATTACAAATCGTATTTTCAGAAATATATTTTAGTATTTGTATACTAATTGGAAGATATTAGCTTTCATACACTTTTGTCTGCTTATATAATATAACCAATGCGCATTACCCACTCCAAAAATCCCCTCCTTTACTATTGAAAAAACAACTCATATGTGATATAATAAAATATATATGATATTTTTTTGAAAGGACGGTAGCCAGAATGAAAGGAATAATCCTCGCCGGCGGTTCCGGTACAAGGCTTTACCCGCTGACTCTGGTAACGAGCAAGCAGCTCCTGCCAGTCTATGACAAGCCGATGATATTCTATCCTATGTCCACGCTGATGCTGGCAGGCATAAGAGATATACTTATAATATCCACGCCCACTGACCTCCCGAATTTTGAAAGGCTCCTTGGTGACGGTTCAGAGTACGGAATAAACCTCAAATACAAGGTCCAGCCCTCTCCGGACGGACTCGCTCAGGCATTCATCCTTGGCAAGGAATTCATAGGTAACGATGCCTGTGCAATGGTGCTGGGAGACAATATTTTCTACGGCAATGGCTTCGGAAGTCTGCTCCGTGCAGCAGTAAAGGATGCGGAAGATAACAAAAGGGCAACAGTTTTTGGCTATTACGTCCCTGACCCGGAACGCTTCGGTGTAGTTGAATTCAACGACAATGGACAGGCAATTTCAATTGAAGAAAAGCCTGTACAGCCGAAGAGCAGCTATGCGGTCACAGGACTTTATTTCTATCCGTCAGGAGTTTCAGAAAAAGCAGAAAAGGTCAAACCTTCCGCCCGTGGAGAGCTGGAGATAACTACTCTAAATGAGATGTACCTTGATGAGTCACTCCTCGATGTCCAGCTTCTCGGACGTGGCTTTGCATGGCTCGACACAGGCACAATGGACAGCCTTGCCGAGGCAACAAACTTCGTTCAGATGATACAGAATCGGCAGGGAATTGAAATTTCCGCTCCGGAGGAGATAGCCTTCATCAACGGCTGGATAGACCAGAACGGTCTGATGAAGTCCGCAGAAAAATACGGAAAGTCTCCTTACGGCGCACATCTGAAAAAAGTGGCCGAGGGCAGGATAAAGTACTAAGGAGTGCGTAAAATGAGCAATTTTACATTTAACGAGACCAGGATAAAAGGTGTTTACATAATCGACGTCAAGACCTACGGTGACAACCGAGGTTATTTCATGGAGACCTATAAGGAATCCGACTTTAAGGAAGCCGGTCTGGACTATAACTTTGTTCAGGACAACCAGTCAAGTTCAAGAAAGGGAGTTCTCCGTGGGCTTCATTTCCAGAAAACACATCCTCAGGCTAAGCTGGTTCGTGTGCTCAAAGGTGAAGTCTTTGACGTTGCAGTTGACCTTCGCAAGAACAGTCCCACATACGGACAGTGGGTCGGCGTTGTCCTCTCTGAAGAGAACAAACGCCAGTTCATGATACCCCGTGGATTCGCTCACGGATTCGTTGTAATGAGCGACTATGCGGAGTTTGCCTACAAGTGTGATGACCTTTATCACCCGGAAGATGAGGGCGGTATCATGTGGAATGACCCTGCTATCGGCATTGAATGGCCAGAGGTCGGAGAGCTGATTCTCAGTGAAAAAGACAAGGTGCACCCTTCACTTGCTGATTTAAAAATAGAGTTCTGAGGAGGAACAAAATGACTATATTCGTAACCGGCGGAGCCGGATTTATTGGTTCAAATTTCGTATTCCATATGCTTGACACATATCCGGACTACCGCATAGTTTGTCTGGACAAGCTGACCTATGCAGGTAATCTGTCCACACTTGCGCCTGTAATGGAGAACCCCAATTTCCGTTTCGTGAAGATAGACATCTGTGACAAAGAGGCTATCTACAAGCTGTTTGAGGAGGAGAAGCCTGACATCGTTGTAAACTTTGCGGCTGAGTCCCACGTTGACCGCTCCATCGAGAACCCGGAGATATTCCTCCAGACCAATATCCTTGGCACACAGGTGCTCATGGACGCTTGCCGCAAGTATGGTATCCAGCGTTATCATCAGGTTTCCACGGACGAGGTCTACGGAGACCTTCCCCTGGACAGACCTGACCTTTTCTTCACTGAGGAAACTCCCATTCACACAAGCAGTCCCTATTCAAGCTCAAAGGCTGGCGCAGACCTCCTTGTTATGGCGTATCACAGAACTTACGGTCTTCCTGTGACAATATCAAGATGTTCAAACAACTACGGCCCCTATCACTTCCCTGAGAAGCTGATACCTCTTATGATAGCAAATGCGCTTGCAGACAAGCCTCTTCCGGTTTACGGTGAGGGACTTAACGTCCGTGACTGGCTCTATGTTGAGGACCACTGCCGTGCTATCGACCTTATCATCCACAAGGGCAAGGTCGGCGAAGTCTACAACGTTGGCGGACATAATGAGATGAAGAACATAGACATCGTAAAGCTCATATGCAAGGAGCTTGGCAAACCTGAGAGCCTTATCACTCACGTTGAGGACAGAAAGGGTCACGATATGCGTTATGCTATCGACCCCACAAAGATACATAATGAACTTGGTTGGCTGCCTGAGACAAAGTTCCAGGACGGCATCAAAAAGACAATAAAGTGGTACCTTGAAAACCGTGAGTGGTGGGAGACCATCATCTCAGGCGAGTACCAGAATTACTACGAAAAGATGTACGGAAACAGAGGTACAGTCTGATGAAAGCGTTTGTAACAGGTGTAGGCGGACAGCTCGGCCACGATGTAATGGACGAGCTCACAAAGCGTGGATACGAGGCAGTCGGCTCCGATATTCTGGAGTCAGTACCGACAGAATATCCCTATGTACAGCTTGATATAACAAATACAGAAGCAGTTGAAAAGACAATATCCGAAATCAGACCGGATGTTGTTGTACACTGTGCTGCGTGGACGGCAGTCGATGCTGCTGAGGACGAGGAGAACAAGCCCAAGGTGAAGGCAATAAACGTTGACGGAACTCAGAATATCGCCAATGTCTGCAAAAAACTGGACTGCAAGATGATATATATTTCCACTGACTACGTTTTTGACGGTCAGGGAACTGAGCCATGGCAGCCGGACTGCAAGGATTATGCTCCACAGAATGTCTACGGACAGACCAAGCTGGACGGTGAGCTGGCAGTTGCCAATACACTGGATAAGTACTTCATCGTGCGTATCGCATGGGTATTCGGAGTGAACGGCAAGAATTTCATCAAGACTATGATAAACGTTGGTAAGACTCACGACGAAGTTCGTGTAGTATGTGACCAGATAGGTACTCCGACTTATACACTTGACCTTTCAAGACTGCTGGTGGATATGGCCGAAACTGAAAAGTACGGCTACTATCACGCTACGAATGAGGGCGGCTATATCTCATGGTATGACTTCACTGTGGAGATATACAAGCAGGCAGGAATGCCCACAAAGGTCACTCCTGTGACCACCGCAGAATACGGACTTTCCAAGGCTGCAAGACCTTTCAACAGCAGACTGGATAAGTCAAAGCTCATTGAGAACGGATTCACTCCGCTCCCCACATGGCAGGACGCACTTTCAAGATACTTAAAGGAGATTCAGTGAAATGGGACAGATAACAGTTGAGAAAAACGTCGGCGGTATCGAGGGACTTTGTGTCATTACCCCCGCTGTTCATGGCGATAACCGCGGCTATTTCATGGAAACTTATTCCCAGCGTGACATGGAAGAGGCCGGAATCAACATTGTATTCGTGCAGGATAATCAGTCCTGTTCGACCAAGGGTGTTCTGAGAGGACTGCATTTCCAGAAGCAGTTTCCGCAGACGAAGCTCGTGCGTGCGATCAAGGGCAGAGTTTTTGACGTAGCAGTTGATCTGCGCAAGGATTCCAAGACATACGGCAAGTGGTACGGCGTGGAACTGACGGAAGAAAATAAGAAGCAGTTCCTGATCCCGAAGGGCTTTGCACACGGATTTCTTGTGCTGTCCGATATTGCGGAATTTTGCTACAAATGCGATGACTTCTGGCATCCGAATGATGAGGGCGGTCTGGCTTGGAATGATCCGGCGATCGGGATCGAATGGCCAGAACTGACTGGTGCTTACAATGGTACTGCAAGTGCGGAAGGATATGCACTTGCCGACGGAACGGCGCTGAATCTTTCGGAGAAGGATCAGAAGTGGGATACATTGGAAAAGACGTTTACTTTTTAAGAAATCGAGGTTAAAGCAATGCAGCATATTTTTATCGTAGGATCCAAGGGTATTCCTGGAAATTACGGCGGATATGAAACTTTTGTAGACAAACTGACGGAGTACCATCAGAATGAACCTAATATCCGTTACCATGTAGCTTGTGCAGTGGATGACAAGAAGGATGTCAAGGATTTTAAATATCATAATGCACATTGCTTTACGATCCTTCGCAAGAAGATTGGCCCTGCACAGGCGATTTTCTATGATACGGATGCGCTGGAGTATTGCATTGGCTATATCAAGGCCAAAAATATCAGTCATCCGATCGTTTATGTGCTTGCTTGCCGTATTGGGCCATTTTTCAATAAATATGTCAAGCAGATCCACGCACTGGGCGGCAAGGTGTATGTCAATCCGGATGGACATGAGTGGATGCGTGCAAAATGGAGTGCGCCGGTTCGGAAATACTGGAAAGTATCTGAGCAGCTTATGGTCAAGCACAGTGATCTGCTGATCTGTGACAGCAAGAATATCGAAAAATACATCCAGACAACGTATGCACAGTACAGCCCCAAGACGACTTTCATTGCCTACGGTGCAGAAACACGCCGCAGTACGCTTGCTGACGATGATGAGAAGCTGCTGAAGTGGTATTCTGAAAAGGGACTTAAGGCGAAAGAATATTATCTGGTGGTTGGACGTTTTGTGCCTGAGAATAACTATGAAACAATGATCCGCGAGTTCATGCGCAGCAAGACCAAGAAGAATTTCGCACTGATTACTAATGTGTCTGATAAATTCTTGGAAGAACTCAAGGAAAAGACCGGATTCCATAAGGACCCCCGCATCAAGTTCGTGGGCACGGTCTACGACCAGGAACTGCTCATGAAGATCCGTGAGAATGCGTATGGTTACTTCCACGGCCATGAGGTCGGCGGTACGAATCCGAGCCTGCTCGAAGCGCTCGGCTCGACTGATCTGAACCTGCTGCTGGATGTCGGGTTCAATCGTGAGGTCGCAGAGGATTCGGCGCTGTATTGGAGCAAGAGACCTGGCGATCTGGCTGGGCTTATTGAGAAGGCGGATCACATGGATTTAACTAACATTACTGAAATGGGCAGAAGAGCTTCTGGAAGGATAAAGCAGGCTTATTCTTGGCAGTATATCTGTGAAAGGTATAAAGAGGCGTTTCTGTCAAGATGAATCGCCGTTGCGTATATTATCTGTGCTCATAATGTCTTGAGTAAAAGAAAAATATTGAATAGCCTGCATCGTTCTGAAGAATGGGCAGGCTGAATTTTGTTAGGCGTTTGAAATCTCATACGTAGAGAATGACATGCTTTAAATGTTTGAATCGGGGAGATTATTTATGGATATAGTAATGATACCTTTTCATGACTGTAAAAAATGGATAAATGAGGGCTATAGAACAAGAGATGCTCATCTAGCAGAAAATTTTGTTAATAGCGAAAAGGTCGGGAAACTTCTTGTAGTTAACAGGCCTGTTTCTCTTGCTGAGAAACTGCTGAAAGGAATGGACTGGAAAACTGCATCTGGAAAGGTCATTGAAGAATCCAAGAATTTCTGCCTAAGCAGACTTGACAACGGGATATACTGTATTGATACTTTTGTTCCTGATTTAGTCAAAGTTGCAATAGAGAAGAAAAACTGGTGGTTCACCGCATTTACATATGATTTTGTAAAAAAATCGATAAACAAAGCCATACTCTTACTTGAAATGGAAAAACCCATTTTGCTTTTACAGAATCCTATGGCTATCGGTGCTGTCGATTCCGTAAAATGTAGTCAATTTGTATTTGATGCGATAGATAACTGGCTATATCATCCTCAGATGGCTAATATTAAGGAGCTTGTAAAAAGAAACTATAATTATGTAGACCAAAATGCTGATATGATCATCACTGTATCAGAAGCTCTTACAAAGACATTCGTAAAGAACAAGAATATTCATTGGGTATCAAATGGCGTAGACATAGATTATTTCTCGGATGCTTTCAAGACTGAAAAAACTGATGTGAGGGTTGTTGGATATGTAGGGAAGATACAAGATAGAGTTGACTTTGATCTTGTAGAAAAATGCCTGAAAAAATTCAGCAAGGTTCTCTTTGTATTCCTTGGACCGGTATACTCACAGCAGAAGCGCATTAGGGGACTAAAGAAAAAATACAGTAATATTGTATTCAGAGGCGATATCCACTATACTAAGCTTCCTCAAGAAATGAAAGAGTTTGATATAGCTATTATCCCTCATAAGGTGGACAATTTCACAAACAGCATGAATCCATTGAAACTATATGAGTACCTTTCAGCAGGCAAACAGGTAGTAACAACTGCCGTTGCTGGAGTTGATGGTATATCTGAAAATGTATACTTATCGGCTAATGACGATGAGTTTATTGAAAATCTTCAGAAGGCCCTCGATAGTCTTGAAAGCAGTGATTGTAAGGCTATTTCTGATTCAATCCCTGCGGAGTACACATGGAAGAACAAATCAGAGCTGATGCTCGAACTTATGAGTAGTTTACAGGAGTAAAAATGAAACTAGGATTTGTTATACTGCATTATATTACATCGGAGGACACAATGAACTGTGTAACTTCGATTAGAGAAAAGTGCGAGAATTGTCCCATAGTTATAATTGACAATTCATCTCCAAATGGCTCATATAATCAGCTTTATGCAAAGTATGTGGACGATAATTTAACAGATGTTATAAAGCTTAAACAAAACGAGGGCTTTGCCCGTGGTAATAACGCAGGAATTACCTATATGAAAAAAAAATATGATCCTGATTTTATATGTGTCCTTAATAACGATACCTTGATACTGTCCGATCATTTTGAGTTACTTATTGAAAGCGAATACAAAAAATCCGGTTTTGCAGTTCTTGGTCCACAAGTAATAACTTCTGATGGAACGAATTTTACAAGTCCGGTAGAGTATGTTGTAGACAGCGTTAAGAAAGCGGATAACCTGATACTCAAGAGACGTATAAAGCTCATTATGAATCGACTCCATCTTCATTTTTTGCTTCATAACGCAAATGAATTTGTTAGTAGAAATGAAAAATACAACCATTACAAGAAATATGAAAATGTAAAACTACACGGATGCTGTTGGATTTTTTCAAGAAGGTTCTTTGAGAGATTAAATGGTTTGAATCCGTTGACTTTTCTTTATTTTGAAGAGGATATCCTTATCAATGAACTACGCCGAAACAATCTGTTAGCTGTATATCAGCCAGATATTGTAATAAAACACCTTGAGGATTCCTCGACAAAGGCTATCGTCAGAAATACTCGTGAGAAGAATATCTTTGTATACAAAAATGAAATTGAATCATTAAAAATCCTTAGGAATGTTTTAAAAAATGGGGGGGCAAGGCGTGGTTTACAATGATAAAATGACAGCTGTTTTGCTCGCAACGTACAATGGTGGAAAATATATTGCGGAACTACTTGACTCTTTGCTTGCGCAGGATGATCGTGATTTCAGATGCTTTGCACATGATGACGGATCAAAGGATGAAACCATTGAAATACTAAGAAAATATAAAAACGAACACCCTGATTTCTTAACAATTATTGATAGTGCTCCAACAGGAAGCCCCAAGGGGAACTTCATGTTCCTGTTAAAGGAAGTTGAGTCAGAATACTATATGTTCTGCGATCAGGATGATGTATGGCACGATAACAAAGTAAGCATTTCGCGTAAGATGCTTGAAAAAAGTGTGAGTGCTTATCCAGAAAGGCCATGCTTGTTTTTTTCTGATCTACATGTTACTGACAGCGAACTAAATGTTACATCAGATTCATTCTATAAACTGCTTGATAGAAACCCGAGAAATACGGATTATATTCAGCTTCTGAAGAAGAATGTATTTGTTGGCTGTACGATGATGTTCAATAAAGCTTTACGTGATGAAGCCGTAAAGCTTAGAGATATAAACAATATCCCCATGCATGATTTTTGGATTGGAATCATAGCTTCTCTGAAAGGTGAAGTATGCTTTATAAAAAAGCCGCTTATCGAATACAGGCAGCATGGCGCCAATAACATGGGTGCATCTGAAAGCATAAAAACATTTGGCGATAAAGTCAGAAATATCGAATTTATATATAAGATGAAAAAAAATAAAACTATTGAACAACAAAAAATTGCTAAAGAACTTATGCATCTTTTTGACCAAGATAATAGGTATTACAGTTTCTTTAAGCAGTTAGCGGAAATATCCGTTAAAAATAAGATTAAACGGCTTATATTTTATAAAGAGAGTGGACTACTATTCGACGGTAATATTCTTCTTAACATTTTGAGCATTTGAGGTGAATATGAAAATATCAAGGATGTTACTTTACATGTCGGGTCTTTTCTCAACGATGTATCTTTTTCAACTGCAAAGCATACCGTTTACACTTGTATTTGCATTTTTGTATTCATGCTTGTATCTATTCAGAAAATGCGAACACTTCAGCATAAAAGCATTAAATTTGCCGTTTTTGCTGTTTATTATGTCTGCAATAGTAACAGGAGTGCTGAATCGTGTCCTATGGGACAGACAGTTCATGGTAGTTCCGATATACGTATATAGTTCGATTTTACTATTCTTCTACTGTATATCAAGTGCAACATTTTCGGATGGTGAAATTTTTGTCAAAGGTTTGAAGCATTCGTGCGTTGTTCATGTAATATGGTGTATAATACAGTTCGGTGCATACACTTTTATG
>ODAI010080687.1_pt1 | contig 10408 bp, 9 predicted proteins | sample 1539321 | NCBI WGS metagenome assembly ODAI01 (sample SAMN02144231, study PRJEB22623) | gut metagenome | biome: sheep rumen | host: Ovis aries | place: New Zealand | reverse complement strand
CTTTAAAAGTCCCTTTATAACCTGCAGATTCATAGGGGTATCATCCACAACCAGTATTCTCCTGCCCTCTGCGGTGAATACCTTTTTGTCGGTATTATCGGCGTCCACTTCAATCTTCCTTGAGGAAGGATCTATATCCCCGATAGGATCAGAATCTGTAATTCCCTGCCAGATCTCAAAGAAGAATGTGGAGCCCTTGCCATATTCGCTTTCTACGGCAAGCTCCGAGCCCATAAGCTGAACAAGCTCCCTTGATATGGACAGTCCAAGGCCGGTACCTTCGATATTCCTGGTCTTTGATATATCCAGTCTGTCGAAGGGGGAAAAGAGCTTTTTCATTTCCTCGGGACGTATTCCTATGCCGGTATCAATTACGGAAACCGCAATCTTAACCCTGCTGTTTTCGGGATCTTTTTCAGCGCACTTAATGTCCAGACAAAGGCTACCCTTTTCGGTATATTTGACTCCGTTACTGAGAAGATTTACCAGAACCTGCTTAACTCTAAGCTCATCTCCCATAAGTCCCTTAGGCAGATCTCTGTCGACTCTTATAGAAAAATCAAGCCCCTTGGCATCTGCCCTAAGCTGTATCATATTGTAGAGATCACTGATAAGATCCTGAAGAGAGTATTCATCCTCAACAAGTTCTATCTTTCCGGCCTCAATCTTAGAGAAATCAAGAATGTCGCTGATGATCCCAAGAAGGCTCATTCCCGCCGCGTTGATGTTGCCGGCATAAGAAAGAATATTCTCATCCGTGCTCTCCCTTCGTATCATCTCATTCATGCCCAGGATCGCATTGATAGGAGTTCTGATCTCATGAGACATGTTGGAAACAAATCCGCTCTTGGCCCTGCTGGCTTCCTCCGCAGACGCAAGAGCCTGTGCAAGCTCCTCTCTCTGAGCCATGGACTCACGCATCTGAGCGTCAATGTCGGAAAATCCAAGTCCTACAGCATGTACGGTATGATCGTCTCTTTCATCAGGCAGCCTTACGCCGGCCATACTGAGCATCTCATAGCTCTCGCTGCCGTCCTTTACCGTCAGATAGCGGAAGGAGATGACCTTCTCTTTTTCCAGAGCCTTCCTGACATTGGCGGGATTTATGAATGTAAAGAATTTATCCTTATATCTTTCCGCAACATACTTATTGCCATATTCGGTGATAGTGGTAAGGTACGGAAAATGCTGTCCCACTGCATAATCAAGGATGTTGTTCTCGCTCCTCTTGTAGCAGATAGAATCATCCGTATCCAGATTCACATAGTAAACCCCCTTGTAATTCGAAGCCAGGGCATTGATCATATTGTCCTGCTCAACTCTCTTTTTCTCCTGCTCAAGCAATTCCTCCTGCATTGCCAGCTGCTCTTCCAGTTCCTGCTGCTTGATGCGGTTCTCGGTCTCGCTGACTTCCCTCTCCATCTTCACTATTGCAGACTGCCTCTGCTGAACCAGGATCAGGACAAACATTCCTGCAAGGACTATGGCTGTAAGAATGGACTGGATGAGACCTCTTGCGATTATGGACTGGGAAATGGTGCTGATCTGCTCTCCGATAATGCTCTCGCGGATAAGATAGGTCAGCATCCAGTCTGTGCCATGAACCGGCACGTAGTACAGAGTTTCATTGATCCCGTTATAGGTAAAAGAAGCAACGCCGCTGGCTCCGTTTTCGAAATCCCGCACAAAACTCTCGTAGGCCGAGCCCTTCTCATATTCAGCTCTCTTCATGGCGTCAAGCAGATTATCTTCACTGGCAAGACCGCCAAGAACTATATCCGTAAGTGAAACGCCGCTTTTCGTATAGATATTGCAGAAGGTGATATTGTTGTTGGAGGAAAGAGAGACGTTCCTTAGCATGGTATTCATGTCAATTTCCATGAAACACACCACAAGCCTGTTTCCTTCAACCATGACATTGTCTGCAGGGACAGCGATTATAACCTTCTTCTCCCTGCTTCCCGGATTCTTGATGGAAATCTCAGGCTCAGATATCTTCTCATAGTCAATCTGATACTCATCGATATCGTTCCTGGTTCCCCTTGACGTGTAGATAAGCCCATTGGAATCTATAAACGCAAACTTATCAAGGTCGTAGAGCTGCTTCATTCTGAGCTGATAAGCCCTGAGACTGTCTATGCTTTCAAGATCCTTAGCTTCAATAAGGCCAAGGGCAGTATCAAGGTCTCTTATATAATCATCCAGCGCATCCGAAACCACCTGTTCTCTTCGTCCCGCCAGCTCAGACAGGTACAAAAGACTGACATTCCTTACAGCAGTTTTCGTATCTTTCCCTGCTAAATTTCCCAGCAAAAAAGTTCCCAGGATCAATATGGCAGCGATTATAGCAGAGCCGATTATGGCAATAGACAGCGTTCTGGTGCTGTTCTTATTATTCTTCATATCTCAACCATCCCTTATCTGCAGCTAAATGTTTACAAACTTACCTATAATAATTTTACTACAGAACAGGCATTATTTATGAATTAATGTAAATAAAAAAGCCCGCTCCGCAGTATCTGCGAAGCAGGCAAAAGCTCTTTTACCTGATAACAGGAGCTATTCTCCCGGAAAGCACAACGGCCAGGGCCATCTTAAGAAGGTCCGGAATGATGAAGGGAAATACGCACCATCCAAGTACCGTAAGAAGTCCCACCTCACCGCTGCTCTTTATATATACATGCATGAACCATGCTGTTCCGAATGCGTAGCATACCGCAAGTCCGATCACCAGCGCCAGGATCTTTACAGCGATGCTACTCTTGAAAAATCGGGTGAAAAGAATGTAAATAAGCCCTGTAAACAGAAATCCGATTATATAGCCTCCCGTGTTTCCCAAAAGGACTCCGAAGCCTCCGGAAAATCCTGCAAAAACAGGCACTCCAACCGCTCCGAGAAGAATATATACCAGGGTTGCAAGGCTTCCTCTCTCACCTCCAAGAAGAAGCAAAACCAAAAACACTGCAAATGTCTGAAGGGTAAAGGGAACCGCGGTGGGTATGCTTATCCAGGAGCAAATGGCTATAAGCGCCGCTCCGATGGCGATATACACCAGGTCCAATACCTTTGAATTCTCTCTTGTCTTAACTGCCTTCGCACTACTCATGATGTCTGATCCTCCAACTACTGTTTTCCTATATTAAGCAGGCAATCCCAAAATTGCCTATATGAAGGTATCACATCCCGCAGTCATTGTCAACCAACGTTAGCTATTAGGTTGACAATCCAGAATTTTCCCTATCACCCCCGCTATCAGCGCATTCTTGGAAACAGTTGCCTCTCCCCTCGGAAAAAGACTCGACGCCCTTTCCTTAACATCTTTGGGAAAACTGTTTATGTCAGAGTCAAAGTTGATCCCTATCCCGGCAACTATCCACTGAAGAGTTCCGCTGTCAAACTCACTGCCGGACTCAAGCAGTATCCCGCATACCTTTTTCCCATCCACATACAGATCGTTGATCCCGTCTACATACGGCTCGATCCCGGTAAGCTCACTTATGGCGCTTATAACGGCCTTCCCGGTAAAAGAAATAAGTTCCCCGCTGTCTGTACTGTGAAGATATTCAGGTCTTAGCACGATGCTCATATACAGTCCGCCTTCCGGAGAAAAGAAGGAATGATCCTTCCTGCCCCTTCCCAGGGTCTGGGACGCCGCAACCACCACAGTTCCGTGGGGAGCACCTTTTATCGCCAGTTCTTTTGCCTTGTCACTGGTAGAGGTCAGGCTGTCAAAGACTAGGATCTCACCCGGGCTCTTCCCCCCTGCAGGAAGACATGCCTTTATTCCCTCCCCGGAAATTATGTCGTTATCACAGGAGAGCCTGTAGCCCTTGTTGCTTGCCGCCTCTATCAGGTAGCCTCTTCCCCGAAGTTCCTTAATGGCCTTCCAGACAGCATTTCTTGAAACGCCGCACTGCACCGCCATCTCTTCCCCGGAGGTGTAGACCTCTTTATTGGATTCAAGTATAAAAAGTACCTTCCCAGCTGTACTCATCGGATCACTCTTTTCCCTCTTTGAACATCTTCATCATCTCGTTGGTAAGGCTTAAGTTATTGGGCTGAAGAACGATGTCCTCGCGTTTGACCCACTGGGCGTACTTAAGCTCTCCATCGTCCATATGGATAGTCCCCTCTCCGACGGCATCGCAGTAAAATCCCGCCAGAATATCCTGGGCCATTCCCCAGGGCTGGGACTTGTAGTACCTGATGTTGGTTACCTCAACTCCGGTCTCCTCCATCACTTCGCGCTTTACCGTCTCCTCCAGGGTCTCGCCGATCTCCGTAAAGCCCGCCACCAGCGCATTGTGCCCGTACCCTGTCCTGTACTTGGTAAGAAGAAGGCAGTCCCCCTTCTTAACCCCAACGATCACCGCGGGATTGATCCTTGGGTAAACGGTGTTGCCGCAATCGGGGCATATCAGCGCCCTCTCTGTAGTGCCCGGGGACATCTCCCCCCTGCACCTTCCGCAATATCTGTTGTCCGCATACCATCTCCAGAGATGATACGCTGTAAAAGCCGCAAAAACCACTGTCCTTGGCTGATCTGAAAACTTATCCCTGATCTGTCTTATGGAATAGTACTCAAGGCCTTCCTTCCCCGGATCGGTACCTTTAGTTGCAAGAAAGTACCTGTCCTCATCTATGGTGAAAAGATATATTGCCTTCCCGTCTCCTTCCAAAAAGTCCTCGGAAAAGGTGACAAGACCACCGTCCTTCTTAAGAAGGACCTTCCCATCACCGTCAAAAGCAAAGACATAGTCTCCGCTCCCCGGCTTAACATCCTCGTATACATTAGAAAATCTGCTTGGAGAAATATCCTGGATCATATGCTTTTCCCTTCCTGTTCATATCCATGAAATTACCCGCTGTATTAACCGATTCCATTTCATTTTACACTCCCAAGGTGCTATGATAAAAGAGAAGGTTTTAAGAATCTACATTCCCGGGAGAAAAATATGTACTATCTGATCAGAAACACCCTTGAAGAATGCAGTGCCGAACAGTGTCACGACGCGGATGCGCCGTTTGTAGCCATTCTCACCCCGCAGCAGTGGCTTGAGCAGAGCGAGAACTTTGACATGGGCATTGATTTTGATATGAGCAGCAATGAGGAGATCCTCACCACCAAAGCCGAGGTCAACTACGACTCCCTCACCGGGACCTTCTGCATCCCGGTGCAGTCAGCCTGTACGGAGACTCCCGAGAGCTTCTCTTTTGCTCTGGACGAGACAGGCATCGTCTTTATCGACAAGAACAAGAACGCATTAAACCTCGTTCAGCGTATCCGGCGCAACAAGAAATGGCGAAAGCCATCACTTGAGCGCTTCCTCTACGATTTTCTGGAACTTATAATCCATAACGACCTGCAGATCATGCAGCGCTATGAGCGTGAGCTTGACGGAATAGAAAAAGAGATAATGGACAACGCCGAGGAAGCCCATATCCAGCGTAACAACGAGATCCGCGGCGACATCAGAGACCTGCGCATTCACTACGAACAGCTTCAGGACCTTGGCCAGGAGCTTGAAGAAAACGAGAACGGCTTCTTTGAAGAGGACAACATCAGATATTTCCACATGTTCTCCAGCAGAGTGGACAGACTCTACGATGCGGCAACACATCTTCGTGACTACACCATCCAGCTCAACGACCTCTATCAGTCACAGCTTGATGTTAAGCAGAACCGCATCATGACAGTGCTCACGGTGGTTACCACCATCTTCATGCCTCTGACTCTCATCGTTGGCTGGTATGGAATGAACTTCAAATACATGCCTGAGCTTGAATGGATATTCGGTTACCCGGTGATCATCGGCCTTAGCCTTCTCATCGTAGTAGGCAGCCTCATCTTCTTTAAGGTTAAAAAAATACTATGAAAATACTTATCACAGGAACAAGCCGCGGGATTGGTCTTGCCTGCGCCAAAAAATATATTAAAGAGGGCCACAAGGTCATTGGCTTTGACGTAAACGAAGCAGGCTTTAGCGCCCCCTCCTACACTCACATGATCGTGGACATAAAAGGAGAACTTCCTGACATTGACGGTGTGGAGGTTCTTATTAACAATGCCGGAATTCAGGAAGGTCCGGGGGTCATAGACACAAACCTCACCGCCACCATGGCCGTTACCGAGAAGTACGCCTTCCATAAGGATATTCACTCAGTCCTTTTCATGGCATCCTCCAGCGCCTCAAACGGTGCCGAATTCCCCGAATATGCCGCCAGCAAGGGCGGGGTTGTAACTTATATGAAAAACACCGCACTTAGGATCTCCAAGTACGGTGCTACTGCTAACAGCATATCTGCAGGAGGTGTCTACACCCCCTTAAACGCTCATATTATGGATGACCCGGTTCTCATGGAGAAATGCCTTGATGAAACTCTTCTCCACCGCTGGGCATCTGCCGATGAGATAGCCGATCTGTCCTACTTTCTTACCAATGTAAACAGGAGCATGACCGGCCAGGATCTTCTTATAGATAATGGGGAACAGCTAAAATCCAACTTTATCTGGTGACTTAAGTTGTCGCCTCCTTCGACTCTTTTTCCTCAAAATGAGTAAGTTCATAGGGCAGATGCTTAACGCAGGCTATTACCAGCAGGATGGCAACAAGCTTGTCCACATAGTCGGTAACGGCCTGTGTTACAAATGCGCTTCCAAGAAGCTTAAGTGCCGTCTGGGAAAGTACCTGGATGATCACGGTTGTAACTGCAGCAGAGGTGATCCCTCCGAACAGGAAGGTCTCAATGCAGGCTGACAGCGCGGATGCCGGAAGTGTTACGATAAGGCATTTCCAAAGGGCATGAACGTAGTTTAGCTTCTTTTTATAAAACAAAAGTCCTGCGATAACGCCCATAAGAACTCCGCTCAGGGAGAAATAGATCGCATAGATATCACCTAAGGCTCCGTTTATAAGTCCGCCCACAAGAGCAGTAAGTCCGCCGGCCACAGGTCCCAGTGTAATGGCTGCAAGGATGGTTCCGATGCTGTCAAGGAAGATGGGAAGGCTTAAAGCAAGAGCTATCTTGCTTCCTACAATGTTGATGGCAACTGCCAGAGCGATCATGGTAAGTTTCTTGGTTCTGCTTGTCATAATGATTTCTTCTCCATTCAATTCAATCTTTAGTTTATTTCTTTTAATATGGTTTCGATCTCTTCGGGCTTTGCTTCAAGGAGCCTTGTAAGGAACATCTCCCAGAAAGCCTTCCTGTCAACCTCTGTGTAGATAACAGCGTTGCTCTGCCTTCTGTAGAATCCCATGGAATCAACAACCGTCTGTCCAAGGCTTATTCCGCCTGTCTCCACATCCGTGTAGGCTTCAAAGCCCTTTAAGATCCCGCAATCTATAAACTGTGCAACAGCCAGCGGATCATTAATAACGCACCCTCTTATGTGCTCCCACTCCCAGTGAAACTTAAAATAGAAGTCCGTGATCTTCTCCACAAAGTCTCCCACCCGGGGATTTATCTTTTTCATGGACAAAAGGATCTGCGGCGTAAGCACGATCTGTCTTGTGACGTCAAGTCCCACCATCTCGATCCTGCGGCCGTTCTCGTAGAGGGTTTCAAACACCGCCTTGGCACTGTGGGGATCCTCCCAGTAGTTGTACTCCGCCACCGGCGAGCAGTTGCCGTGACTTCTGAAGTTCCCTCCCATGGAAACCAGCCTCTCTATGGAAAGAAAAGCATCTTTATCCTCATCAATAAGGCAGGCAAGGTTTGTTAAGGGTCCCAGGGCCACCACTGACACATCACCGGCTTTAAGGGTCCGCTTCATGAATGAAACCGCAGACTCCTGCGGGATCTCTTGCCCTTCAACCTTTGGCAAAAAGCTCTCACCAAGGCCGTCCTCTCCGTGGGTATCGAGGGCATTTACATATTCTCTTTCTCTTGGTCTGTCCGCACCCACATAAACCGGAACATCCAGCCTTCCGATAAAGTCAAGGATCCTCTTAGCATTGTCAAATCCAAGCTCCACGGGGGAATTGCCGGCAACCACAGTGATCCCGAGAACCTCAACCTCAGGGCTCCTAAGCGCCAACATAATGGCCAGGGAATCATCGATTCCGGGGTCGCAGTCAATTATGATCTTCTTCATTTTTCTCCTGGGGATCTGCACAGAAAATTACTATCGAATAAAAAAGGCTCTGCATTCCGCAGAGCCACATAGATAAACATAGTTATTCCATGTAGTCCCGGTTTTGTTTAGCGACAGGAAGGTACAAATGAACTGTCGTTTGTTGCGAATAAAAATTATACATCCCTCTTTCAATATTTGCAAGGAGTAATTTATCCGATCTGCTTAAGCCAGCTTCCTTTGAAATAATAGATGATGAAAACTATCGTGCTCACCGACCATGTCAAAGGATATGCCCAGAAAATAACGTTTACCACAGGGATGATACGAACGATTATAGTGATATAGGTGATTCGAAGAAGGCACCAGCTTGAAAGCATGACTATCATGGGGATAGTGGTCTTGCCTGCTCCTCTGTATATTCCCGCAAGGCAGTGGCTTAAAGCCAGAAGACAGTAAAACAGCGACTCGGTTCTGGCCTGGGTGGTCCCGATGGCAATAACTCCCGGTTCCTTGGAGAACATGCTTAAGAGTAACGGCGCAAAGGTAAATACGATAACCCCGATCATCTCGGCGCAGCTTACGCTGATGGCACTTCCTGTTATGGCGCCCTTCTTAACTCTTTCCACCTCTCCCGCTCCCAGGTTCTGGCTCACAAATGTTGTAAGCGCCATGCACATGCAGGTAATGGGCAGAAAGACAAATCCCTCGATCTTGAAGTAGCTTCCGCAGGCCGCCATGGCAACGGACCCAAAGGCATTGATGTTGGACTGAAGCACCACGTTACCTATGGCGATAACGCTGTTCTGTATTCCCGTGGGAAAACCAAGGGCCAGTTCCTTCTTTAGGATTTCTCCATCCATCCTGAGTTTACTAATATATATCCTGTGGGGGCCATCCACTCTTGTAAGCTTCACAAAGGCAAGGATCGCGCTGACAAACTGAGCGATTATGGTGGCAAAGGCTGCTCCTGCGATACCCATTCCCAGGAACTTTACAAAGGCAATATCCAGAATAGTGTTGAGCACCGTGCTGACCATAAGGTAGTACAGAGGGCGCTTGGAATCTCCCACCGCCTGAAAAACGCCGCAGCATGCGCTGTACATGATGTTCCCAAGACCGCCCAGGAAATATATCCTGAAATACAGCACGGAATTTGCCATTACATCCGCCGGTGTGCCCATCCATCCAAGGATAACCGGGGTAAAGAAAAAGCCCACCACCGACAGGGTTATACCCATAAGCCCGGCAAATGCAATTCCCGTATGAGCCGCCATCGAAACCCTGTTAAAATCTCTTGCTCCGTAGCTCTTTCCTATGATAACGCTGCTTCCCATGAACAGTCCGTTGATAAATCCCACCATAAGAAATATCAGACTTCCCGATGTGCTTACTGCCGCCAATGCCTCTTTTCCCAGGACATTTCCCACAACTACGGAATCCACAACGTTGTAAAGCTGCTGCAAGAGCTGTCCGAAGAACAGCGGTATGGCAAACAGCACCAGATTTTTGGTAATAGAACCTTCAGTCATTGATGTTCCTTCCGTCAAGTACCGCCTCTCTGAGATTGTCGTCCGTATCGTAGGCCATTTTCAGGGAAAAGAAATCCCGCCTTTCCTCCAGGAGTCTGAAGAAAATCTTATCACCTTCCCAGAGGTTCAGATCATAGACGTCTTTTTTTCCAACAAAAACAAGTTCTCCCTCATTGCAGGAAATAGGGTCCCCGTCGGGACATGGCGCCGTAAAAAGGCTCATGAGCTCGTAGTCTCCCTTATCGGATATAAAAGTTATGATCCCGCGATATTCAAAGGCTTCCGTGGGAATATCATAGCCTGTCTCCTCTAAGACTTCTCTTTTGACGCACTCTTCGGGGCTCTCAAGGTCTTCGAAGTGTCCGCCCACGCCGATCCATTTGTCTTTGTTTATATCATTCTTCTTGGAAACCCTGTGAAGCATGAGATACTTATCGTCCCGCTCCAGATAACACAGGGTTGTAAGCTGGCAGTTTGCAGTCATAATGTTCCTCCCATAAAACGTCTTTACTAATCATATCACAAAAGCAGGGAATCCGTACCCTGTCGGATTCCCTGCTCTCATATTACAATTCTTTATGCTGCCATTATTCCATCAGCGGATCAGCACTCCGTTCTCATCGAACTTATAGGTCCAGAAGAGGATCCTTAATCTGCCGGTGGCCATGGTTCCGTCAGCTTTGAAATAATAGGTCTTACCATTCTCTGTAAGCCACTTGGCCCTTGCCATGTGGCCGTCTTTCTCAAAGTAGTAGGTCTTATCGCCCACCGTAACTCTTCCGGTCTGCATTATACCGTT
>ODAI012875847.1_pt1 | contig 10409 bp, 7 predicted proteins | sample 1539321 | NCBI WGS metagenome assembly ODAI01 (sample SAMN02144231, study PRJEB22623) | gut metagenome | biome: sheep rumen | host: Ovis aries | place: New Zealand | reverse complement strand
TGCTGCAGCGCGGAGATAGCACGGATGACGGCCTCGTTCTTCTTACAGACGCGGGTGATGTCGGCGGAGTAGCTGTACTGCTTGTCACCGTTGGTGGCAATGGTACGGAACACCGTCTCACCCAGCCACAGCCACTTGCCGTTCGTGCCGGCCTCCGGACCGCCGTTCTCAGCGGCGCCGGCCTTCAGGTACATGTTGATGATGTCGGCATACTTCTGGCGTATCAGGTCGGCACGCTCCTTCGAGACAGTCTTCGCATCCTCGACGGCGAACTTCAGCATGATGTTGAGTGCGCTGTTCTTGTCTGCCTTGATGTCGCGGAGCGTCACCGGCATCTTCGCACTGAAGGTCTTGTCACCCATCTGGATGACCATGTTGCCTTCCTTGTCCGTCATCGGTGATATGTTGCCGTCATCATCGGCGACGCCGGCCTTGAAGCCGCCGCCCTCGATAATGGAGGACGTCGACATGCGTGTTGCATGTCCGTCCATCTGGCCTTCCGTCTCCTTGCTGATCTCCCTGACGGCACGCTCGCGGTTCTCGCGTCGCAAATTCTTGTACGACGCACGCAGCAGCTTCTCGATGTCGCCGTCGCTGACGAGCAGCTCTTCGTCGCCGAATCTCTCACGGATCTTGTCCTTAACCCATTGTACGATCTTCTGCCAGGTGCTCTTCGATAGCGACGAGTCTTCTGCCAGGTGTGCCATGTATTCGTCTGCAGCAGCACGCTGTGCAGCCAGGCCGCCCATCGTTGAGACGTTGGCATAGCTGAGGTATTCCTTCCTGGCCTCATACGACATGCTGTCAAAGACGGCGTCACACAGCTGGTTGTATACCTTGTCGCCCAGCAGGCTGCGCAGGCCCTTGTGCGATACCACCTCATGGAGGAACGCCCTGTCGAGTTGCTTCGCATCCTTGATGTTCGGCATATAGATGTAGGCTTCCTTCGTGACGGTGTCGAACCATCCGCGTACGTCTTCGCCGGCCTCGATGCGGGCCAGGGCCTCAGCATTGGAAACCTCGTCGGCGCTCTCCACGATGTTCACCTTGATGCCACCCTTGCCGGTCCACTTGTCGAGTCTCTTGCGGAGTGGCGCACGGCGTGCCTCCTCCTCTGCTCCCCATGGATGCTTGCCAAGGGCGCTGAGCACCGTCGCATGCTCGGCAAACGGCTTCACCTTCCGGGCGGAGGACTCCAGCCACTTGTCGAAGGTGGCCTTGTCGACGCCGGTGATCTTGCCGAGTCCCTTCCAGCCAGGCTCGTAGTTGCTGAGGTATGCCTGGCGGGCCTCCTCCTCGCTGCCAAAGCCATACATCACCTTATGCTCGTCGAAGGTACCGTCGGGCTTCACCTGGTCGACGACGTATACGGTGCCATCCCAGTTGTCCAGGTCGGCGTTGTCGTTGATGAACATGTCGATGGCATCGCCGTCGCGGCCCTTGCGGCCACGGATGTAGCCGTAGGTGTTGTTCATCTCCTGACTCCACTCGTTGCCTTCGGCGTCGACGCCGGAGCGCTCGCTGCCCTTCGGGTTCTCGATGACGAAATCATAGCCACCGAACGACAGGCGGCCCTTCCGGTAGTTGCCGGCAGCCTTCTGTGCAATGGACGGGTTGGTATCAGTGGCGGACTTCTGCTCCTCCAGGCGGTCTGCAAACGACATCTCCGTCTGGCGCTTGTCGGCGTCGCGAGCGTCGCGTAATGCCTTCAGGCGCTCACGCTCGTTCGTCTCGGCCAGGCGCTCGTAGTAGGCCACCTCGTCACGCATGGGCTTCAGGATACGCTCCTTGTTGGCATCACTCAGGTCTGCCTCCACATCCGGGAACATGGTACCCTCCTCCGGTGCTGCGGCCTTCATCGACTGCAGGCGTGCCTCCTCTCTCACCAGACGCCATCTGGCATCCATCAGGTCGCGGTTGATCTCGCGACGGCGGGCGAGGTACACCCTGTTGATAGCGTCGGGAGTATTCAGGCGTCTCTTATTGCTGAAGCGCATACCGGTCTGTGCCAGGTATTCCTCGTAGTCTGCCAACTCTTTCTCCTTCGCACCGGCGATAATGCTCTCGGCGGCGCTGATACGCTCGTTGACCCAGGCATCGGTGATATCACTCGGCTTGGATGCATTCAGGAACATGTCGAGGAGTGCGTTGCGGATGTCGCTATCGCTGTACTTGCCGTCGCAGGCAGTGAACAGCTGGTGCACGGCATCCTGCAGGCTGATGCCCTCGCCCTTCTTCGCCAGGAAGGAGTTGAAGGCATTGGTGGACTTGTCGCGGCCGATGCCACGCTTCGTACCCTTCCAGCCAAGCTCGCTGGCAAGGCCTCTCTTAATACGGCCACCGACCTCGATATCCTCCCAGCTGATGTTCTTCGGCATGTTCTGACTGACGAACTCGTATACGTCAAGCGGGGTGTCGTCACCGAACAGCGCCTCAGCCTCGGTACCCCTGTAGGCTTCCTTGGCCTTCTCGAAGCGCTTCGCCCCATGGTTGTCGCCGATGATCCTCGTACGCTCATTTGCCTCGGCGCCGAACAGATCCTCCATATGCTTATCGCTGAGACGGCTGACGAGTTCCGACTCGGCATCAATAGCTTTCAGAAGCCCGTTGGCCTCCTCCCAGCGGCGCGAGTGCTCGTCCATCTCGGCGTTGTATCTTCTGCGGACATCCAGGTCGCTCATATCCTCACCGGCATACTTCTTGTTGAGATAGCTGGTGAACGACTTGGAGTCTGCAGCCATCTGAGCGCGTAGCCTCTCTACCTTCTCATTGGCAGCGAGCAGCTCGGCCTGCTCACCTTCGTCGAGGACACCGACAAGCATCTTCCTGTGACGGCTGGTCCGGTATGCATATTCGAGCTTCTTGCGACGCTCCTTGACAGCCTCAGCCTTCTTATCCTCTACAGGCTCGGCTGGTGTAGCGGGCTTCACTTCTGCAGCAGTCTGCCGTTCACCCTGCGGCTTTTCTTCCTGGGCGGCAGGCTGCTCGGCTGCCGGAGCTTCCTCCTGTGCTGCCGGTTTCTCTTCTGCAATAGGTTCTGCAGGCCTCTCTTCCGTGGCGGGTTCCGCCGGCTTCTCTTCCGGCGCCTTCAAGGACTCCCGTACCTGCTCCCAGTATTCCTTCTTCTTCCTGGCGGCGATCAGATCATCGTAGTGCTGTGCGAGTTCTGACATGTCGGTGACACCTGTCAGGTCTTGCTTCTCCAGGTCGTCGACGGCCTTGGCACTGGAGGCGACCATCTGGTCCACCATCTGTCCGGTGATCTCGTCACCATACTTGCCTACAAGGTCTGCCTTGGTATCCTCAACGGATGCCTGCTCGTATTGCGGGCGTCCCTGCTCATCGGTGGGGATCCCGGTGCCTCTCTTAGGTGCGCCAGCCTCAGGTGCAGGTGCAGCAACTTCTTCAGCTCGAATAGCGCTCTCTGCAGACGGCGGCTCTTCCGGCCACGGCTCCGGTGCGGGCTGTTCCTCTACTGCCGGCGTCTCTCTCTCAGCAGACACGGGTGCTGCCTCCGCTTCTTCCCTTGCCTCAATCTCGTCGCTCTTCGCCTGACGATACTCCTCCAGGTCGAATGGTAATGTCTTCTCATAATCGAAGCTGCCGTCTGGCTTTACCTCTACCTTGTGATGTTCTACGGTTCCACTTTCCTGGTTGAAGGTGTCCAACACCACGTACTGGTTACCGTCGCGGCCTATATAGACGTCTCCTGATGTAGGCTCCATGGGAGTGCCCTCGGCGTAGGAGACGCTGTTGCTGACCTCTTCCAGGAGCTGGCCACGCATGCCGTCCATGCTCTCGTTGGCGGCTACGATATCCTTCGGGTTGGAAAGGGATGTGACCGTCAGTGGCCTGTCAGGAGACAGCATGCGCATCTCGCCGGTCTCTGCGTTGCGCACGACAATCGTCTTGTCGCTGCTGCGCGGATCGATAAGGCCTTCGGCGCTGATCTGTATATTGCCTGCAGTGACGTAGTACTTGGTACCGAACTGGTCGATCTCCACGACCTTCCCGGTCTCCTGGTGAGTATTGCGGGTGACTTCGGCGTTGGCCTCCGACACCTGCTCATCCACCTTGCTAAGCGCCTCATCGAGTGCGCCATCGGCCTTGGAGCGCTTATTGTAGTAGTCTATGGCGGCCTGTACCTGTTCACCGGTGATGCCGTCACGTGTTGCCAGCTCTGCTACCTTCGCATCCGGATTGTCAGCGGCGCCCATCACCTCGTCGGCATATTCCTGTCCCCAGTATGTGAGCTTGCTCTCTGCACGCTCGACGTCGCGGACGGCGGCACGACGGTCCTCAGGTGCCATCTTGCGTCCTTCCGCATAGTTGTGCGCCGTATGTGGCTCGTCGTCCGGGTAGGCCGTTTCTGTGACTGCAGTGACAATGTTTAGCAGTTCTGCGTCTGCAAAGTCGGCGCCCATCACCCCGCGAAGTGCGGCAGTAATCATAGCAGCGGCGCCCTCAGCATCCGTATCATGCTCGTCCATGACACGCTTTACTGCGGCGGCCCTGGATTCTGCGCTCATATCATTCCACGTGTTGGCAGCATCGTTAATACGGAACTGGCCAGTATTCTGGTCACGCCAGTCATCAGCCTCGGAGAATGAGTCGAACTTAAGACGCTGGATGCAGTTGCCATCCTTGTCGCGCGTCATCAGCACTACGCTGCCGTCGGCATTGTGCACGATGTCGGCACCGGTCTCCAGGCCGCGACGATAGACGCCGCCGGAGACGGCTGCAAGTTTCTCCTTCAGCGTTGCAGGGATCTCCGTGTTCGTCATCACCTCGTTATAGTTGCGTGCCAGGCGCTCCCTGGCTGCCTTCAGCTCAGGATTGCTCTCTGTACGCTGGTTGATGTCGAAGCGGCTCACCTCGGCCTGCATGTCTGACAGTGCGCGAATGAAGTTGCTGCCCTCCACGGACTGGCGGAGCAACTCCTGCTCCTCCTTCGTGAAGTTGATGCCGGTGTGCTGGCGCTTGCTGATCCGGACAGGGTGGAGGATTGTCTCCGCCGTCTTCGTCAGCCCTTCAGGACTCGACACCTTCATGACGCCGAGCTTCAGCATCGATTCCAGGGTGCCTTCGAACGGATTGGTGAAGGCGTCATCACCCTGTGCCAGTTTCGCCAGCTCCTCCGTAGCATACATCGTCTCAGCCTCAGCACCGAAGCCAAGAGTCTTCGCTCCGACCTTCCATATGCCGCCAAGCGGCTGTGTGAGAGCTTCCGTAACAGCACCGGTGGCACCAAATGCAGTACCGGTAGCAAATCCTTCGGCACCAGACTTCAGAATCTGTCCCGGCTTGAACTCGCCGGCATTGATCTGTCGTGCCGACTCACTGGTCATGTTATATCCTGCCAGTGTGGTACCGCTGCTGATGATGTGCGACATGAGGTAGTTCTTCATGCGCTTGCCCAGGCTGTTCTCAAGGGCTGTGCCGACGATGTTCCTGGCAGCACCTTCCGTCATACCCTTGGCCATCATCTTCTTAATCTCCCGCTCAGCAACCTTCTTCACCAGGCTTCCGCTGGCTTTTCCATATAGGCCGAAGAAGGGGGAGTCTGCAGTGAAGCTGACAGCCAGCTGTCCAAGCTTCGCACCCAGGCCGGGAGTATAGTCGCCACCACCCTCCTCGGTGATAGCGGCAGCCTCATTACGGAACTGGCGCATTCCCTTGCTGTCGGTGGTTGCAGAGCTGAGCATGCCGACAATGCTGCTGTTGAGACCCTGTGCGATATACTCTACTGCGTTCTTGGGTAGGTATTCCTGCAACTCGCGCTCATTAAAGTACTGATGCATCTGTTCCAGGAGGGCCGGTTTGACGACCTGGCTCACATAATCCTCAACGGGGATGCCGGCGGCATTGGCTTTCGCCTCGATGTCACGCTGCATCTCCTTGCTGTTATACGTCTCTTCAAGAGCTTGCTGGAGGTCGATGAGGATCTTGTCGGGGTCGAGGTTCTCATTGGCCATCGTGAGCTGCGCCTGGGCTGGTGCATGCTTGTAAGCTTCCATGCTCGCCGACCACGCGTCCTTTGCCTCCTGCAGACGGGCATCCACCTGGGGACGCACCCACTTGTCTGTCAGCTCGTTGATGCCGGCATTCAGCTCGTCCTCCCACTGTCCGGTTTGCTTGACAAGATACTGGTTGACACCTTCATCCCCGGTGTCCACGATTGGCTGGCGACGACGCTCCTCTTCCTGCTGAGTCTCCTCGCGGAGCCGATCAACACCCTGGGAGGCGAAATTGTTGTTGCGCTCGATCTCCGCACGCTCCTCCCATGAGAGATCTTGGCGGAAGGGGGCCGCATATGTATCCACGGAGCTTGATGTGCTCTGACTCCTGGGAGCTGGCTGTGGGGCTGCCGGTTGTGCAGGCTGCTGAGTCTGCTGTCCCTGGGCCTGCCATGCTGCCTGCTGAACGGGTTGCTGCGTCGGCCTTGCAATGCTGTCAGGGACAGCCTGCGTCGCTCTCCTGGAGCTGTCAGCAACCTGCTGTGACGAAGCTGCAGGAGCCTGGCGCTGAGGCTTGGAGGTGCCTACAGCCCTGCCGTCCAGAGACTGGTATCCATTACCAGCTTTCTTGTATCCGAACGATGCCAGCCACTCGTCGCGAGTACCGAGGCCGAAGTCCAATTGCGCCTCGTCGGACACCTTGTTGAGCTTGTTGTATAGGTTCTCTATGTTGCCAGGGCCGGTGAAGTACTTATCCCTGAATTGTTCCTTGGTATATGAATCAATACCAAAATCTACGTTGTCTTCCTTGGAAATGCTCTTCAGGGCATCATATACGGTGCCGTAGCTTCTTTTCTTTGGTTCTGCCATATGTGTTATCGTTTAAACCTGGACTCTTGTTCTCTTCTTTCTTGAATTACCTGAACTCGACGAAGAACTTCCACGGCCTCCGTTTGTGGTCGTTGTTCTCCTCACGACTTTGCCGTCAGAGTTGTACTCGTTTTCAACGACCACCGTCTTCTGTCCATTGCTGGAACTACCAGATCTTCTGCCACCGCCAGACGATCCTCTCTTCATGGAGTTGTTGTAGGCGGCGTCGGCACGCTTTGAGTTGGAATTGGCATTCTGCTGCTTAATAGCGTTATTAGCCTCATTGTTCTCGTTGATTGCCTGTTGCCTTGCCTTGTTATTCGCATCCACGAGATTATGGTATCTCCTTAGTTCTTCGAGCTGCTGTTCCCGATACTCCCTCAGATTTTCAGCGTTCTGTCTTTGCTGTTCGCGGGTATCCTCCAGTTGTGCAGCCTTGAGCATGTTAGTCATATACAGCTCCCTGTTCTTCTCGCGCTCCTTCTTGATCTCGTCCCATCGTGCCTTGCTCGCAAGCGACAGTGAGTTCTTGGGATCCAGGGAGTTTGGTGCGCCGGCTATAGTGCTACTGAGATTGGCAACAGCATTAAGGGCGTCGGTGAGTGCTGCAATATTCTTCCTGGCACGCTCGCGACGATTCTGCTTGGCAATCTGCTCAGGGTCTTCCTGCGGCACCAGTTCGCGAAGAAGCCCGGTATAGTCTGTGACAGGAGTGGTTGCCTTCTCCTGGCCCAGCTTCTGAACGACATTATTAACAACCTCTGCACCTGGATAGGTGTAGGCCTTCCCTGTTGTTCCTTGCTTCGCGGGGGCCGTAGCTGCCTGCTGTGCCTGCTGCTGTTGGAATGCCTGCTGCTGTGCATCTACCTGGCCAGCTCCACCGGCGACGATCTGGTCTCCGTCCGGAGTCGTACCGATCGTCCTGTATAGCCCTCCGTTGTGCTGAAACAACGCCTGGGGGCTTAGTCTGCTTTTGTAACTGTTTATCGCCATGGTAACTACACTTTAGCTTTCTTGGTATCCTTTTCACCAGCATTGTTGGAGAAGATTGTTTGTGCAACACCGCCGGCAGCAGTGATGCCGCTGGAGATGTTGTTCGCGGACTGGTCGTAGTAGCCAAGTCTCTTGTTCATCAGGTCGTTCTCCTGCTGAAGGTTCTGTTCTTCAATCCTATCCGTTCTCACATCGCCCTCTGCGGCAATCTTACCAGACAGGTCGGACAGCCCTTGAGCGTTGGCCTCCTGCGCAGCTGCTATCTGTGCGTCTGCATTTCCCATGATGCCACCACGGCCCTTAGCTTGCTGGAAGCGCTTACGTGCTGCCTCCTCGTTCTGGCTGAATGCATAGCGTGCAGCAGCACGCATTTCTGCAGGCGTATACTTCTCGCGTGTATACCACGCCTCGCGCCGGCGGTCTGCAGCGTCCAGCTCTTCTTTTTGCTTACGTCGTTCTTTGGCGGCAGCAAGACCTCCGATTACATGGCTGCCCAACGACACGGCAGCGCCCAATATTGCTCCTATCATAAAATTAAATATTTAATATTCCGCTGCGAAAATAATACATTATCTTTGCACACGAACAATAAATATTAAACTCTATGCCAAGACCAAAAGGATCACCCAAATACGGAGGCAGAAAGCTGGGCACACCCAATAAGAATCCCAGCGAACTCAGAAAGCTCATGCAGGATTTCTGCCTGGATCATTTCGGCGACTACGTTAAAGCAATGTCTTTGCTCAGGGATACAAAGCCCGACGCATACGCCAGGGAATTCGGCCAGGCACTTCGCTTGTGCATACCGGCCCTGCAGTCTATCGAAGCAAAGATCGACGGAGACGTCACCGAGCAGCAGAAAACTATCGAGAAGAAGCTCTCTGATCTTGCCGCGTCCATCACGACGAAGTAAACTATTTCAAACTATTATTAGTTTCAGGCATTATTATGTCAAAATGTTAAATAGTATAAAATATTACACATTCATCAAAAACAAATAGTGCAAAGTATTGCACAATTCAGAAATATGCCGTCTCTTTGCAACGTGAAACTTAAATAAATAACATTTTAGGACACCGGCGGCAACGGGGAACAGCGGCATGTAATTATGATTACGACAAAAGGACAAACGATCGTGGGATACCGCTACGGCGAAGCGCCTGAAGGCGGTCGAAGCTGGAACTATCGTGAAAACGAGTGGGAGCCTGGTGTTAGCATGGCACAGGTTGGATTTGACAAGGAAATTGGCAGTTTCGCAGTAAGCGATGCTGGCACAAACCGAAAGAAATATTACTACATCGGAACTATTTGCGGCCAAGGTGGCGACGACGAAATTTGTCTGAGCGATGTCCGCCGCATCTCTCGCAACGAATATCTATCACTCCGCAAAGAAATGGTGGAAGTCAGCAACCAGGTTGTCAATGATCGTATCGACAGTAAAATAGATCTTATCAGTCGCGGCTGGAATATAGGTCGCAGCATCGAACAGCTGGAGTTGGAGCGGAATATGTATCTAAAATAATCAATCAAAAAGGAGTGACACCATGATCAGGAATGAGCAAGAACGAATCCGGATAGGTCGGCGTATAGTGGCCCTCCGTAAAGAAGCTGAATGGACCGATGCGCTCGGTGTTAACCGGAAAGGTATGACTCAGGCCGAGCTGGCTGAGCGCACCGGCCTGCAGAGATCCCATATCGTCAGGCTGGAAGCTGGGCGTTATGGCGCTACGATAGACGTATTGAGCAGCATCGCATCAGCACTCGGATGCACGATTGATTTTGTAACAATATAATAATATAATAACAATGGACCACAAGGAAGCAGAGAAGGCCGTGAACGAAATCGTCGAGGCCGTAAAGAATGGCGAATACAAGGTTACCTATTCGTCTCCTGAGAATATCTCAGAGTGCACCAATCCGGACGGGTCGGTATATTATAAGGTGTATGCATGTGACGATGCGACATCAAGCACCAACTTCGGAGGCTGCACCGTTGAGGCAGCTGGTTACAGCTTGTACTGCGACTGGGGCACCGGCGAGATAGAGAGTGACATCTTCGACGGCCTTGACTACGGAGACGTCGAGTCTCTCACCGAGGACTTGTCCGATGCATTCCTGGACACAGATGACATCCTATGCGGAACGTATACCGATATGGATGACCAGGAATACGTATACAAGCTCATCCACGGCATCAAGGATGCCCAGTTTTTCTTCTTCGACGACCCGGAGCGTCCGGAGGACGATGAAGACATGTAGTAGTTAATCAAAGCGACTATGGAGAAATTAACAATGTATGACTACATCAAGATGCGCATCGGCATGAGTCGACGCAGCATCGTGCAGGATCTTGTCGACGATATGAAGCGCGATGAGGCCCTGGAAGGAATGACCGCCCAGGAAATAGTAGAGCATATACGCCACAGGGCCTGCTATGGGGCGTGGCAGGCCTTGCGACGGTTTGTGTCACAATACAAGCGTTATTGCAAGTTACATGAGCTGGAGGCCGAAGAAGTAACTTGCAAAGAACAGACGGGGCAATGAAGTTGTTATTCCCTACATTACTTCCTACATTACTTCCTACATTAC
>ODAI011932822.1_pt1 | contig 10409 bp, 11 predicted proteins | sample 1539321 | NCBI WGS metagenome assembly ODAI01 (sample SAMN02144231, study PRJEB22623) | gut metagenome | biome: sheep rumen | host: Ovis aries | place: New Zealand | reverse complement strand
TCAAGGAGCACCTCTCGCCCACGCGCTCCAACGGCCTCACCTCGATGGTGAAACAGATGAAGATGTACGCCCTGGCATTCTCAATGAAGAAGTAACATGGAACCGACACAAGAGACGATAAAGAGCGCGGTGGTCAACTGCCTGAAGAACGTCTACGACCCCGAGATACCGTTGAATATCTACGATCTGGGGCTTATATACAAGGTGGATGTGGACGAGGAGCTGAATGTGAAGATACTGATGACTATGACCGCCCCCGACTGCCCCGAGGCAGAGTATATGTACCAGGAGGTGAAGCAGATGGTGGGCTACATCAGCGGCGTGAAGAGCGTCGATGTGGAGCTGACCTTCGACCCGCCATGGAGCATGGATATGATACCCGACGACATCAAGGTGGAGCTGGGCTTTATGTAGTATGACGCTGCTGTCGTTCATAGTGAAGAAGAAAGGGGCTGCTTCTGGGTCGCTGGACAGGATGGTGTGGCTGCGCTTCCGCCGCAACCCGCTGTCGGTGGCGAGTCTTGTGGTGATCGGCTTCTTCGCCGTGGTGGCCATCCTCGGCTACCTCATCACGCCGGACCCCACGCCCTACTGCAACCAGCAGTACCTGGAGCTGGCGACGCTGAAGCCGGGCTCCAAGGCCACGTTCCTCTGCGTGGGCGACACGGTGCCGTTGCGACGCAACATGTTCAAGGGCACGCCGCTGCCGTATACCGCCATTCCCATAACTTCTTACCGCACCGAGGGTGACAGCATCTACGCCGTGCCTGTGGCCGGGGCGCCTGTGGCGGTGGCCGCAAGCGGCACCACGGTGCGGGAGCGCACCTTTGTGCTCGGCACAGACCCTTATGGGCGCGACGTGCTGAGCATGCTGATGATAGGTTCGCGCGTGAGCCTGTCGGTGGGCTTCATAGCCATATTGATCGCGCTGCTTGTGGGCATCACCCTCGGCGCGCTGGCGGCCTACCGTGGCGGATGGGTAGACAACCTGATTATGTGGCTCATCAATGTCGTGTGGTCCATACCCACGGTGTTGCTGGTCATAGCCATCACCTTTGCCCTCGGCAAGGGCTTTTGGCAGATATTCGTTGCTGTGGGACTGACGATGTGGGTCGACATTGCACGTGTGGTGCGCGGCGAGGTGCTAAGCATCAAGGAAAAAGAGTATGTGGAAGCCACGCGGGCGCTGGGTTACAGCACGTTCCGCACGATATTCAGGCATATACTGCCCAACATTGTGGGCGCCGTGGTGGTGGTGGCGGCGAGCAACTTCGCCAGCGCCATACTGCTGGAGGCGGGTCTCAGCTTCCTCGGTATCGGCGTGCAGCCTCCTATGCCGTCGTGGGGCATGATGGTGAAGGACTACTACGGCTACCTGCTGCTCGACAGCGCCTATCTGGCTCTGCTCCCGGGCGCCGCCATAATGCTTATAGTGCTGGCCTTTATGCTGTTGGCCAACGGCCTGCGCGACGCGCTTGACGTCAAGGCAGCGAAGTGAAAGAAAGTATAAAAAATATTAAAAAGGCGGAATTTTTCTTGCATGTCAGAAAAAAGGTGTATTTTTGCAGAAAGTTTGAAAGAAAGTATTAACCTATAAAACATTAAAAAACAATGAAAAACATGTTCAAAATGATGGGCGTCGCCCTGCTCGCCGGTGCTATGCTGTTCACCGCTTGCAAAAAAGACGAGGAAACCACCAACACCAACAACACCCCTGCTCCCGCTATTGCTGTGACTTTTGACGGCGCAAGCTGGACCAGCGAAGAGGTTATGGATTACACTGCTCTCGAGAATGAGCTCGTGAAGTTTGATATCTATAAGGATGCCGAGGCTGAAGTTGCCAGCGTTCAGTTTGTCTGCAAGGCTGCTGCTGATACCTATGCCTTTGCCAATTCCGGCTACTATGCTGTGTATTTCGACGGTGTCGAGATGTACAACAATCCTGCTGCCGATGGTTCTATCGTTGTCAGCGCTATCGATGCTCAGGCCAAGACCATCTCTGGTAGCATCACCGCTGCCTTTGGCGAGAAACCTCTTGCTGTGACTCTCACCAACGCCAAGTGGGCTGAATAAATTGTTTAGTTGAACACTTTAATAATTTGATAAAAGATGAAAATTAAAGTTTTAGCACTTGCAGTTGCTGCTATGGCTCTGACCGTTGCTTGCAACAATAACAAAGCCGCCGAGGCTGTGGATACGATGGTTGAGGATACCACCGTTATTGAGGAAATGGTTGAGGAAGAGGTTGCTGACAGCACCGTCGTCGCCGTTGCCGAAGAGCCCGTCAAGAAGGCTGTTGCCAAGAAAGAAGAGAAGAAGTCTGAGCCCGTCGTTGTCAACAACAATGATGGCACTAAGACTGTGACTACCCAGATGGGTACCAGAAACAACAAGAAAGAGGAGACCAAGGCTGCTGAAGAGCCCAAGGTGACAAATAATAATGATGGCACCAAGACTGTTCAGACCAAAATGGGTACTCGTAAAAGAAATTAATCAGAAATGATAAAGCAAAAGGGTGCTTCAGCAGTGGAGCACCCTTTTGTTGTTAATATGTTCGGAATGAGAAGGCAAGTGATACTTTGTCTGGCATGCGCCTTTTTGGCTTCATGTGGAAACAAAGAAATAAAGAATGCAGCATATGACTACAATTATGCTGTGGCGAATTATAAGTTTGACGAAGCTGTACAGTATTGTACTGAGGAAACAAACAATACTACGTTGGAGATGGTTCGGTATTTTATGCAATTTGTTGATAGTAGCTATATAAAATCTGACACCCCAGCAGAAATAGATATTGTATCAGTAAAGCAGGTGTCGGATACCACAGCATATGCCGTATACCATAAGCATACGCCAATCAAGGACTTTAGTGATACTATGGAGATGCGTAAGCGTGAGGGGCGCTGGTTGGCACATGACCCAATAGTAAAAAAAGACTCCATTGTACAATAATTTTTGCAAAGCGGCGTTAGTGTTTTGTATTTGTATCGCACATTATGAAAAAGTACGCCAAGATATTCGGGTTGTTATTTGTCATCGTCTGCATCGCAAGCATGGTCTTTTCGGCTTGCCGCAAGGATATACCTGAGGTTGAACCGGAGCCTGTGCCGCCAGACACAACCTATAATGGCTATAACAACGACTCTGTGGGTTTGGAGATCACCGACAGCATCACTGTTGTTTTCGGTGATAGTCATTGGAAAACACTTTCATATACGTCGCGTATAGAAAGGGATACTACTACTAATCATTTCGAGTGGGTCTATATAGATGCCCATTACCCGGGTGCCGAATACCCTCGTTTTGAGCTAAAGATTCTCAATGAGCTGGGAGAACACACAGGCTGGGTGAGCGTAAGTTCTCCCACAGGGGTGTATACCATTCCCGGCAACTCCCTGGCCGGCGACATAAAGTGTGGCAACCTGAAGTATTATAGCAACGATTCGGTGATGCTGGTGTTGCACATGCCTGACGGCACAGTGCGAGCCAACTGGTGGGCGGATACGCTGAAGACCCAGGTGCTCAACTACAATGCCCGTGAGAGCCGTCTGACAGGGCGCTGCTCCGGCGTTATGTTTGATTACATGCAGTGGTTCCTCGCCCAGAAGAATGGGTCGCCTATCAATGTGGCCGCGGCTCGCAAGAAACCAATTGCTATATCTTTCGGCGGTCTACAGGTCGTTGCCGACTGACCCCGTGTCTGTAATGTCATTCAGCGCTGCCGCCACGTTTTCGTGGATGGCAATGTACTCTTCGGGATGTTTCGCATAGTAAGCGAGGCTTGTCTCCACTTGTTCGCGTGTGATGCCCTGTTCCGCCAGTATTTCGTCGTAGGCATACACCATCTCCGGCGTCAGTGAGTCGAAGTTATAGCGTGTCTCGATGGCACAATAGCCCTCGATGAGGCATGCTTCGGTGAGGAAATCCACCATCTGCTCCTGGTTCAGTAATCCTTCCGGTTTGCTGTCGTTGTGGCAGGCTGTCAGCATCACACCTGCGGCAAGCATTATTGTCAGCAATGTTCTTTTCATGGTTGTACGGGTATGAAAAAAGGCAGGTCCGATAAAGGGCCTGCCTTTTTTTGTTGTCGTCTATTTACTTTTTGAGCTGGTCGGCGATGGCGTTGGCACCGGCCTTGATACCCTTCTGGGCAGCATCTTTGGCGGCGGCGGTAGCCTTATCCTTGGCGCAGTTCTCAATCTCGGCGCGCACGGCGGCGGCGAACTCCTCGTTGCCGCTGTACTGGGCGTAACCGGCCTCAAGAACGCTGGTCATGCAGCTCTCGATGCTGGAGGCATCACCCTTGGTGCACTCGCAGATTTTCTGGCCAGCCTCGGCGGCGGCGGCGAGCATGGCGCTGTTGTCAGCCTCGCTCTCAATGGGAGCAACTTCCTCAACGGCCTCGGTCAGGATGGTGTCCTCGGCGAGGGTGTCTTCAGCGGCCTGGTTCTTGTTGCCGCAGGAAACGGTCATGGCGGCGACAAAAAGGGCGCAGCCAACAAATGATAAAACTTTCTTCATTTTACTGTTTTTTAAGGTTATACATTATTTTTCTTGTCAGTTTCGAGATGCAAAAGTACAACTATTGTTCCATTCGGCAATGAAATTAATTCTTAAATAATGCAAAAAAGCCCTCTCGGTGAGGGCTTTGGAGTGGGAGTAACAGGGTTCGAACCAGTGACCTCCTGCTTGTAAGGCAGGCGCTCTGAACCAGCTGAGCTATACTCCCAAAGCGGATGCAAAAATACTAACTTTTTCCGATATGGCAAAATAATATTTGCAAGAGACTTGTTTATAGTGTCGTTACGCGAAGCTCTGCATCTCCACAAGTTTCTTGTAGAGGCCTTCTTGGCCTATAAGTTGGTCGTGTGTCCCACGTTGTACAATGTGACCTTTCTCTACAACCACGATGAGGTCGGCATGCCGTATTGTGGAAAGACGGTGTGCTATGATTATGCAGGTGCGTCCCTGCATAAGGCCGTCGAGGCCCTGCTGCACGGCTTGCTCGCTTTCCGAGTCAAGGGCCGAGGTGGCCTCGTCGAGTATCAGTATCGGGGCGTCGCGCAGCACGGCACGTGCTATCGAAAGGCGCTGCCGCTGTCCGCCGGAGAGGGTGATGCCGCGGTCGCCCACCGGTGTGTCGTACCCTTGGGGCAAAGCCTCGATGAAATCGGCGGCGTTGGCCACACGTGCCGCGGCCTTGATGCTTTCTATATTATATTGTGTGGAGCCGAAGGCAATGTTGTTGGCCACGGTGTCGTTGAACAATATGCAGTTCTGGCTCACAATGGCGAACTGGCGCCGCAGACTGTCTATGTTGAGCTCTTTGATGCTGTGTCCGTCAACGATGATGTCGCCAGAGGTGATGTCTTGGAAGCGCGGCAGCAGGTCTACCATAGTGCTTTTCCCCGCCCCCGACGGCCCCACGATGGCCACCGTCTGCCCCTTCTCTATGCGTAGGTCTATGTGCTGCAGTATCGGTATGCCGTCGGCGAAGTGGAATCCCGTGTCGCGGAACTCGATACTGTCGCTGAATGCCGGCAGCACCGTTGCGTTGGGCCTCTCCATTATCATCTCGTCGGCGTCGAGTACCTCGAGGAAGCGCACCGCCGAGGCGGAGCCTTTCTGCAGGCTGTTGTAGGCCTTCACGACAGACTGTATCGGCGGTATCAGGCGTGCGAAGATGATGACGAAGAAAATGAACACCGATGGCATTATGTGTCCGCCGATGACCCACGAGCCGCCGACGATAAGGATGATGACCAGCGCCAGTGTGCCCAGTATCTCCGACAGCGGCGATGATATCTCGCGTCTCCGTGCCACCTTCACCATTGTGCGGGTGTAGTCTTCGTTAGAGGCCCTGAAGCGTTCCGTCATGCCCTCTTCGTGCCCGAACGCCTTTATGGCGCGCAGTCCCGCCAGCGACTCTTCCAGTGTGGCAAACAGCTGCCCCAGCCGGTTCTGGCCTATCTGCGAGTTGCGCTTCAGGCTCTTGCCGATCTTGGAGATGAGCCATACGCCGCCGGGCAGCACCACGAGGAACAGCACAAACAGCCGCCACGACACGAAGATTAGTGTGGCGCTGAAGACGATGATGTTTATAGGACTGATGACGAGCATCTGCAGGGTGCTGACGATGCTCCATTCGATATCCGCCAGGTCGTTCGACATGCGGCTGATGAGGTCGCCGCGACGCTGTTTGTTGAAGTAGCTTACCGGCAGTATGGTGATGCGGTGGTACAGGTCGTTGCGCAGGTGCTCTATCAGCCCGTTGCGGACGGCGTCGAGGAAGAAGAGTGCCAGGTAGCGGAACAGGTTGCTCAGCAGCGAGAATGCCAGGTATCCGCCGGCGATGATCACCAGGCACCGCCACAGCCCCAGCGCGTCGCTGTACTGATGCAGATGCCAGAAAGCCCATTCCGTCAGCCCCTCCTGGCTCATGCTGAAAGCCGGTTCCGCCTCCGGCACATTGCTCAGGCCGAAGAGCAGCTCCACGAAAGGCACAATCATCACGTAAGAGCCCAGGTTGAACACAATATGCAGCAGGTTGAAGAACACGTTTATCCCCAGATGCCAGGGAAAATGCTTCAGGTAGCTCAGTATGCGTATGATGGGCTTCATTGTGTCAGTGTTCAGTGGTTATTGTTCAGTGTTATTTGCGGACGCTTGATGTCGGTGCCGCCGCGGTAGGCTAGGCGTTCGGCGCGCAGCCCTTTGCCGCGCAGGCGGTCGTAGACGGTCTTGGCGTCGGTGTATTTGGGGCATTCCACGCTTATGTGCACCCGTGGGTGGCTCATGAGCCATTGCGCCAGGGCGTCGGTCACCTGCTCGCCCTCTGTCGTCAGGCGGCTGCCCGTGAGGAAGGTGACGTCCAGCGGCATCACGCTGTCCTGCAGCGTCACGCGTGCCGGCATCTGCCGTGCCTTGGCGCAGAGGATGGCAGGCAGCGCCCCCTCGTCCGAGAGGGTGACGACGTTGAGCCCCTGGTCGGCGAGCATCATCACGGTGTCGCGCGTGACCGCCCCGTGGACTATCTTCATCCGTCGCAGGCTCATGGCCTCCGGGCGTGCCGCGGGGTAGAGGTCGAAGACAAGTATGTCGGTGCTGCGCGAGCCGTCGGTGCGTCCGGCGAAGTAGGCGCGGCGTCCGTCGGGGGTGACGCCGAAGCTCGCCTCGTCGTCCTCGGTGTTGATCGGCAGCCCCAAGTTGGTGGGGCGGTTGCCGTAGGTGTCGTTGAGGTTGGTGAAGTAGACGTCGTAGCCGCCGAACCCCTGCCATCCGTTGCTGAGGAAGTAGAGCGTGTGGCCGTCGGCAGCCAGGAAGGGCATCTTTTCGTTGCCTTCGGTGTTGATGTTGTCGCCCAGGTCCTCGGCGCGGCTCCAGTCGCCGTTGGGCAGGCGGTGGCAGCGCCAGATGTCGGTGCCGCCGTGACCGCCCTTGCGGTTCGACGCGAAGAGCAGCGTCTGCCCGTCGGGGCTCACCGTGGGCTGCGACTCCCACGAGCGCGGGCCGTTCACCTGCGGCCCGAGTGCTTCCGGCTGCTGCCAGCGCCCGTCGACGCGGCGCACGCGGTAGATGTCGCTGTTGGCATAGCCGTTTTCGCGGCGTATGATGGAGTAGTACAGCTCGTTGCCGTCGGCCGTCAGGCTCACGCCGCCTTCGGGGTCGCCGCTGTTGAACGGCGGCGGCAGCTCGGCGCCGCGGCTGAAGGCGCTGTCCTGCCACAGGCTGTAGCAGAGCCACCACTGCTTCTTCTCAAGCTCGCGGTGGTAGAAGGTGCGCTCCTGCTCCACGGGCAGCTCGCGCAGGTAGTAGAACGTGTGTCCGTCGGGGCTCAGGTAGGGCAGGGCCTCGTTGTGCTTGGAGCTGACGCCCGCCAGCCGCTCGGGGTCGAAGGGTGCCATGTTGAGCATCGCCTCGGCGAGGAACTGAGACCAGTAGAGGTAGTTCGACGCCTCCTCGTAGGCGGCGGTCACCTCCTTGTCGTCGCTGCCGTTGGCGCGCGCGAAATACTCGTTGAGCTCGGCCACGGCGTCGTCGTAGCGCTTGTCAGTGTAGTGTATCATGCCCATGTAGTAGTGCGCCAGGGCGTTGGGGTAGGTGGGGCAGAGCTCTATGCACTTGGTGAAGTAGCGCCGTATCGCCGTGGCGTTGAAGCCGTCGTGCACCGCCGTCATGCCCAGCCAGAACTGGGGCTCCGCGGCCTTGGGGTTGCGGGCGGCCACCTTGCGCAGCTCGGCGGCGGCGTTCTTGAAGTTGTGGCTGTTGTAGTGGGCCAGGGCCTCCGCGAACCTGCCGCGGTCGCCGCTCTTCACCTTGACGCCGCACTGGGCCTGGAGCCTCACCCCCAGCCCCTCTCCTGAAAACAGAGGGGAGAGAAAAGCAACGGCTATTGCTACAATTGGTAGTATGGCTTTCTTTCTCATTTCGCAGACACCCCTCTCCCCGCAGGAGAGGGGGTGGGGGATAGGCCTCCTTATAGTTTGCTCGGGTCTATTCTGAAGTTGGCCGACTCGCCGTTGCATGGCGTGGTGCAGCGTATGGCGCACTCGTCGCACGACGGGCTGAGCTCGCCGTGCAGCCGCTTCTTCACCATGTCGCCTACAGCGTCGCGCAGGCTGCCGATGGCTATGCCGCGTATCACCTCGTCGCAGAAAGCGTAGCTCAGCATCGTCAGCGCCGTGCGTTCGCTGATGCCGCGCGTCTGCAGGTAGAACATCGCCTGCTCGTCGAGCTGCCCTATGGTGGAGCCGTGCGAGCACTTGACGTCGTCGTTGTATATCTCGAGGAAAGGCCGTGTGTCCACGTGCGCCTTGTCGGTGAGCAGTATGTTGCGGTTGGTCATGTAGGCCTCGGTCTTTACGGCGCCGTCCTGCACCAGCACATGGCCGTTGAAGCGGGCCCGCGCCGCGTCGTCCATGATGCCCTTGTACAGCTCGCTGCTCGTGCAGTGGGGCTTGGCGTGCTCCACGAAGATGTAGTTGTCGCACTCCTGCTCGCGGTCTATCAGGTACAGGCCGTCGGCCTTGCAGCCGCAGCCCTCGCCCTGCATGCGCACCACGACGTTGTTCCTCACGTGGCCGCCGCCGAGGGTGACGGTGCACATCTCCAGCTGCGCGTCGCGCTGCATCGTGATGTCGAGCTGCGTCAGGTGGCGCGCCGGCGTGCTCATGCCCTGCAGGCGGTAGAGCTTCAGGCTGGAGCCCTCCTCCATCGCTATGTCGGCGCGGCAGAGGTCGTCCATCGTCACGTAGCCTTCGCCCTCGCGCAGCATGAACATCGGCACATCCTGCCGCTGGCAGAGCACCAGCTGCAGCGCCTCGCCGCGGCGCACCGTGATGCGCTCCGCCGGCGCCTCGCAGCGCCAGCCGTCGGTCCACACGTCGGGCAGTATATCCTTTCTAATCATTCTCCAAGCTCCTTTTTAATCCAGTCGTAACCCTTCTCCTCCAGCTCCAGGGCCAGCTCCTTGGGGCCCGTCTTCACTATGCGGCCCTCGTAGAGCACATGCACGTAGTCCGGCACGATGAAGTCCAGCAGGCGCTGGTAGTGCGTGATGACGATGGTGGCGTTGTCCTTCGAGCGCAGCTGGTTCACGCCGCCGGCCACTATGCGCAGCGCGTCGATGTCCAGGCCGCTGTCCGTCTCGTCCAGTATGCTCAGCGTCGGGTTGAGCATGGCCATCTGGAAAATCTCGTTCTTCTTCTTCTCGCCGCCGCTGAACCCCTCGTTCACCGAGCGGTTGGCCAGGTTGGCGGTCATCTCCACCACCTTCTTCTTCTCCTCCATCAGGCGCAGGAACTCGCTGCCGCTCAGCGGGTCCAGGCCGTGGTACTTGCGCTGCTCGTTCACCGCCGTGCGCATGAAGTTGGTGATGCTCACACCCGGAATCTCCACCGGGTACTGGAAGCCGAGGAACAGCCCCTCGCAGGCGCGCTGGTCAACGGGCATCTCCAGGATGTTCTTGTCCTTGAAGATCACCTCGCCGGCGGTGACCGTGTACTTCGGGTTGCCGGCCACCACACCAGCCAGCGTGCTCTTGCCGTTGCCGTTGGGGCCCATGATGGCGTGCACCTCGCCCCGGTTCACCTCCAGGTCGATACCCTTCAGGATCTCACGTTCGCCGATCGAAGCGTGCAAATTGCGGATCGAAAGTAATGACATATTTTGCAATAGTTATTTGAATCTTAATATAATACAATCATACCTAAGGCCTAAGCCAATAGGCAAAGATACGCAAAAAAAGCGAACCCGCCAAGCGAAGATTCAAAAAAAACGCCCAGCGGCGTCCCCCCCGCGTTGCAATGTCCCCCACCCCTACCCCTCCCAAGGGAGGGGACGGCTGACGCAGGCCGGTAGCTCCACAGCCCCGTAGGGGCGGCGGAGGGTAGCCGTGGGTGCCAGCCCAC
>ODAI011395363.1_pt1 | contig 10409 bp, 13 predicted proteins | sample 1539321 | NCBI WGS metagenome assembly ODAI01 (sample SAMN02144231, study PRJEB22623) | gut metagenome | biome: sheep rumen | host: Ovis aries | place: New Zealand | reverse complement strand
AATGTGAAATGAAAAAAATATTTTTTATAGGAATATTTATATTTTTATTTATATGTTTAAATCCTGTTTTTTGTAAAAGTAACAACTATGAAAAATGGCATTTCAAAAATATTGAAAACTCAATTCCGAGAGGAACATATATAAAACTTAATGATGACAAAATTTTAGTTACTACCTCGCAGGGAAATAATTACATTTATAATCCTTCTATAGATAAAAGTAGACAAATAGCAAAATTTATCTCATATGCGGGACTATGTCCAAAAACCGTAGCAAATAATGGAAATGTAATTGTTGCTCCATATGAATATACTCCCGATAAAAAAAATTCTCAAAGACTTGTTATATTTAATCCAAATACTGAAACATTTAATTATGGAGCAAGAGTACCTTTTGAAAAAATTATATATATATTAAATCTAAATGATGGGAATTTGTTATTTATAGGAAAAGCCCAATATGCAATATATTCACCGAAAAAAAATTATTTTTTCGAAACGAATAATAATCCTATAGATTTTATAGAGCCGATAATACTTGATGACGGCAAAATCATAAGTAAAAGCAAAAGTCTCAATAATTTCATAATAATTGATTTAGCCACCAAAAAATATAAAGAAACCTTACCTGAAAAAAATATTATTGGGAAATACTTAAAACTTTTAGATGGTAGGATTTTATATACTTTAACTACGGATAGTTGTGAAACGAGTTTAACATTAAAAATTTATAATCCAAAAAATAACGAAACTATTACAGCAGGCGAAATGATAATTCCCAGATTATTAGCGTCTCAACATTTTTATAATATGGATTTATTAAAAGATGGTAAAGTCTTAATTTCTGGGGGTTATAATTGTAAACGGTCGGGATTTTTTATGGGTGATATGCCTGAAAATAGACTTGAAATATTTAATCCTATAACAGGACAATCCAAAGTGTTAAAAGAAAGGCAATACTTTATAAATCAACAACCCATTCTGTTAAACGACAGCAGAATATTCTTTGGATATCCACAAAGAATATTTGAACCATAAAAATATTAATGAGGTAGTATTATGAAGTACAAAAAGACAAGAAAAACTAAAGAATACTACAATGTTTGGTTAATAATTTCTATTGCAATAGTTTTTATTCAAATAATGGTATCTTATTTTAATTACAAAATTATTGATTTATTCTCGGTATTATCTTTATTTGTTTTTGTTATTCCGGTATGGATATGTAATTTTCTATGTAAAATATTAATTAAAAATTTTGATACAGCCAAAAATATAAATGCCATAATAAATGGCATTTATATCATAGTTGTTCAAATAATATTAATAAGTTTATTTGTTATATTATTTTCACCACCATACTGATTATTTAACAATTTAAAACCAATATCTGATAACGTCCGTATATAATATCGAATATTTGAATGTTAATAATAAAATGATAAAAGCGTATACTAAACTTGTAATTGTCATAATTAATTTTGCGTGTTTTGTATTTTTTATCTTGAACCAAAATAACAAGGACAAAACACAAGGCAATATCCCGAGAAGTAACGCACACATTACTATCAATTCACGAGCAAATTCATAAAATAATAAACTTACAAAAAGCATTAATAAACAATATACAATATCAATTATAAAAGCGATAATTATAGTAAATTTTGCAAATTTTTTATTTGTTTCTATTTTATTGAAAAATCTACCTGCAAATTCTTGACCTTGGTACATTTCATATAACATTGGATATATTGCAATTTTTAAAGCCAGCAGTAGTATAGGAATAATAGCAAATATTGATATTATTCCTATACTTGCAATCGTTGAGATTCCCTCTGAAAATACAAATATTGCACTAAGAAGAAGGAAAAACAAATATCCGCTTATTTGAGCTATATTTGACATTATTAACAAATTCAGTAATATGAAATTTAATGTTTCAGAAAAATTTTTCATTGTTTCATATTAACATAAAAATATGGCTCAAGCCCATCATACATAACTGTGTAAAACCAAATGAAACAATGATCATGAATTTTTATTTTTCTTTTGCCTTATAACAAAAAAATAAATTAATAACGAAATATAACTTAATAATAAACCACCAAAACCTAATATAAATGAACCAAAAACTTTATTTAGCATTTTATTTAGTAATATTATTACAACTAATATAGTAACTTTTAAGATTAAAGATAATCTGATTTTTTCCAGAACATAAAATGTAAAACCAGATTTATCAGATTTTTTATAAATTATTGGTAATATTATAATTTTGAATATTAAATATAGTATGTGAGGGATAACAAAAGTAATAATATTAATATTCTCAGCATATTTATATAAATTCGGAAATTTATTAATTATAACATCCATTACATCATTTAGAATTGCAAAAGGATACAAAAAGCCTAACAATAAGCAATCACATGTTATTGTTAGGCACAATATTATAAAAAGAATTAATCCTATTAAGCTATGGGATTGTTTCATAGTATAATTATAAAATAAAAAAGCATATTAATCAATTTTTTGTAAAATTTTTGAGAGTGGAATTTCTATTTCTACAATAAAATAATAATTTGATATTATTCCAAATTCTTGAAGTATAAATGGGGCAAATTCTATAGGATTATTATAATCCTCTGTGTCTAATAATGTTGCATATATAATCCCATTTTTAATATATAAGTTTAAGAAATCTGTTCTATGTACTGCTAGGTAATTATTAAAACTTGTATCCAATTTGTCGCCTTGAAATATACTTCTCCAATCAAAATCCCCATATGTCAAACTTATAACTTCATTATTTAACACAAGTCTATTTAAATTTTCATATATTAAATTTTTAAATACAACGCTACTTGTTATACTTTTTGCAAGAGAACTATTTTTATGGAATATAATACCTTTTGGATCTAGAGTATTAAATTCTTGGTCAATACATTTTTGTCTGACACTGATTTCTAGTTCTTTGTTATCTAAATCTGAAATATGCTCAATAAGTTTACCATTTTTGTTTAAATAATCTAAACCTCTTGTAAAATTACTTGATTCTAATACCCATAGCCCGGCAGCATCCTCATATTGTCTACCTGCATATACTAATCCATCCGTTATGGCTTTCATTGATTTTAAAAATAAATTTAAATCATTATATTCATCCAAATATTTTATGGTCGCCTGTATTTCCGGAATTTGTAAGATTTTTTCTTTTGTTTGTTCCAGATAATTTACAAATTTGTTGTATAATTCATTTTCAATGGCAATCAAATCTTGTGTCATTTTATTCACTTTATTAAGTGTTATCCTATCAAATCTCAATTCTAGTCGTTTTTCTTTTAAACGTTCAAATTCGCTGTTTAATCTTGTTACTTCAGATTTGAAATTTGTTAATTGGTTTAATTTTTGCCAAAATAAATTTTCATTACTATATCTGTTTAATTCCGGTAAAGTTTCTATATAACGATTTACTTCTATTATTAATCTTTCTATATCATCTAATAACAGTTGTTTTTTATCAGATATTTCTTCCGGCAACAAAATCACAAATTCGGCATTTATTTTTGCTCTTATCACGCTCAAATCACCGAGGATTTCCTTTGCATCGATTTCAAGGTTAAATTTTTCATCACGATAGCCGTATAGTTTTGCTACACTACCTTCAACTATACTTATTTCTTCAACTCTGCATTTACAATTTGGATGCGGACGTTTCGGTAAATCGTTTAACTCAAAAACTTTACCGTCCAGTGATTTACATTTTTCACAAGTATTTTTACCGCTCTCACTTATCCAACGGTATTTTTTCTTTATTGCATAATCAACTTGACCTGTAATTTCGTGAGTATTATCAATATCTCTTGGTTCTGACATTTATATTTCCTCCTTATTTAAGTTTTCTTCTACATTTTCAATTAAAGTTTTGGGTTCTTCGTCAAGAGAGTATTCGTAATCTATTCCGACATTGCTTTTTGCACCCCGCAAAATTGCTTCCTTTACAACTTCAAGAGGATAATGCTGTAAAACTTCATAAAATGCAGCGAATGTTTTTTCGCCATAGTCGCCGTCTTCTTTTAACAAGTCTGCAATATCTTTATGTAAAAAATTCAGCCCTGTTTGGAAATCTTTTACTGCCTGTTCTTGTCCGACGGATTTTATGTGTTCTCGGATAAATTCCGCAAGCTCTGTATAAATCTTGTGTTCATTTGCAATTTCTGCAAGTTCGGGGTTAAATTTTGCATTACTTTCAATTTGTTTATACGCAAATTCATTCCGCAACTGCTCGCTAAAACTTTCACTTGCCGGTCTATTCAGTGTTTTCTCATCCGGAAACAATATTTCTTTTGTTTCTTCTGTACTAAAATTTTCTGTCATAATTTTTCTCCTGTAATTAATTGTTTTGGTGCGTTAACACACACCCTACTTCCTATTTTGGTGCGTTAACTCGCGCCCTACATACTTATTGCTCTATTGCCTTTTTTCTTCGTCTAAAAAAACAGATGGGCATAATGCCCATCCGGAGTAAGTAATTGGAATATAGAATAAATAATGTCAAATATCTTTTGGCTCTATATTTGTTTCGAGTTCTTGTCCTAACTCTGAGGTTATGGTTTGAATATCTTCAAATTCAAACACTATATCAATTTCTTTTATAAATTCTTGTGAGGTCGTTGCGTTTTGGCTCATATCCCTGACACCGGAACACAGCAATTCGTTTACAACAATCCCGCGAGCTTCCAAATCAACGTGAGTCGTTCTGTCGTTTATAAAAAACTGTTCGATGTAATCGATGAGTTCATCGCTAAACCGCTCCGCATCACTTGGGGTTTTTCTTAAGTCGTGTACCCCAAACGTTACCGCCAATCTGTATTGCACCCTTATGTTTTCCGTATTACCAATTCTAAAGCATTCAAAACGTTTGTTTATTCTTGTTCTTTCACCGGATTTTAGTATTACATAAGGGTATTCAGGCTGATTAATTTTTAATCGTTCTCTGAAAATTCTGTTTTCCAATATGGGAAACTGTATCGTGGCTTTTTGGTTAAAGTATTCAAAAAGCGCTGTTTTAAAATCATATGTTTTCATCTGTTTTCACCAAGTATCCTTTGTAGTAGTTAAAAAACGGCATCTGATAAAATTCTCGCTGCTGAATTTCATATAAGCCGTCATAATTTGAATTTGTAATCAAAACTCTTTCCCCGTTATTAATATTGTTTTTTGTATAAATTATGAGTGAAATATCGGTTTTTTCACCGGCATTGGAGAGGAGAAGTTTTTCACCGCTCAACGGCTCGATGTAAGCTCTTATATCTCCTCTCTCCTCCCAGCTGATGCTGTCGCCGGCTCCGTTTGGAGAAATCATTTTTGCATAAATTTTACATTTTTTTGTCATAAAAAAATCTATCATAATCAATAAACCTCTCTGAATTTTTCGGGTTCAATATCGAATCCTTTTTTTATCCAGCCGTCAAGAAATTTCATTGAGTTTTTGGAAACGCTGTCGGTGAGGCTTCCGCTGCCGTCTTTAAAACTTATACTTGCACCTCCTAAACTCAATGACTGAACTCCGTCAGGAATTTCTGCAGAATTTAATTCAGCACTGTTTACAAGAGAAAAAGCCTCCTCATATATTGCGCTTTCTACATCAACAGGTAACGGAATAACTTGTCCCCTGTAACTTCTTGGGAAAATATCGACTTGTGTAGGAGTTAATTTTTGCCCGATAAAGGGGAGTCTTTTTATAATATTGCAGGCTGTATTAATTGCAGCCTGTTTTTGCTCATCTTCTAACTCAAACCAGTTTTCTGCTCCAAGCCTCTGTATAAAATAAGTATCTGCATTTTCTATATTAATTGCCATTAGTGTTTTCTCCTTCCGGTTCAATTGTTGTATCTAATTCTGGGATTTCCTTTTCAGGCTGCGGATTCCAGTCAATTTCTACATTAGAATTTTTTACCCCCGCAAAAGCCAAAGCGCATTCTACCGTTTTCTTTATAGCATTAGTCAGGGAAACCGCACGGATATCCTGAACTTTTGCAATTGCAACTGACAAGATTTTATCCAGACTTTCACCCGACATATTTGCTGAAATATCAATACCGTAAGCCTGCGGCGGAGTTTTTGTAACTATGTAAAAAAATTGCATTAAGGTATCAATATGAGTTCTTATAGCGTCAGATTGTAAGTCGGCCGTGATATACTCAGGCTTTTGACCGTCTTTACCCATTGTGATAAAGTCGCTATTAGGGAAATGCCTTTCACCTGTCAGTGGGTTAAGCTCTGTATTTTCAATACTTCCTGCAAGTTTTGGGTTTGCGTGGCGGTTAATGATTTTAGAGTTCTGTGAAATCGTAAGCATAATTTCTTCAACAAGACTTTCGCAGGATTTATAGTCACTTTCACCGTAAAAGGTGTCACTTTCTGTTGTATTTTTCACGTGGAAAAGTACAAAGTCGTTCCACTTATCTGAAAAATCGTCGACAGGCAGCATTCCAAACTGCGTAACATCTTGAATTTGTCTTGATAAAATTCCGTTAGAAACTTCCCAAATCTCATTTTCTATATATCCTTTGTGGATTTTTTCAACATGCTTGTATGTTCTGCCGTTATGAACAATGTCAAACAAAAGGATATGACCTGATAACTCGTTAAGATTTCCGTTTTCAAAAACGGGAAACCAACAATCAGGACAAACCGAAAATATCTTGACTTCGCCATCCTGAACAGCCACCTTAAACAATGCATCCCCGAATCTTGAATTATCAATACAAACTTCTTTTAATACGGTAATAAAATTTGTATCGGCAGAAATCTTATCCCAAATCTCCTGATTTTGTTCATCGGTAATAATTTTAAATTCGTTGTTTGTCGTAAGAAATTTGAAAAAGTCTGTCAACGCCTTAAAAAGATTAACCTCAATCAGAGTTTGGGCAGTAGTATTTTGCAAGGGGTAACGTTTAAGCAATTTGTTTAATACGCCCCTAAACGGGTTTGAAAACTCGCTCCTGTAAAGTTGTCTGTAACGTGAATAGCCTTGCAGCCTTTGGCTGTCCTCGCTATCCCATCTGAGTTTTCTGAATTTGTCATCTGTCATAAATGTTGTAAGCATAATTTTTCCTTTCTTGGTTATATATGTATGCTGTTTACAGCACAATAAAAACTCTTATTCAATCCAATAAGAGAAATTTGTAAATATTTTTGGTTTTAGTTAAGAAGAAACTGTTTTAATTAACTTTATTTATCTTCAATAAAAATATGAGCACCGTTCATCGTGACCCAATGTCCGTTACCGCTATTGGGGGTTGAAGTTCTAAAGATTTTACTAAATTTTTTGTTATTCTCAGCCTGCTGGGTTTTATATTTTTGACGTATCATATCTGAAAAGTCTTTACTTGTCATCTTTGGCTTTTCTGATTTTACCGTTTGCGGATTGCTTGAGTTGGATTTTACAGAATTACTAACAGGTGCAGCCTGTCCGGTTGATGTACTATATACATTTTTGTATAATTTTGCATTTTCTAGAGATTTATTTGAAAAATTATGAAGCAAGTGGGGCTCAAACTTTGATTTACTTGCATAACGAGCCAATGAACGTAATCCTCTATTTTTTGTATTTGAGAGAATTTCTAAATCTGAAACTAAATATATTGTTCCGGATTGTTTATCTAACATTTTATTAAATAATTTATCAGATTTCCTTCCATATGTTTTAATATTTTTATCATTATATTTAAATCGCTCAGGATTAGCTTCTACGATATGTTTACTACCTATAGGGGCAATAGCTATTGATGGTAATCCTGTATGATGCGACAATAAATTTGAATAAGTTCCTCCTAAAGAATATCCAGTAAATTCAATTACTGCTTTTGGGTATTTATATTTTACCAGTTTATATAAATTTTCTGCATCTAAATATTGCTTTGGAATATTATTAGAATATAAAATTTTTAAAGCATCACTATCATCTTTTATCTGGCCCAAATTAGCACCAGAAAAAGCCAATACAATACTATTATTTTGTTTATATACTCTTGCATCTAATGATTTTGATTTGATACTATTATCAAACTCATGTAATGTTGTCCAATTAGGCACATCTTTTTTATTTTGCGCACCGTCACAAAATTTTAAACTTTCATATGAGTTCATTGTTTTTTCTCCTTTTTTATGATTTACTTTGACTATGAAATACTCCTTAAAAACGAAAATAATTACAATTTATTTGGGTTTTCAAATTTTATTACTAATATATTTGGCTTTTAATTTTATTCTTTTATGTTTTACTCTTTGGATTTTATATGGCTTGGGCAGTGAATCATTGTATAACAGTAGTATATTAACTATTAAAATAATTGTAGTGTACTTTTTAATAGTTACCGGTTATATTTTGGGGTATTACATAATTTTTAAATCTACACAAGCAACAAAAAAAGTATTAAAGAATTTACCGCTTAGAAAATCAGAAAAAATAATGCTATTTACAGCACCTTTCGTTATTATAGCGAACATTGCGGCTATTACTGCATTATTTCCAATTATTAAAATTTTATTTTAATTATAGTGTCTATATACAATGTTGCACAATACAAGTTATTAAGTAATTGAGTTAATAAGTTTTTACTGCACTACCGTACTAATTTGTTAATCTTAATCGTGCGTTAGCACCAATAAAACTTATAACTTAATGACAGTTATAATATTTTTGCGTAACTTTGTATATAATTACCTTAATTTTTTGCTATGTAGCAAGTTAGGTAGGATGGGTTGAACGTTTTCTTTCAACCCATAAATTATAAAAAATTTATTTTGATGGGTTCGTTATAAATTCCGAACCCATCCTACAATACTTTGCCCTATCGCATCAAAGTATTGCTGCAATCTTTCGCTCATAATTTTCTCCTTTCTTGTTATGTTGTATTTAAAAATATCTTGTTATAGAATTTTTTTATGAAAAAGCTTCTGATTATAATTTTAATTACTGTTTTTGCGTATATATTATTTTTTATGTTATTACCTTATTGTTTGTACACAGGAATGACTATTATGCCTAAACATCTTCCTGACGGTTCAGTAAAATTTGACTTTAAAGATCAAAGTTACTCCCAAAAGATGGCTCAAAAAAAACTTTATCATCATATTTTAAAATCTAAGAATAAGAACTTTTTTGAAATACTAATAAAAACCCAACATAAAACCATACCGAATAATGTTTATGCATATTTCATTGATTTGAATAACGACGGGAAAGAAGATATTATAGGTATAGAAAAAGATGAAGAATATCACAGATTTACCGTTTATGTACTATTAAAAAATAAATTCGGATATTCATCTAAACAATCTTTTATTCTAAACGGATATTTTAAAAATTTGTATGTTCTAAATACTCAAACTAACGGATACAAAGATATAAGAGCATACGGAATTTTTGAAACTTATGGGGATGATTGTATCTTAAAATACGACCTAAAAACTGATTATTACGAATTTTCATCGTGCAAATAATTACTCTTTCTCATTTGTTATTCCTGAAACATCATAATCAGAAAAATCTTTCAGGTATTTTAAAAATAAGTCTTCTTCCTCTTTTGATACATATTTTTCACCATTATATTTTGCAATTAATGCCTTAAATTTAAATGCACTAGACCCACTAAATTTTATATCCTTAAAATTATTTGTTTTTGTTTTCAAAATATAGACAGGAATCTGAGTTTCGAAATTTATAAGTCCTGCAATATCAACGTACTCATCATTTTGCAGTTGCAAAATAAACATAGAAAATCCGGCTGTTCCCCAATAAAATGTAGAATAACAGGCACCAATAATTTCATCTGTACCGTCATCATTTAAATCTACTCTATACGCAGTAACCATTTCCGGCGTAATTCTTGCAAAATCCTCAGCTTGCTCTGGGGACATTTTTAAGTATTTTAGTATGTAATCATATAAAATTAAACTTGCAGTCTTATCCTCTTGCTTTTGAAAGTCTAATGTCATAATACTACTGCTGGCGATTCTTTGAATACAAATAACCACCACAAATAGTGCGAGTAATAATATTATTATAATTATCAATCCAATAAATTTTTTCATAAAATTATTTTATCAAAATTTAAAAATATTGCAATTTATAATTTTTTTTACTGCATATTCAATCTAATAAGAGTTAGGTAGGTTGGGTGTAGCCCCAATACCCATTGTATAATAACCGTTTTAGTAAAAAGCGAAACCCAACATAAATATATTGTTGGGTTAGACCTGTCACAATTCCTGTTTATATTTTTAACTCCTTTATGTTCCACCCAACCTACCAACTTTATTTATCTTCAATAAAAATATGAGCACCATTCATCGTGACCCAATGCCCATTACCGCTATTGGGGGTTGAAGTTCTAAAGATTT
>ODAI010558373.1_pt1 | contig 10409 bp, 9 predicted proteins | sample 1539321 | NCBI WGS metagenome assembly ODAI01 (sample SAMN02144231, study PRJEB22623) | gut metagenome | biome: sheep rumen | host: Ovis aries | place: New Zealand | reverse complement strand
GTTTGGTCGTTTAGGGGGTTGGTCGTTTGGTCGTTTGGGGGGTTGGTCGTTTGGTCGTTTGGGGGGTTGGTCGTTTGGTCGTTTGGGGGGGTGGTGGTTTGGTCGTTTAGGGGGGAGTTTAGGAGATTTCGGCGGACGCCAATAGCATTTATATGTCACCCCATTTCTACGCGGCCCAGCCTTTCCAATTCGTAGTCCCGAATCTGAAGGATGAGCAGATGCAGGCTGGTGTGCCCCTTCAACTGCTGCACACGTGGACTTTGGGCATAGCTGCGAATCTGCTCCTCTGCCTCATTCCACTGCCTCTTAGCTTCCCCGTCGGAGGCATCGGTCTTGAGATATTTCAGCTCGAGGATGTAGCTGTGCGCCACCATGGGATAGTGGATGAAGTCGGGCATGAGGAAAAAGTCACAGAAGCCGTGGTTGAGTTCCATCTCAGGTGCCACGAGGTAGTACGGGTTGAGCGTGAGGTAGGCATTCATGAAGCCCTGCAGATTGCGCTCGCCCTCTATGAGTTGGCGCACGCTTGTCGTCTCTCGGTAGGCCTCAGCGATGGCTTCAAGCATCGGCTGCCACTCGCCGCGGAGGGCGGCATTTGTATATAGTTCGTTGAGGCGGGTCGTGTCCACCCTTGCGATGGCCTGGTATTCGCGCAGGAGCCAACCGTAGTACTGGCGGCGCACGTTGTTGTTGGGGATAACGAGTTTCAAATCAGCTCCGTCGATATCTCCGATGGTGAGCATGCCGTAATAAAATAGAAGGCTGATGAAGTTCTCGCGGTCAGCGAGGCGGCTGGCGTCGAACGACTCCTGCAAGCGGGCGGTGACATATCCCCTCTCCGCTATCTGGTGGATGATGCCGCGGCGGTAGTTGTCGAGGGTGTCGAGTTGGATGAGTCGCCGCATCTTCGTATAGTCGGTGCGTGTGTTAGGATCTATCATCTGTCGCGGGCTCTGCCCTGTCTGCATCACGCGGTTGAGATAATAAAGCACCATGTCGCAATTGAACATCTTCGGGTCGGTTTCTACCACATCCTCCGAGAAGCAGTATCCGTCATACCAGGGCTTCATCTCGTCGATGAGAGTCTCCTCGTCATGTCCTTGGAACCTGCCCACGCTCTTGTAGTAGCGGATGATGCCGCGCACGTCCTCTTCGGAGAATCCGAGCATCATGTTGAACTCCGGCCGCATGGAGATGTTGGAGGCGATGTTGAAGCCTGAGGTGAGGTCGTCCATTGTCACGGGCGAGACGCCCATCATGAGGATGCGCGAGAAGGTGGGCTTGTACTGTTTGAAGGTTTCTCGGTAGAAACCGGAGGCATGTGTCAGTCCGTGGTAGATGGCCTCTCCCTCCTCATTGAGCACCGTATTCGTGCAGTTGTCATACTCGTCGATGATAAGGTAGAGGTCATGACCGAGGATTTTCGCCTGAATATTGATATAGTTGAGCTTTGCCCTGGCGTTGTCAAGCCTCCTCACTTCCTCCACGAAGTCTTCTGCGTAGTATTTCGCATACTGCGTGGCGAAGGCATCGAGCATCATGCAGCAGTAGGCGTCGAAGTTACGCTCCAGCACGTCCGATGTGCCTCCTATCATGGAAAAGTCGAGGTAGAGAATCTGAAATTTTCCCCTTTCCCTCGTGGGGTGGTCGGCAATCCACAGTCCCTCGAAGAGTTCACCGAAACGCTCACGCTCATTGATGTCATAATAAGAACGGAGCATGCTGAGGAAGACGCTTTTGCCGAAGCGCCGCGGACGGATGAGGAAGAGGAAATGGTCGGTGTCCTCCATCACAGGCAAGTACATCGTCTTATCGACGTAGAAGAGGTTTTCACGCCTGAGTTGCTTGAAGTCGGAGATGCCGTAGGGGAGCAGTCGGATGTGTGCCATGTAGCCTTGTTCTTTATGATTGCAGCGAAGATACGGAATGCGTTTATACCCCGTTGGCAGGGTCGTCGCCTTCGGGATTGCCGATGGGGATGTCGGGGTTGTCGGGGTCCTCAAAGCTGGCTCCCATGATGACGTTGACGAGGATGGTCACGTCAGACACGGTGACGGACCCGTCGAAGTTGAGGTCTGCCATCTCGGGGTCGAACAGTTCGTAGTCGATGGCCTCGGGGTGTAAGATGAATTGCACGATCAGCGAGACGTCGGTCACGTTTCTTCCTCCGTCGCCGTTGACGTCTCCTCTCAGTGGTCTTTTGGCGATGTTTTTCGGTGTCGCCTCATTGTTGTCAGAGGCAAAGGTGTGCGTCATTCCTGCCATGAGGCAGATGAAGAGCAGTGTGAGAATGCGTATGTTAAGTCGTCTTTCTGTCATTATGGCCTTTGTTTGATAAAAATCGGTTGAAAAGAGTGGTAAAATCCTATTATTCGGCAAAATTAACAAAAAAAATGAGATAAATCCAAAGTCTTTTTCTAAATTTGCATTTGTTATTCACTTTAATGCTATAAAAATTATGAGAAAATTGTTTTTCGCAGCCTGTGCGTTTGTGATGGCTGCTTTCGTTGTGTCCTGTACAGAAAGTAACGAACCGTCACTTGTAGGCGAGTGGCAATCGGACAAAGTAGAACAGAACGGTGAGGGCGTCTCTGGCTGGATGACCTATAAAATGACACTGAATGCCGACAGCACCATGTCGATGGGCATCGATGCCCTTCAGAACATCAAGGAAGAGAAAGCTGACATCACAATGCCCTTTAAGGTTTCTTATGCTGGCAAGTGGGCTGACTTGAAGGAGAAGTTGGTATGGTGCCCCGACACCGCAACTACCAAGATAGAGCTCATACAGGACAGCATCAAGATTAAGATGGGTGACCCGTCGATGGATGCCTTCGCCGACAAGTTGGTCAAGTCGCTGGTTGAGAACTTCGACAAGGAGATGGGCGCTCAAATCAAGAAGGAGACGGTGGCCGAGCCCGACACCAGTGTCTATAAGCTCAATGGCGACGAGCTGAGTGTCTTCACCAAGACCGACACCATCGTGTTCCATCGCCAGAAGCCTGCAGCCAAGTAGGACAGGGCAGTGGTAGACATGATGAAGCGGAGAGAGGTCTGCCGGTGGCTGCTGACCATTGTCGGCATTGTCAGCCTCATGGCCTGCGGCACCCGTCACCATGTGGTGCCCGAGACATTCCCGTTTCAGTTCAACGACAACAACCCTCATCAGCTGAGAGGGGTCAAGAGTTATGGCATCGAGCCGCTCGAAGACCGCTCTCAGCTGTCTTCTGTCAAGCGGCACCTGAAACATATCGAGGAGTGCCGCTACTATACCATCGACCCGCTGACCCATTCGGTGCCCTATCTCACTCCCGATGCCGCGAAGTTGCTCAAGGACATCGGCAAGGGTTTCCAGAAGTCGATGCGCCGTCATGGCTTTGGAGAGTACCGGCTGATTGTCACGTCGGTGCTGCGCACCAAGGACGACGTGCGTCGTCTGATGAAGGTGAACAGCAACGCTGTGTCGAACTCGGCCCATTGCCGCGGCACTACGTTCGACATCACCTACCGCCGTTTCAACTATGTGGGTGGTGAGAAGGCCACTCCCGGCCAGATGAAGTATCTGCTCGGCGAGGTGCTTGAGCGTCTGCGGAGCAAGGGCCGTTGCTGCGTGAGATACGAGACGAAGCAGACTTGTCTGCATATCACAGTGACACCATAGAGAGCATGCGTATGAAGACACATTTTTTGCGGCTGTGTGTGGCCGCCTTGCTCCTTGCCGTCCTCCATTTTCCGGCAAGGGCGCAGGATGTAGCCAATCAGCAGAAATACAGGATCGACTATGTCGACGAGCAGCGACTGATGCGGAACGGCAGCCAGTTGACCATGGTGGACTTTTCGCTGGAGTGGCCTGTGCGCCTCTGCGGTCATGGCCTGCCCCGTCTGCAACAGTGGCTCTGCCGCGAGATGTTCGGTGCGGAGGCATTCTCTTTGGATGCCGGCCGCCGTCATTACCTTGGCAAGTTGGGTCGTGAGATCGCGTCGATGCCCGAGGAGGAACATCTGCGTGTGCGCTATGTGTCGATGGTGCTCGCCGCCATCGACTGGGAGCCCGACAAGTATATGTCGTTCAGGTTGGTGGTGAAGGAGCGCGGCGACGGTGAGCCGCAGCCTACGGTCACAGCCCATAAGATGTTCACCTATGATGTGGTCAACGACAGGGTGCTGGAGGTCGGCGAGCTGATCAGAAGTGCCATTATGCGTGAAGGCTACCAGCACGAAGACTTCCTCGACATCATAGAATACGTTATGCCCAAAATCGACGGCGTCGTCGACGGCGACAGCCTGCCCGACCAGGGCTGTCTGCTTCACTCAGGTGTGGGCATGGCGTTCAATCTGCCGGTGACGGGCGACAGTAGCAATACCGACCAGTTGGTGGTCGTACCGGAAAAATACATTACTCCTTTCCTCACGAAGACTGCACGCCAGTTGATAGCCGGGAAGAAGGTGAAGGCGCCGAAAAAGGACAAGAATGCGCCACTGATGGTTGAGGAGCCGCCGTCCGACACACTGAAGGTGCATGAGGTGGTGGATGTCATGCCCGAGTTCAACGGCGGAGTGAAAGCGCTCGGCCAGTTCCTGGCCACCCATGTGACATATCCCGACTATGAGCAGATGCTCGGTATCGATGGGCGTGTGATGGTGTCGTTTGTCGTGATGAGCGACGGCAGCGTGGCCCGCCCGATGGTGGTGCTGCCCGTGTCGCCCGGTCTCGACCGCCGTGCCGTCGAAGCCGTGCGTGACATGCCGCGATGGAAACCCGGCACATTCAACGGGCAGCCTGTCAACGTGCGGGTCATCGTGCCTGTGACGTTCAAGATGAACCGGCCCCAGTGACATCAGTCTTTGGAAAAGCATTTGGCAAGCTGATATGGGAGCACCCGCTCCCTTATATTTTATGATGAATTTTTTTCACGAAAATGCTCGGTTTTGTGATGAATGTATTACTTTTGTACCCTAATAAATTACAAATCATTCTTGTATTTAAAATAATCAGCATGTCTACAAAGAAAATTCTGCTCACCGCACTGCTATCTGTGATGATGATGAGCACCTACGCCCAATTGCCCAAGGTGACGCTGAAAGACATCAGCGGCAAGACGGTCACCACCGATACCCTCTCCAACAACGGCAAACCCTTCATCATCGACTTCTTCGCCACTTGGTGCAAGCCCTGCAACCGCGAGCTCGACGCCATCAGCGAGGTGTATGAGGAATGGCAGGAGGAGACAGGCGTGAAGATTATCGCCGTCAGCATCGACCAGGCACAGAACATCAACAAGGTGAAACCCCTTGTCGACAGCCATGGATGGGAATATGAAGTGCTGCTCGACCCCAACAGTGAACTGAGACAGGCGTTCGCCATCCAGAATATCCCCTACGTGCTCCTCGTCGACGGCAAGGGCAACATCGTCTACCGGCACATGGGCTACACCGACGGGGATGAGGAAGAACTGATTGCGAAGGTGCGTGAACTGACAAAACCATGACCATGAGGCTGCACATCCTCCTGTTGGCGGTGCTGATGCCCTGCCTCATCCATGCTCAGGACGACAACCGCAAGGTGGTCGTCAGCGGAAGCATCCAGAGCGACATCCTCTTCCCGGAGGAAGATACTGACATCGGTGCCTTTAAAGACGACGACAAGGTCAAGACCAACACCTATGTCGACCTCAAGGCGCAGAGCCAGTATGTGGATGCCGGCGCACGCTTTGAGTACCTCGACCACCCGCTGCCAGGCTACGAGAACGACTTCAAGGGATGGGGCATACGCCACTATTACCTCAAGGGCAAGCTCCGCAATGTAGAGCTTACTCTCGGCTCCTTCTACGAGCAGTTTGGCTCCGGATTCATCCTCCGCACCTACGAGGAGCGCTCACTCGGCATCGACAACTCGCTGCTCGGCGGAAGATTGGTGGTCAGACCTGTCAAGGGTATGACCCTCAAGGCCCTCAGCGGTGTGCAGCGGCGCTACTGGCACTACAACGATGCCCTTGTCTCGGGTGCCGACGCAGAGGTGAACCTCGATGAGTGGATGCCCTCGCTCAGCGAGCACGACACACGGCTCATGGTAGGAGCCTCTTGGGTGAACAAGAAGGAAGACGACGGGGAGGCCATTTTCGCCGACCCCACCCACCAGCTGCGCTTGCCCGAATTTGTCAATGCGTGGGACGTGCGCGCCCAGCTCAACAAGGGGGGATGGGGACTGCTCGCGGAATATGCGCAGAAGACCCAGGACCCGTCGTTCGACAATACCTATATTTATAAAAAAGGCTCCGCGGCGATGCTCTCAGGCTCCTATTCGCGAAAAGGAATGAGTGCCTTGGTGCAGGCCAAGCGAAGCGAGAACATGTCGTTCCGGAGCCGTCGCTCCATGACCGGCACCTCCTCGTTCATCAACCACCTGCCGGCGTTTACCCTCGACCACACCTACGCCTTGGCTACCATCTATCCCTATGCCACCCAACTGGCCAACGGCGAGTGGGCCTTCCAAGGTGAGCTGTCGTACACCTTCCCGAGAAAGACCCTGCTTGGCGGCAAATATGGCACCACAGTGAAAGTGAACCTCTCCCACGTGCGCAGTATCGACCGTGAGGAGCTGCCAAGAGAGGAGCTGCCCTACGGCGTCCCCTTCGGCACCGACGGATACAAGAGCAAGTTCTTCAAGGTGGGCGATGATGTTTACTATCAGGACTTCAACGTGCAATTGTCAAAGAAATTGTCGAAGTCGCTGAAGCTCAACCTGATGTATATGAACCAGCACTACAACATGACCGTTGTGGAGGGCGAGGGCGGTATGGTGAGGTCAGACATCTACATCGCCGATGCCCTTTACCAAATTGCTCCCAAGGCCAAGCTCAGGGGTGAGGTGCAATACCTCACAACACCTGATGACTTAGGCGACTGGGCATTTGCCCTGCTCGAACTCTCACTCGCCCCAAAATGGATGTTCACCGTGAGCGACATGTGGAACTGTGGCGAGAGCGATACCCACTATTATCAGGGACTGGTGACTTTCAACGCCGGCGCACACCGCATACAGGCCGGCTACGGCCGCACCCGCGCCGGCTACAACTGCTCTGGCGGTGTCTGCCGATATGTGCCCGCCACCAGAGGATTCACTCTCTCCTACAACTATAACTTCTAAACGGGAGACATTATGAACAAGGTAATCATCACTCTCACCGTCATCCTCGCCACAGTGCTGACAGCATGCAGCCACATCGACGAGGACGAGCGGTATATCTATCAGAAACCGGAGCAGGCCGACCGCACGGTGCTCCTCGAGGACTTCACCGGACAGCGCTGCATCAACTGCCCCAAAGGAACCGAGGTCATCGAAAAGTTGCAGGCTGAGTTCGGCGACAAGGTCATCGCCGTCGGCATACACGGCGGTCCGCTCGGCTTTGCCGGGTCTGCCACGGTCAAGGGACTTGCCACCCCCGTGGGCGACGAGTACTACAACCACTGGAACCTGGAGTACCAGCCCGTGGGACTTGTCGACCGCCATGGAGCCGTCAACTACACCGACTGGACTGCGGCGGTGGTGGATGAGCTTTCCAAACCCGCACGGCTGAATTTGAATGCAGAAGCCACGATCATGGACGGCGAGAAACTCTTCATCTCCGTGAGAGCGCAGGGCACCGACGGCCACATCAACGGTCGTCTGCAGGTGTGGGTGACAGAGGACAACATCACTGCCCTGCAGATGATGCCCGACGGCAGCTCCAACCGCGAGTATGTTCACAACCACGTGCTGCGCACCCCCGTCAACGGCACCTGGGGCGAAGCCATCACCGTCGAGGAAGGAAAGGAAAATCTCATCACTCTGCAGCAGCCACTCGACACAGAATGGAATCTCGACCATCTGAGCATCGTCGCCTTTGTCTACGACGACACCGGTGTCCTCCAAGCCACCCGGGCGCGAATCTCGCGCCCGGAAATCTAAAAAATCTAGAAAATCTAAAAATCCTAGGAAACCTAGGAATCCTAGGAAAACTAGAATAACTAGAAATCCAAGAAAACTCAAAATCTCAAAATATGAAAAAATTTTTTACTCTCTTTTTCGCAGTCATCTCTGCAACTGCCCTATCAGCGCAGGAGACCAAGAGTTACTTCCAGTTTGCCGACAAGGACGGCAACATCATCCCCGACGGCACTACTATCGTGCGCGATGTGCCCGAGACCGATGACTTCGGCACCGCCATCATCCACTCAGGACTCTATATCAAGAATGTCGAGGCTCCTGAGGACACTCCCTTGTGGCTCGTCTCCAACATCACCAAAATCGACAACGGGACACTGCAGGTGTGCTTCCCTCAGAATTGTATCTCCTACAACCGTGTGAGTTCCAATACTTCAGGAGCCACCACCATTGCCTCCGGCAATCAGGCCGACATCCAGTCGGAATGGCTGCCCACCGCCTATGGCGAGTGCGTCGTCACTTACACCGCCACGCCGCTGGAGAAGTTTGGCAAGACTTACATTGAAAACGAGGGACCGTCGGTCACCGTGCGGTATATCCTCCCTGATCCTGCCGGTATCCACCAGAAGAATGTCGCCAAGGCCACTCCTGTCGCCATCTACGACGCTCAAGGCCGGCTCACCTCCTCCGCTGGTCGCGGCATACGCATCGTGCGCATGAGCGACGGCACCGTGCGCAAAGTCGTCGGTCAATAGCCCGGAATTATTTTTTTTCACGTGTGGCAGACTCATCGGAGCCTGTCCGCATAGTTTCATTTAATACATTTATTTATGCGTAGATTTACTATTCTTGCCGTGGCGGCCTTTGTTGCTGTCACAACCGCTTTTGCCCAGCCAGCCCCGGCCAGGCAAGAAGTCAAGAAGGTGACCGCAGTGAAGACACCAGAGACAAGATTGCAGAAGGTCAAGCTCTCTGAGGTATCACTCAAGGAAGCCATCAAAACCACAGGTCAGAAAAAGCAGCAGGTGCTGCGCGCCAAGACCAACAAGAGTCGCGAGGCCAGTCTTGCCCCGAGAGACGCCAACCGCAAAATGGCCAAAATCCGCAAGGCCGGTTCTGGCGTCATCATCGACCAGCCCGAGGGTAAATTGTATGATGAGGTGTTCAGCCACTCCTTCTTTGCCAGCAGTATTTTTGGCTCATATATGGGTCAGAACCCCGGAGCCATCGGTGAGGTGGTGGAAGGTACCGACGGCTGCCTCTACATCCACAACCTGCTCTCACAGCTCCAGACCACTGAGGGTTACTGGGTGAAGGCAGAGAAAGTGGAGGGCGACCGGTATGTCATCCATGAGCAGCCCATCTGGGAGGAAGATTACTACGGAGACATCTATGTCCACTCCATCATGAAGCTCAACATGGATGCTGAAGGCAATCTCTCCCTCCCCGATAACACCGACATCTACATCACATGGAAGGACGGGAAGCTTGAGACCGCAGACGAGTTCAACGGCGACAACTTCACCAGCGTCATCTCTGGTATCGACGACGGTGGCTATTGGAGCGGAAGTGCCGTATGGGACGTACACATGACACCGCTGACCGACACGGCTATCACCCAACTTCCAGAGGGTGCGCAGGTGATCCCGATGGTGATGAAATACACCAACGATGAGGGTGAATTGTTCGCCACCAAGGTGTCGACAGCCTTCGCCGGTTCCGATGTCTTTGTGCAACTCAACAGCAATCTCGGATGGGTCAAAGGTTCAATCCAGGACGGAAAGGCTGTTTTCTACAGCGGGCAATACCTCGGAAAAGATTACGGGAACAACATCCAGTCCTATTTCCTGGCTGCTGACTCTGAGCTCAACATCTTGGAGAAAGCTGAGTTTGACTTCGACCAGGCTTCCAACACGCTCACTGCAGGCGACATGGTCGCCCTCATCAACGCAGGCAAGGAGACGGTATACTATTCAGAGGCCTTCGAGAGTCCTGTCATCTTCTTGTACGTGGACAATCCTGGCACACCTCAGAAACCAGAGGTTACTGAAGTCTATGACTACACGCCCTATCCCTCCTATGGACAAGGCTATGGCTACTTTATCTTCGACGGATCATACTTTGATGCTAACGGCAACTTCCTCGACTACGACCAGTTGTATTATAAGGTCTATATCGACGACAAGGTCTATACCTTCCAGCCCAACAACTATAGCGCTGACCTCGAAGAGCCTACCCAACTCATACCCTTTATGTTCGACGGTTACGACTTTTCTACCAATGGAATCACCCACTATGTCTACACGTATCTGCAGCCAGCCAAGAACGTGGGTGTGCAGCTCGTCTTTACTGGCGGCGGCGAGACCCATGAGTCGGAAATCGCATGGTATGAGATGAACAACAATCTCGCCACTGGTGAGGAAGGTGTCATCGCCCATGTAGAGGACGGTGCTCCTAACAAGAAAGTCTTTGATGGCGAGATTGC
>ODAI010169057.1_pt1 | contig 10409 bp, 7 predicted proteins | sample 1539321 | NCBI WGS metagenome assembly ODAI01 (sample SAMN02144231, study PRJEB22623) | gut metagenome | biome: sheep rumen | host: Ovis aries | place: New Zealand | reverse complement strand
GCGGCAACTGCGATAAGAGTAAAAATCTTTTTCATACGCTTTGTTTGTTTTAGTTTAAAGATATTATTTGTTAGTGAATAGAATAATTCATATTTTGGTGCAAAATTAGGCAATTTCCCCCAAACCGCCAAACATTTTGCACAATTCTTTGCAAATTCTTACGTAAATGTTTGCGTGGCTAAGCTTATGGGTTTGTTATAGGTTTAATTGTTGAGGTTGAATAAGAATATATTCATCTCCCTTGTAATTCAAATATAGTCTCGTCAACAATATATTGATCACTCATTGTATTCAGGAAATCATGCTCATCGTGGAGGCGCTGGTTCGTTTTCGATGAATAGAAAAGATCCAAGGCTTTCTTGGGCTCTATGTTAAGCCTTTCTGCTAATTGGATGATAATTCTTCCAATCTTGTTCCACATCAGAATATCATTAAGCATCATATATGTCTTTATACTTTGTTTGATTCTTTAAAAACCAAGAATTTGTCTACAATGTCTTGATTCAAGATGCAAATCTGGTTGTTAGGTTGATGACGGGCCAGTTCTTCCAGAGCCTTGTCTGCTGAAATGAGTTCTGCAATGTAAGCTTCAACAGTATCAACAACACGGTCGTTGGCTATACCGCCTTCTATGATGTCGTAATCTTTAAAAGGCATTCCTCCAGACCTGCTTTGGGCAATAAAATCAAGCCACTTTTTATCATAAGCAGTAAATCCCATGTATCTATACTCAGATTTGGCTTTGTCTAGGTCAAATGTATATACATTAAGTATCGATTCTGTTTTCCGTCGGTCAGCCATACGCCGTGCCCATTCTTCTGCTTGCGTTGGAATGTCTGTTAAATAGAAACCTTGCCCAAAGTCAAGTCCTTTTCTGCCTATATTAACGATGGGCGTTTTTATCTCTATTGTACTGCCATGATACACTGTAATCATGCAACCTCCTTTCGCTCCCATTCTTCAAGGCAGCCAATAATATCTTCAGTAATTGTTTCTCTGCTTTCTGAGTGGATGGTATTATAGTGCTTTAGAATATAACCATCAATCAGATTAACTCTTTTCATTCTCTTGTATATATCTGAGGTGCTGCACTTCAATTTCCGTGCAACACTTTCAATGCATGACGAGACGAATATCATGCGTTGGATTTCTTCTTTAGTATAAACACTAGATATATTCATGTTGAATTAAATAGCTTCTTCGCTGCAAAGATACGAACTATATTTCTAACTTCCAAGATTTTGGCGAAAAAAATGCAGCGATTCCTTATGTGTGATGTCCTTTACGATGTAGAATAGGCACGAAAAAAGAAGTGGAGCGCGAGGCCCCACTTCTTGATGGATGTATTGTAGCTGCTTACTTGAACGATGTGAAGTCGTAACCGTTCTTGAAGCCGCCAATCAGAGCGTTCTCTGACAGGGGAATGAGGTAGATGGGAGCGCTCTTGCAGTCCCAACCCTTGAACAGGTCCTTGTAGTAGAAACCGTTTGTTTCCTCCTGGTCAACAATAGCCTTACCCCAAGGCTTCTGATAGTAACCGTCAGGAGTGGTGGTGATGTTGGTGAACAGACCCTTGATGGCGATGTTACTATTCTTGAATTCAGCCTTAGAAGGATTCTTGTAATAGTCCCAGTCGTGCTGTCCACGCCAGCCGGGGAATTGAACAGCCTCAGTATCGTTGGCAGGCTCGAAACCGGCAACGCGCATGTTCTCAGGAGTTGCAGGAGTAACACGGCTCTTCATACCCAGAGCAGAGGGATCAACACCTTTATAATAAATATAGTTACCAATGGTGTTGCCATTCTCGAAGGTGTACTTGCCGTCAGCCTTCAGGCCGTCGATCATCTTCTTGGTGAGGTCTCTGATGGCCTGAACCTTCTTGCCGATGAAGCCAGTACGGATCAGTGTCCAGCGGCGGTCGCCCTCAGCAGCGAACTCGAAGCCACGCTCGTCGACCACATTCTCCAGCGTTACACCGCTCTTGGTGCCCAGACCAGCACGCTGGTGGGTCTTGTTATAGTAGGTGTCAGCTGTGTTCTGGTCGGGAGAGGTCTTCATCAGAGCAGCCTCTGCCAGACCGAGGTAAACCTCAGAGATACGCATATAGGGAGCGTTGATACCAGACATACGCTGCTTGGTGATGTAGGGCTCTACCTGACGGTTCTCGTCGAACTTACCGCAGGCAATACCTGCGCCGTCGGCAGCAGTCTTCATGTTGAAGCCCAGGATAACCTCGTAGCAGCAGCCCTTACCGTCATATCCGGCAGCCTTCAGGTCGTCGCGGATACCAGCAGTACCAGCCTTCAGGTAAGAACCGGTGACTACGCAGGAAACGTCACGACGAATGTCCTTCGGGTCGAACACGCCATAGTAGAAGGCAGGATTGATGCGGCACTGTCCGTAAGACTTACAAACTCCATACTTGTTAGAGCTGGTAGCGGGACGGCCGATAGCGTAGGGGCGCTCGCAGTTACCAGTGGTACTGGAACCCTGTACGTTCTCATCCTCGAAGATGGACTCTCCGGCGAACGAGCCGTCGGGCTGGTGCAGGTCGGTGAAGAATGTCGTGTAGTCGTTAGCGTCAAAAGTAGCTCCTGCGGGGTTCTCGGCTACCCATTTGAAGGCATCGTAGGCGATGTCGTAGTAGCTCTTGTAATTCGTAGGACGAGCGTAGGCAGCACCATGAGCGTCGGTGTAGTCGGGATGACGCTCCAAGCGAGAGGCGGGGGTTACGTCCAGACGGTAGGTCTGGTAGCTACCAGCCTCCATAGCGATACGGCCCAACAGCGCATAAGCATACTGCTTGGTGAACCTGTTCTTGTTGGTAGCAGTCAGCTCGGGGCAGAGGTCCTTAGCCTTCTGCAACTCTGCAATCACCTTGTCGTAAATGTCCAGACGAGAGGTGAAGGCGGTGGGGTTGTCGTGCAGCGTGAATACGGAGAATACGTCGCCGTACCACTTGATGAGCTCACGGTAGCAGGTAGCCTTCATGCAGACAGCCTGACCATAAATCTCGCCATAAGCCTTGCCGTCTTTCGGATCGGCCAGCATGGCATCGGTGATACCATCGGTGAGGGTGTTCATCGTGGGGATGATACCGTAGAGCTTTGCGTAGGCTGTTGCGTCGTCAGAGTTGTTGAGGCCCTGCAGCACGTTGAAGGTAGAGATGATAGAGGGATCACCACCATTGTAGAAGGTCTCGATTTGCAGACGACCGGTGTTCTGCTCACCACCGTGGCGCTCGATATCAGAACCGGCAGCATCGGTAGCATAGAAGAGGTTGTTGCCGAAGATCTGGTCGCGCAGGACTTGGTGGAAATTCGTATAAGCTCCTTCCAGTGTTGTCTGGCAACCGTCGATGGACGACACGGCCAGTTCCGCCGTAACGGTGGAGGGAGAACTTGTTTCAAGATAGTCGCCACAGGAGCTTACGGCGAGCATGCCTGCTGTGCAAAGGGCGACTCCTAATATCTTATTTCTCATATTGTTAATCATTTTTGGGTTTGTTTTTAGAATGCTACGTTAAGACCGAAGGTGAAGGTACGGCTGCGTGGATAAGAGTTGTAGTCGAAACCTGGTGTGGGGAATCCCGAGTAGTTGGGGTCCATTGAACCGTTGGTGTTCACGTCAGGATCGAGTCCGTCATAACCCTTAATGCAGAAGAGGTTACCAGCGGTGAAGTAGACACGAGCATTGCTGAGGCCAATTTTGTTGATTAGCAGCTTCGGCAGCGTGTAGCCGATGGTCAGAGACTGCAGGCGGAGGTAAGCGGCGCTCTCGATGTAGTCGTCGCTGACGATAGGAGCATCGTCGTTGGCAATGTAGCTCAGCAGACCATACTCAGCACCGGCGTTGCGAGCACGCAGCTCGTTGGGGTCGGTGATGACGTAGAGGTTGCCGTTGCCGTCGATGTTGTACATGCTCCAGCTGTTGTCGAACTTGGTGTCCAGACGGTTCATAGCCGACCACTTGGTGTTGTTACCGCTGTGTACCGAACGGGCTGCGTTGGCGTTGAAGACTTTACCGTCGAGCTGATAAGCGAAGTTGGCGGCGAAGTCGAAGTCCTTGTAGCGAGCGTTGATGTGGAAACCACCAGTGTGCTTGGGAGCCATGCGGCCAATGATGTCTACATCGCCCTTGTCTACGACGCCGTCGTTGTTGTTGTCCACATACTTAGGCATGCCGGGGAAGGCATTCTGGCCGTCGGGACGAGTGTAGTTGTTCTGACCGGCATAGGTTGTCAGCTTGTTGTCGGCAACACCGGGCTTCAGCGTCCAGACGTTGTTACCAGCGGCATCCTGAGAGATGGTGAAGTCGTCGACACTATAGAAACCGGCAGCCTTGTAACCTGTAATCAGACCAACGGGCTCGCCTTCCTTAATAATATAAGGTTTAGCAGGATTCATGGCAGATGAAGCAAAACGCATCACACCGTCCATGTTGGCATCGGCGGGAACGCTCTCAACCTTGTTGACGTTGTAGTTGTAGGTGATACCAACGCTCAGGTCTACATCCTTCTTGCGCAGGATGTTGTAGTTCAGAGCGAGCTCAATACCCTTGTTAGAGGTCTTGGCGGCGTTCTGGAACTGGTAAGAGTAACCAGCGATGGAGTTGATAGGAATACGCATCAGACAGTCCTTCGTGGTGTTCCAGTAGAAGTCGATAGAACCGTTGAACTTGCCACCGAGGAAGCCGTAGTCCAAACCGACGTTACGAGAGATGGTCTTCTCCCAAGTCAGGTCGGGGTTACCCTTCAGCTTGCCGGGCTTGTAGCTGAAATAGCCGTCGCTGCCCTGCTCGCTGACCCATTCGTCGATGAATGCGCTGGCAGAGATTCCGTCGTTACCGGAGACACCCATAGAGAGACGCAGCTTCAGGTTGTCGAGCCAGCTGCTGGCATTCTGCAGGAAGGGCTCGTCAGAGATACGCCATGCAATAGCACCAGCGGGGAAGTAACCCCAGCGGTTGCCCTCGGCGAACTTGGAAGAACCGTCGGCACGCATGGTGAAGGTGAAGAGGTAGCGGCCCAAGAGGTTGTAGTTGGCACGGGCGAACCAAGAGAGGGTGTGAGAAGACACACCGATACTGTTCTTGAAATAGCTCTGGTTGCGGTCCTGTGACATCTGAATCTGACCGAAGGCCATTTCCTTGCTCCAGGTGTTAGGATACTGGTAGCCGAAGATCTCAGAAGAGTTGGAGCGGCTACCCAGGACTTCGTTACCAAGCAACAGCGTTACGGAGTGGTTGTCGTTCTTGATGAGGTCGGCGAAGTCGTAGTTCAGGGTTGTGGTCCACGAAGTGTTGTATCCGTCGCCCTGAGTCAGTTTAGCAGTAGCGACGAGGTCGCGGCCGGTGTTCGGACCCTGCCAGGCCTCAGCCTTCGACCAGTTGCGCGACAGGCTCAGCTCGGTTCTGGCGGTCAGGTTCTTGATAATCTCCCAGGTCAGGGCGGTGTTCAAGCGAACGCGCTGCTGCTTCTTGGTGTAGTCGTTGTCGTCGATAACGGCAACGGGATTGTACTGAGGCTCTGCAAAGAGGTTACCCTCGCCAAACTCGGTACGAGCACCATTGCCCAGAGGATTGTCGATGGGGTTGAACATCCACGGATAAACCAGCGTGTTGTTCATGGTTGCCGTGTTGCTCTGGAAGAACTTGTTGTTGCGCAGCTTGCTCTCTGTGTAGCGAGCGTCAACATCCAACTTCAGGTTATGGGTAATCTTCTGCTGCAGCTTCAAGTTGATGTTCCAGCGGCTGTAGCCGGAATTCTTGGTAGTGCCGTCGTCGTCAACGAAACCGACAGAAGCAAAGTACTTGGTCTTGTCTGTACCACCGCTGATGGAGAGGTCGTGGTTCCAGCTGTGACCGCTGCGGAATACATCCTCCATGTAGTTGTGGGCAGAAACGTTGTTATAGTCGTTCAGGTGGTTGCCGTTGGCAGCTCCCAGACCGTAGTAGCGGGCGATGTTGTCACCATAGCCTGCAGCGGTCATGTATTCCCAAGAACGACGAACATAGGTATAGGCATTCTGAGTGTCCAGCAATTTGGGCTTAGCCTTGATCTGGTAGTACATGTTGTACTTGATCTGGGGCTTGCCTTCCTTGGCGGTCTTGGTCGTTACCAGGATGACACCGTTAGCACCACGGGCACCGTAGATAGCGGTTGAAGAGGCATCCTTCAGCACGTCGATAGACTCAATCTGGTCGGCGGGGATGTCGTCGATGGTGCTGACAGCAATACCGTCAACAATGAACAGAGGGTCGTTAGACTGCGTGATAGAACCACCACCACGAACGCGGATGGCCATCTCTGCACCTGGACGACCGTCCTGAGCGGTGATGTTCACACCGGCCAGCTTACCCTGCAGTGCCTCGGAAACGTTGGCAACAGGAACCTGGGTCAGAGCGTCACCGGTAACCGATGATACTGAACCCGTCACGTCCTTACGCTTCATCGTACCGTAACCGATGGCTACGACCTCCTGCAACTGTGTGTTGTCGTCAGACAGGGTGACGTTGATGCTTGACTTGCCAGCAGCGTTCACAGTCTGCGTCTTCATACCGATGTAGGAGATGACGATAGGCTTGTTGGCCGTTAACTTGATGGTGAAATTTCCGTCGAAGTCAGTCACACCGCCGTTCTTAGTGTCTTGTTCCACTACGCTGGCGCCGATGACCGGCTCGCCCTGAGAGTCTTTCACGTTGACCTTAACGGTCTGTGCACTAATGCTGCCTACGAATAATAGGAAAGCAAGCACAAGTGCACTTCGCATACTTCTCATTTTTTCAGACATAAATTAGTAGTTTTAAATGTTAAACAATATTGTTGTAGTAAATATTTTCTGTGCAAAGGTATGAAGAAATATTAAGAAATCAAAAGGATTGCAATGTTTTTTTTCGTAAACGTTTACGTTTTTAACATTGCGGGGGCTTTTTTCTTCACAAGAGAGATGCGGTGATGGGGAGCAGGCGGTGCTATTTGAAATTAGGCCGATGATGCAAATAATTATTTAAGGATTTACGCGCGCGTGCGCACTACAATTTTTCATTTTTGGTATATCTTCCTACACAATGCATCGAAAAGCCTTTGTTTACAGGTATTTCGATAGTGATAGATATAGTGATAGATGTGATAGATAATGGCGAAATTTAACACAAATTCACCAAAAAACGTGTATAAAAACTTGCAAATGTAGTCGGAATTTTGTAATTTTGTAGCTGAAAAGATAAAGATAAATATTTCATAAAATAGACCGATTTGCTTATGAGTGATTTCGATTTCAGTAAGGTTCCGACCTTTTATCAGTTTTGTTTCAACAGCCAGTGCCCGCGCAGTGGCGAGTGTCTGCGCTTTCTTGCCGGTCAGCATGTGCCAGCAACGCTTCAGACCGGTATGGCCATCTATCCTACCGCCGTCCGCGACGGACAGTGTGAGTTCTTCCGGCACACCCATGTGGTGCGCATGGCGTGGGGATTCGACAACATCTACAACCCCCTGAAGTCCTACTTCCGACCGATGGCCCGCAAGGCCGTCCGCGACATGTTCGGCAGCGAGGGTACCTACTACCGCTACCACCACGGCGAGCGCAAGCTGACGCCCGAGCAGCAGGAGCAGGTTGCCCAGATCCTGAAGAAGTACGACTACGACGGTCCCGTGACCTTCACGCACTATGAGAATACCTACGACTTTGGCATCTGATGTCTGGAGCGTTTCACTCCGGTATATGGAGCAAGTCACTCCAATGGGTGGAGCAACTCACTCCAATGGTTGGAGCGACTTACTCCAAGGGCTGGAGCAAAACGCTCCAAGGGCCTGGAGTGCCAACAGAGACTTTTTTCAAGAGAATTGGTCGCTTCGCTCAAAATTTTCAAAAAATTGAATCAGAAAATTAAATTAAAGCACAAAAGATATAAAAGAATAGATGAAAATATCATTAATACGAACCAACAAAAAGAATGTTCCGACGCTCAAGGTGTTGGAAGTGAGCGATGTACTGGAACTCATGCGGAGCGATACGCCGTATGAGGATGTTGACGGACTGCGCAGCTTTATGCGGTGGGCCGACACCTACTCCAGATATCAGTTTATGTACCGCCTGCCGGTGGTCTATCCCTCCGTGCAGCTGGCGCCGGTGCACGATGGACAGCACCGGTTCCGTGCCTTCAACGGTCTGCTGACGCTGACCATCGGACCGCTGAGTGACCGTGACGACGCCTGGCGCATCAAGGATGCCGTCAAGCAGTTGCCTATGACCGTCTGCGCCCTGTTGGGCAGCAGCGGGCGCTCGGTGAAGGTCATCGTGCGCATCGCAAGGGCCGACGGCACCCTTCCGCAGAGCGAGCAGGAGGCCGCAACACTCTGTGAACAGGCCTATCCGCTGGTCTGCCGACTCTATCAGACTCTCATCGACCTGACACCCGTTGCCACGCCTCTCACCGTTGATGTCGCCCGACAGAAAGGGCAGGGGAGCATGCTCATGGCGGGCTTCCGCCAGACGCTGGACCCTCAGCCGTTCTACCGTCCTGATGCCAGTCCGCTGCTGGTCAGCGGCGCCAGCACGATGGCACCCGTCACGTCCGTGACTACCGTAGCATCCGTGACGGACGTGACTGCTGCACCCTATGCTGAAACAGTCGACACAGCTGCTGCCGGCTCGTTGCCAGCCGGCTCGCAGGAGGCCCGCATCAGCGAACAGGTGCGCAAGCTCATCGCTCTGCTGCAGAGCCGCTATGCCTTCCGCAAGAACTGTGTCATGGGATATGTGGAGTACCAGGTCAAGTCGGAGCCGTACTACGGTTGGCGCCCCGTCGACGAGCAGGTGCGCAACAGCATGGCTATGGAGGCGCAGCTGGCCGGATTCAACGTGTGGGACAAGGACATCACCCGCTACCTGAACTCCAACCTCGTCCGCAACTACGACCCCGTCGAAGACTACCTGTGGGAGGTGCGCGACAAGTGGGACGGTCACGACTACATCGGCGACCTGGCACGGCGTGTGCCCACCCGCGAGAAGCAGTGGCCGCGCTGGTTCCGTACCTGGTTCCTGGCGATGGTGGCCCAGTGGCGCCACTATAATCCGCGCTACGGCAATGCGCTGGCACCGCTGCTCATCTCGCAGCAGGGTTACAACAAGTCGACCTTCTGCCGCATGCTCATACCCCACGAGCTGCAATGGGGCTACAACGACAACCTGATGCTCAGCGAGAAGAAGTCCGTGCTGCAGGCCATGAGCCAGTTCCTGCTCATCAACCTCGATGAGTTCAACCAGATTAGTCCCAAGGTGCAGGAGGGATTCCTGAAGAACCTCATCCAGCTGGCCTCCGTCAAGGTGAAGCGCCCCTATGCCAAGCATGTCGAGGAGTTTCCCCGTCTGGCGTCGTTCATTGCCACCGCCAACATTACCGACATCCTCTCGGACCCCTCTGGCAACCGCCGTTTCATCGGTGTCGAGTTGACCGGCCCCATCGATGTCACCACGCCCGTCAACTACACGCAGCTGTATGCCCAGGCGATGACGCTGATTGACCAGGGCGAGGCTTACTGGTTAGACGACAAGCAGACGCAGGAGGTGATGCATTCCAACGAGCGCTTCCAGCTGCGGTCGCCCGAGCAACTGTACTTTGCCGAGTGCTTCCGTGTGGTCGCCGACGAGTCCGAAGGCCAGTGGTACTCCGCTGCGGCCGTCTTCAACGTCATCAAACTTCGCGCTGGCGCAACCCTGCATGGCGGCAACGTCATCCGCTTCAGCCGCATCCTGGCCAACATCCCCGACATCCAGCGTCGCCGTACCGCCCGCGGCGTCGAGTATCTCCTTGCCCGCCGCCCGTTGGTGCTGTAATTTACTCGGGCTTGTGCTGTTTTTTAGTTAAAATACTGTTAAAAAACGCCTTAATCCTACACATCCTACACTCATCCTACATCGTTGAAATGCCGATTCCCACAGGGTTTGTGTAGGATGTGTATGTTGTGTAGGATGATTTTAAAAAAACAGAGGCGAAACCTTGCGGCTCCGCCTCTGTGGTCTAAAATCTGTGTGATCTGTGCGATCTGTGTGCGATGATTACTTCTGCATAATCTTTACGCCATCCCTGATCACAAGTCCCTTGTAAGCCTTGTCAACGCGCTGGCCGGCGAGGTTGAAGATGACCTTCTCGCCGCGCTCGATGGCAGCCTTGACGGCATGGATGCCGGTGGCTGTGCCTTCAACCTGCTTGGCCTCACCGAAACCACCGCGGCTGTTGGCTGCACGGATGGTGAGGTTGTCCTTCTCGGCATCGATGGTGATGGCAAAGCTGCTACCGGCAGTGATACCGGCGAACGCACCGTTCTTCTCAATCAGGTAAGCCGTAGCACCGTTGTTAGCCGGTGTCCATGTAACGTTGCCGTTAGCATAGGTTGCAGCGGGAGCCTC
>ODAI013993577.1_pt1 | contig 10410 bp, 5 predicted proteins | sample 1539321 | NCBI WGS metagenome assembly ODAI01 (sample SAMN02144231, study PRJEB22623) | gut metagenome | biome: sheep rumen | host: Ovis aries | place: New Zealand | reverse complement strand
TTCCTTTAGGAGGAAGTCCATGATTCCGTTTTCTTCGTATCTCCTGGCGAAGGCCTGATATCCTCCGTTGCCGATATTGTGCAGAAGGTAGTAATCGAAATAATCCGTCTCCATCTGCTCGAAGGAATCATGGTACATCTTCTCGGAAGCCTCTCTCGTAAACACATTGAAGTTTGAGAGTTTTGTCGCAAGATAGTAACTTTTCCTGGGATATCTGTTCAAAGCGATACCGGAGGCTTTTTCGGACTGTCCTTGGAGATATGCGGGAGATGTGTCATAGTAGTTCCCGCCATTTGCCATGGCGACATCTATGAGTTCATTGACCTTTTCCTGGTCGATGACGTCTTTCCCGTCCTTGTCTTTGATCATCGGCCATCTCATGCAGCCGTAGCCGAGGATCGATACCTTGTCCCCGTTATGCGGGTTGACGTGGTAAGGCATTCCGTCCGAGATGGGATTGTCATTGGTTGTGACAACGGCGGCGGTTTTCTTGGTGTCGGAAGAGCCGCAGCCGGTAAGGATAGTCGCACCGGTAGCGAGAGCTCCTGCTCCTGCAGCCTTGATGAAATCTCTTCTGTTTATGTTCTTTTCCATGGTGAGTATCCTTTTCAATTCTTGATATGGGCCTGTAGACCGTTAACTCTGATGGCGCTGATCGGCCTTGCGGGGCAAAGGTTCTCGCATGCTCCACAACCGATACATACGCTCTCGTTCACTGCAGGAATCCTGGGAGACCTGGGATTGTCGGGATTCATGCTGACCATAAGGATTGCACCGGTGGGGCAGTGTCTAGCGCAGTTGCCGCAGTTGACACCGTCAGTTACCACAACGCAAAGATCCCTTTCCCACTGTGCGATTCCGATGTGGAGCTGAGTCTTCTCCTCAGGAGTGATCTTCTTGATTGCGCCTGCAGGACAAACTTCGGAGCATTTCACGCACTCAGGACGGCAGTAACCTTTCTCGTATGACATCTCAGGCTGCATGAAGTGATTGAAGTCACTTGAAGGGCGGAGTACATTATTGGGGCATGCCGATACGCAAAGCTGGCAAGCTGTACACCTTCTGTAGAAGTCCTTGACACTTTCAGATCCGAAAGGAGTGATAGGAGTTTCCCTTTCTATTTTCTTCTTGGGGAGGATGTCAGCAAGACCTCCGTCCCTTTTCTTGTCATCCTGTGCATGAAGTGCGGCAGATGTCAAGGCTATTGCTGAGGAGGCTATGAAAGCCCTTCTGCCTGCATCACCGGCTGTTGACTGGGCAGGTGCAGCCGCCTTTGCGGGAGCGGGTTCAGCGGCAACCTTCTCTTCCTTCTTGCCGTAAGCGAAACGGTATTTCATTGCACCGAACTTGCAGTTCTCGATGCAGTTGAAGCAGTCGACGCACCTTGAGTAGTCAACAGTATGCTCCTTGATGTTGATGCAGGAAGTCTTGCACTTCTTCTCGCAGATATGGCAGTTCTTGCACTTTTCCGTGTCGATCATGGGACGGAAGAGAGAGAACCTCGAGAAGAAACTCAGAGTTGTTCCGACTGGGCAGATGGTGTTGCAGTAGGTCCTTCCGTTCTTCCATGCAAGAATAACAACTGCGATGAGGGTTACGGCGGCTACAATGAAGGTAGGAAGACTCTTGAGCCATACTTCCTTGGGGTAGAAGGCATAGCTGTCGGCTTTCTCGGCAAGGAATGCGAAGAAGTTGTTGCCCCACTGATAGAGGGGGGCGAAGATGTTCTGGACGATTCTGCCATATGACGAATAGGGGGCGAGAAGAGCCACGATGACCTGTACTCCGAGAATTAGGCATACTACGAATATCACCCAAATTCCGTAACGGAGCCATTTCTTCTCCTTTGAGGGGGTGAAACGCATCTTTTTCTTGCCCTTATTACGCATTCCGCTTATATGGGAGACCACGTCCTGGAATACACCCATAGGACAAATTACTGAGCAGTAAACTCTTCCGAATACCAATGTGAGTAGCACCAGTAAGACTATGACGCCTACGTTGAGCGCCATGACTGCGGGTAGGAACTGCAGTTTGGCCATCCATGAGAACCATGTATGAAGAGTTCCCGTGAAATCGAGGAACATCAACGTAATGGCGACAAAGAAGATGGATGCCAGGGTGATTCTGATTTTCCTGAGCATTGTTGGATCCTTTTATTGATGATGAATTGATGTGAATGTTTCCAATATGTCTTACAAAAGTATATAAAAAACACGCAATCCGAAACACTTTGGAGAGTATTTCGGATGTATAAAGTGAAAAATCGGCTCTTATGACGAATGGACGGAAGGTGACGAAAATGCTGAGAACGGCCGAAGAACTATCTGATATTTTCAGAACAATCATTTTCCCAGGAATCCAGAGCCGCAGCCATCAGCTCCCTTCCTTTCGCGGAAATCTCCTCGCCTCTTCCGTAATCCAGGATGGTATCATAAGAGTCGAAGCTCATTTTCACGAGGATGTCCGGTTTGAACATTTGCGCTTGGAGCTTGGCGATCGTATGGTTCATAAGGCTGAAGGAACGGGACAGGATGGAGTAATAGTTGTCGTCCGCTCCAACCGGGATCTTTTCCAGTTGCCCTATGGCGTCGAGTTCCTTTTTCCTTCTCTCGTTTTCGATAGTCTTCCGAAGGATCGCCTGACCTCGGCTTCCTGCGATTTTCACCTTGTCGAGAAGACTCTTTTTGGGGTCATGGAGCAGCGAGGTTATCGCATTTTCCGCTTCTTCACCGATTGAGTGAATCCTTTTTTGGAGGGATTCCTGATCAGAAAGGAAGGAAACGATGTTTCCGGAATCCACATCGTTCACATCGAATCCTACCAGGATGTCGTGCCCGTTCCTATGAACCTTGTCGATGGGGAAGGTGTTCACGATGCCTCCGTCGACGAGGGTGTGAAGACCGTATTTCACGGGCTTGAACATGGATGGAATGGAGATTGAAGCCCTTATCGCATCGAAGAGTTTGCCTTCACGGAATACGACTTCCTCTCCGGTGTAGAGATCAGTCGCGACAGCGGTGAAGGGAATGGCCATGTCTTCGATGTTGACGTCAGGGACGACTTTCTTGATCGCATCAATGACTTTTTCTCCCTTGACAAGGTAGCGTTTGCTGATGGAGAGGTCCAGTAGGGACATCACCTTGAAGTTGTCGAGGGAAAAGAGCCATTTTTTGAATGCCTCGAGGCCACCGGCGGAATAGATGCCGCCTACCAGTGAGCCTACTGAACATCCGGAGACTGACGTTATCCTGTAGCCACGGCTTTCGAGCTCCTCGATTGCCCCAATGTACGCGAATCCTCTCGGTCCTCCGCTCGAGAGAACGAGTGCGACGTCTTTGCTTTTTTCCATCTCTTTATGCTTGATGATTCCCTTTTATGACCTTCGGATGATAGGAGCGTCCCTTAGATGCAAAGGTAATGGTTTCCAGCGGTTGTCATTGCCTTGTCAGTCCAAAATAACAATAGCCCTGGAAGGATGGTTGAAAGTCAACTTCACGGTATCTTCCGATGCCCTGTTGAGGGTCGCCTTCCACCAATTGTCGAATACGACGTCATCAGTCGGCCATACAAGACCCTCAGATTTGATCTTGAGGCTGTTGTCGGGAGTCAGGATAGAGATTCTTCTACCTTTGCCGACCGCAAGTTCACAACTGTCCGAAATCGCGAAAATCGTGCTGTAGTCGGAGACCATATCCATCTCGATTCCGGAAAGGTCGAACATCCTCCGGTATTCCATAAGCAGGGAGATGTTACCTATGGTGTGGTCCTCACGTTTTCCTCCGGCACCAAGGATATGGATGGTGTCAACTTCCGGGAAATTGCTTAATATGTACCTTACAGCCTTGGTCTGGTCGTTGTCATCCTGTTCCTCGACATGGATGAAATTGACAGTGTCTCCATATTTTTTCATCATCGGACCACCGATGGAGTCAAAGTCTCCTATGACCGCATCGGGAAGCCTACGCCGGCCCGGGAAAATCTTGTCCATCGCCTTGAGGTAAAGTCTGAAGGCGCTGTCGCAACAGACTATTATGTCCGCCGTACCGATAAGATACCTCGGATACGGTTTCCTGGGGAAATCCCCGGCTCCTATTATTGCAGCGATCTTTCCCATGGCGATTTCCTTTCGGATGATTATTCTTCCGAGGATGTTCTCGTTTTCATGATTTCAGCATGGGAAGTCCCCGGTGTGGCATGGTAGGATTCCGGATCACGGAAACCTGCCAGGAATGCTTTCACTTCCATCCTCTTCTTTCCGGAGAGCTGGATGTCTTCCAGAAGGAGAGCTCCGTCGGCAGTTGTGATGGCGAAGTATGACTTCCCGTCGGAAAGGACCGTACCTGGAGTCTTGCCTTCAGGGGCGTCCTTCATTATGTTTGTGCGGAATATCTTCAGTTGCATCTCGTCTCCACCGTCTTTCTTTATCGTGGCGAAAGCGGTGGGATAAGGACTGAGTCCACGGATGAGGTTATGGATTTCAACGGTGGGGGAGTTCCAGTCGATGTGGCAAAGTTCTCTCGTGAGCTTTGGCGCCGGCTTGAGTACCTCCGAACCTTGGATGAAGCTTCTCTGGACCCTCGTTTCGATGTTCTTCTCCAGAATTCCCTTGACGGTCTGCACCACCAAATCGGCGCCGACGGGCATCAGTGCGTCGTGCAGGTCACCGGCTGAATCTTCAGGTCCTATCATCACATCCTGGCGGAGCATGATGCCTCCGGTGTCGATGTCCTTGTCGATCATGAAGGTGGTCACACCCGAGCGGCGTTCTCCGTTGATGATGGCCCAGTTTATAGGAGCCGCACCGCGGTATTGGGGAAGAAGTGCCGCATGAAGGTTGAATGTTCCCAGAGGGGGCATCTTCCAAACGACCTCAGGAAGCATCCTGAAGGCGACGACAACGAAAAGATCAGCCTTGAGGGCGGCGAGCTGCTCAAGGAACTCGGGATCTTTGAGTTTTATAGGTTGGAGTACAGGTATGCCATGTTCGACAGCATACTTCTTGACAGGACTCTCGTTCACCTTGAGTCCACGTCCGCTGGGCTTGTCGGCCACCGTTACGACTCCGACTACATTGTATCCTTCTTTGATGAGGGCGTCCAGAGGTGCGACAGCGAACTCCGGAGTTCCCATGTAAACTATTCTTTCTTTGCGGAAGATGCTCATTATCTTGGATTTTAGTGTTCTCCACCACTGGCCGAAGTTCTCGGTCTTGATGACGGCGGAGTCATTGATCGCCTTCCACGAAAGATAGACTCCTATCGGGAAGAGAACGAAGGTTGAAATGAATACGCCGGCAGCCGCTTTGACGGCTCCGTCGTTGGCGAGTTTTATGCCGGTTATGTCAACGACCCAATAAAGAACGAAGAACAGCACTGCGACTATCACATTCGTTCCCATTCCTCCCTTCTTGTTCACGAATGCGCCCAAAGGAGCTCCGATGAGGAACATTATGATGCAGGCCAAAGCCTGGGCTATTTTCTTGAGGATCTCGACGGTGCTTCTCCTGATTGTCCAGTCATACTGATAGCGGTCCGTGTCGTAGTTCTTCAGTCGTGAGGAGAGTTCTTCGGAGGTCGTTATGGCATTTTGGAGAGCCTGCTGTTCCATGGTGATGTCAGGCCATGCTCTGTATTTGGCGATGTCATATGGGGTAGTGCCTCCGAAATGTGCTGATGTGTCGATCTGGTTGTAGAACTCGAAAGTGCGGGACCGGAAGAACATCCTGTACTGCTGGATTCTGGTGGAATCGAGATTGTGGCTCGCCGAATCGACATCATGCACAAGGTGCTTGGTGTCCTTCGCCCTTACCTGGTCACCGTACTTGTCTCCCTCGGATTTCTTGAAAGCGTAGTTCTTCAGGGGAATCACCATCTCCTGCTTCGAGAAGTCGATCTTGCTCAGCTGCAGGGTGGTGTCCTTGTACTTCATGGTGTTGGTCTCCTGATAGTTGATGCCGCTGTAGAGCTGGAACGTGAGGTAGTCCTTGCTCTTTGACATCTGCATCATGGCGGAGTCCGCCACCGTTATCGAGGTGTTGCCCTTGTTGTCGGTATGGTCATACACCATAACTCCCTTCATCATACCGGTTTTCTTGTCCCTCTCGTCTATCTTCAGGACATATCCTTCGATGCCGTCGTAGAAGGTACCGGTGGGGATGTTGATTTCGTTCTTCGTGCTTCCGATATCATCCCTCATCGTGAAAATCTTGTTGTATGCGATGGGGACCAGGTTGTTGGCGGCGAAGTAAGCCCCGACGAAAATGAACAGCGAACAGATGAATATAGGGGTCATCACCCTCAGAAGGGAAGTTCCCGACGCTTTGATGGCTATGAGTTCATTGTTCTCGGCCATCTGTCCGATCGTCATCACCGAAGCGAGAAGCGTGGCGAGCGGGAGGGAGATGGGCAGCATTGTGGCGCTGCCCCAGAGCATGAATTCCAGAATGATCTGGAGGCTGAGGCCTTTGCCGACGAGTTCGTCGATATACAGCCAAAGGAATTGCATCATCAGGATGAAAATGACGACGGCAAGGATACCGAAGAACGGTCCTATGAACGACTTCAATATGAACTTGTCGAGTTTTTTCATCCTGACGGTCGATACTTTTCCTTAAGTTCCCGTTATGGGAAAATTATGCCGTGGCGACTTCCACCAGCTTTTCAAGGGCGTCCTTGAGTCCCTTGATGTTCTTTCCGCCCGCGGTTGCGAGGCCGGGCTGACCGCCGCCTCCGCCCTGGATGAATTTGGCGGCATCGCGGATATCCTTTCCGGCGTTCTTTCCCTTGGCGACGAGGTCAGGAGAGTACATCAGAACGAGGTTCGGTTTCCCATCGAACTCGAAAGCTGCGGCGAGAACGAAGTTGCTCACTTCCTTTTGAAGGACCGTGGCTCCGTTTCTCACCATCACGGGATCCATGGAACTGTCCACCGTGACGACGTTGATTCCGTTGACGGGAGTGGCCTTTGCGACGAGTTCCTTGGCGAATGAAGCCGCCTTTTCAGCGAGGAAACCTTCGATTTCCTTCTTGAATGAAGCGTTGTCGGAAATCATCTTCTGGATGGCCGCTTTCAGGTCCGGAGCGTTGTTGAACATCGCCTTGGCGTTCTTGAGGGTATCCTGGAGCGAGAGAATCAGGTTCTCAGCCGCTTCACCGGTGACCGCTTCGATTCTTCTTACACCGGCGGCCACGGCGCTTTCGGATACGATCTTGAAGTATCCGATGTTTCCGGTGGCGGATGTGTGGGTCCCTCCGCAAAGTTCCACTGAATCACCGAACTTGACGACTCTCACCCTGTCACCGTATTTCTCACCGAAAAGGGCGATGGCTCCCATCGCGTTGGCTTCCTCCATGGTGGCGTCCCTCTTTTCCTGGAGGGGGCTGTTCTTTCTGATGAGGGAGTTGACGAGGCGCTCGGTTGAGGCCAATTCCTCATCGCTCATCTTCGAGAAATGCGAGAAGTCGAACCTGAAGTAGTCCGGTCCGACGAAGGATCCCTTCTGCTCGACATGGGTGCCGAGGATTTCCCTGAGGGCTTCGTCGAGAAGGTGGGTCGCGGTATGGTTGGCGGCGATCTTCTTTCTCCTTTCACCGTCGACCACGAGGGTGAATTCCCCTTCGCAATCCTTCGGAACGGATTCGGCGATATGGACGGTGAGGTTATTCTCCTTGACGGTATTGAGGATGGCGATCTTCTGTCCGTCGGCGGCAACCACGTATCCGGTGTCACCGACCTGACCACCCATTTCAGCGTAGAAGGGGGTGCGGTCGAACACGAGCTGGATCATGGTGCGGTTCTTCTGCTTCACAGTGCGGTGCTTCAGAAGGGTGGCTCCCTGAACTTCGAGGGTGTCATAACCGAGGAACTCTGAATCCGTGGCGTCGCTGAATACGGTCCAGTCACCGAACTCGTTGGCTGTCGCGTTGCGGGCCCTTTCCTTCTGCTTGCCCAGTTCGACGTTGAATCCGTCCATGTCGATGGTGAGCCCGGCTTCCGTAGCGATGAGGGCCGTAAGGTCGATCGGAAATCCGTAGGTGTCATAGAGGACGAAGGCGTCGACTCCGGAGATGACACCGCTCGCCTTGGATTTCTTGATGTATTCATCCAGAAGCTTGATACCCCTGTCGAGCGTGCGGAGGAAAGCCATTTCCTCTTCACGGATGACGGTTTCGATGAGTTTCTTCTGGGCTACGATTTCGGGATAGGCTTCTCCCATGTCAGCGGCGAGCTGGTCGACAAGGCGACACAGGAACGGCTCGTTGAATCCGAGGAAAGTGTATCCGTAACGGACAGCGCGGCGGAGGATTCGTCTGATGACGTATCCGGCCTTGACGTTGGAAGGAAGCTGGCCGTCGGCGATTGAGAAAGCGATCGCCCTGATATGGTCGGCGATGACCCTCATCGCGACTTCAGTGTCGGCGCTTTCATGGTAACGGTGTCCCGAGAACTCCTCGACCTTGGAAATGAGCCCGCTGAAAACGTCGGTCTCGTAGTTGCTGGTCTTACCCTGGAGAATCATGCAGAGGCGCTCGAAACCCATACCGGTGTCGATATTCTTGTTGGGAAGGAGTTCGAGATGTCCGTCGGCCTTCCTGTTGTACTGCATGAAGACGAGGTTCCAGATCTCGATTACCTCGTCATTGTCGGTGTTCACGAGCGAAGCTCCGGGAACTTTAGCCCTTTCCTCATCGTTCCTGAGGTCAATGTGGATTTCGCTGCAGGGACCGCAGGGACCGGTGTCACCCATCTCCCAGAAATTGTCATGCTTGTTTCCGAGAAGGATGTGGTCGGCGGGAAGATGGCGGAGCCATGCCTCCCTGGCCTCCTCATCGAGGGATGTCCCGTCGCTTTCGTCACCTTCGAAGACGGTGGCGTAGAGGATGGATTTGTCAATCTTGTATACTTCGGTGAGAAGTTCCCATGCCCAGTCGATGGCCTCGGACTTGAAGTAGTCTCCGAAGCTCCAGTTTCCGAGCATTTCGAACATGGTGTGATGTCTTCCGTCATGACCTACGGCTTCAAGGTCATTGTGCTTTCCGCTGACACGGAGGCACTTCTGGGAATCGGTAGCCCTTTTGAATTTGGGTGTGGTGTTCCCGAGGAAGATGTCCTTGAACTGGTTCATTCCGGCGTTGGTGAACATGAGGGTAGGGTCATTCTTTATGACCATGGGGGCCGAGGGAACTACGGTGTGTCCCTTTGAGGCGAAGAAGTCAAGATACTTCTGGCGTATTTCTTTTGATGTCATCATCTGAGTGTTTTCACTTGGGCTTTGGCACAACATTTTCATGTCGGAAGAAGGCGCTATGCCGTAGCAAACCGCAAAATTACAACAAATTCTCTAAAAAAGGCTATATTTGCGGTCTACCCTATATAATATAAAGGGTCCGGCAGGCCGGGAAAACACGTCAAGGTGCGGAGGTATCATATGTCATCGATGAGAAAATACAGGATCAATCCGGAGACTCTTCTCTATGAAATAGACAAGGTCTCCGTGAAGTCGCGTTTTCTCAAATTCCTTTTCACCCTTGCGGGAACGGCCGTGATGTGCCTGGTGTATTTCTGGTTTTATACCGCCGTCCTCGGTCTTGAACTTCCCAAAACGACGATCCTCAAGAAGAAGAATGCCGACTGGGTCTCCAAGATAGAGGTTCTCAGCAAACAGATGGATGAGGACGAGTCGACACTCGCCGGTCTACAGATGAGGGACGACCAGATTTACAGGAACATTTTCGGAATGAACGAGATTTCTCCGGAAGTGAGGAATGCCGGTTTCGGAGGAGTCAACAGGTACGAGTACCTCGACATCATGGGACCGAATTCCCTTCTGAAGAAAACGACAATGAGGCTCGACGTCCTGACGAAAAAGACCTATGTCCAGTCCAAGTCCTTCGACGAGATCTCGGCGATCTCGAAGAGGGCCGGTGATATGGCTTCATGCATACCGGCGATTTCCCCTTTCCTCACCGATGACACCAAGTACAGACTGACGAGTCCGTTCGGCTACCGTTCCGATCCTATCAACGGAACATCAAAGATGCATACGGGATTCGATTTCGCGTGCCCTCCCGGAAATCCGGTATACGCTACAGGAGACGGCGTGGTCGAGTCGGTGAAGTTCGAACTCTTCGGGTACGGAAACTCCGTGGTGATCGACCACGGTTTCGGTTACAAGACGCGATATGCCCATATGAGGAGTATTTATGTCGCCGAGGGAATGAGCATAAAGAGGGGTGAATGCATCGGTGAGAGCGGAAATTCCGGAAGGGTCACGGGCCCCCACCTTCATTATGAGGTGATGTACAGGGATGAGTTCGTCGATCCGGAAAACTATATGGACCTCACAATGCCCAAGGAGGAGTATGCCGAGATGGTGAAAAAAGCCGCCCAGGAATCTTCCAAGGTCCT
>ODAI013688215.1_pt1 | contig 10410 bp, 8 predicted proteins | sample 1539321 | NCBI WGS metagenome assembly ODAI01 (sample SAMN02144231, study PRJEB22623) | gut metagenome | biome: sheep rumen | host: Ovis aries | place: New Zealand | reverse complement strand
TTGAGCCGCTGTTAGTGCCGGAGGTGGTGCCGGTAGATGTGGCGGGTTTCATGATTTGGATGTAGGTGGGCGATTTGATGGTCTGTCCGGCAACGGACACGGAGGGGCGCACGCGCAGACCCAATTGCGACGAGGTGCCTTCCTTGGTGAAGCTGCTGGCGAAGGTTTTGAGTGCTTCGACTCCCGAGCTGGAGAAAAGCTGGTAAAGGTCGGTGCTCACACCCAAGGGCACGGTGGTGGTTTTCTTGGCGTTGATGTTGTAGTTCTGATTGGTGGTGCCGGTGGCGAATTCCTTGGCGGCAACATCGAGGGCCCAGTCCATCGTGGTGAGTAATGCGTTGCGGTCGGTGGGGTTCTTCACACCGATGTTGACGTTAAGTGCAAGGGGCACGCGTTTGGAAGTGATGGCGGAGGCCAGCATCACCACATCGGTGGCGGAGATTTGTCCACTGGCGATATTGCGGACGTTGACACCTGCCACGGAGACGTTGGAGACGTTCTGCAGAGAGTATTCGCAGTTGGCCAAATTGGCTATGCTGGACAGGTTGTTGGCTAGATTGTCCAGAAAGGTGCATGATGCAAACGAAAGGCTACATGCCACAGCTACAATGATTAACGACTTTTTCATGATGATGTATTTTAATGTGTTTATTGGTGCAAAGATACATTTATTATTTTAATTACAGGCTTTATATATTGTTTTTTTAACAATAAAAAAGGGGGACAGGCTCGACCTGTCCCCCTGTAGCGTAATATGGGTTGAGTTTTTATTCTACCACCAGTTTCTTGGTGAGGTTGCCCAATGGGGTGTGAGCCACGACGAGGTAGAGGCCTCGCGGCCAGTCTTTGACGGAGAAGGCGGCAGTGTGGGAGTGCGGAGCCAGGGAGCTGTGCTTGATGCCACCGTAGTGGTAGATGTCCACGCTGGAGATGAAATAGTCGGAGTGGAGGGTGACGAATTCGGAGGCGGGGTTTGGGATGAGCCTAAGATGGTTGTCCATACCTGCGTTGGAGATGGAGGAGTTTCGAGTCTGCCAGAAGACGGGGTCGCTCCATGTGCTGAAGCGGAGGGTGTCGAGTTCGCTACAGACGGTGCGGACATAGGCCACCATGGAGGCACCGGAGAGGATGGTGTCGATGTATTGCCAACGGTTGGTGTTGCAGGTGACGAAGGTGCCGCTGTCGGGCGGGGTGCCTTCGGGGCCGTATGAGATTTGGTACTCGCTGTGATCCCGGTCGGGGTCCCAGCGGAGCATGATGGTGTCGCCGAACCGGCTCATAAGTCCGAAGCGTGTGACGGGTAGGCAGGCAGGTGTGTCAACGGTCCAGATGGTGTCGTATACTTTGATAAGCGGGAAAGCCATCCAGAAGTCCCTCGTCTCAGTCGGAGCCCATTCGTTAAAGGGGAAATCAAGGGTATAGGCAGGATACAGGCAATTGGTGGAGTCCAGCCTCCAACGGATTTTTTTCTTCATATTGGGCATACGGCAATCGCCATCGACAAACCTTCCAATCTGGGTCATTTGACCGTATTGTAATTCTGGATGGGATGGATATGGTTCATCATAGTTTGGGTTGAGCGACCATTCGTATAAGCCTTGAGCCCACTCAGCATAATTATATGATACTCCAACATAGAAAGAATCCTCTACATGGATGGGTTTGTCGAAGAAGTGCTGATATTCAAACATCGAAGGGATCGTTACATCAAAATTGTACATGGGGTCGGTGCAAACATATCTGTTAGTACGTGTATCGCGACCGAGCCAGGTTCCATTGAACGAAGGGTTGAACACGTTGATGGAGATTACCTCCTTTTGTTCGAAGGTGTCGGGAGAGGCATCGTAGAGGTACAGGAATTCTGCGGGGAAAAGGCCTTCGGATTCGTGTCCGTGACAGTGTGGCCCGCATTCTGTCCGTACCCAGATGGTCAGTCCCACGATGTCGGCTCCCCCTTCGATGTAGTTGTATTGCAGTAAGTCACCGTATATAGTATGTTTCCTTTCTGTCCCCGAGGAGTCGGGAATGTACATAGACAGAATAGAGTAGCCAGTATACATTGGGTTGCCCGAATCAACCCAAGCTTGGTAGTCAAATTGGATGTATGGACGAATGACAGTGTCTATCCGTACATACCCTTGCGCCAGTGCCATACTGGACATAATTATCATTATTACTGTGATGATAATTCTTTTCATATTGGTTGTCTCCTTTCTAATGGTTGCATATTATTGTTGCAGGGGAATCATATACTGTAAATGAATATAATTGGGTTGATACCCCAGGAGAAAAAGTACAAATGGATCTCTGGTATCTCTGCATAGTAGGTGTGGTTTTGATTCCTTTGACAATCTCGACGTTGGTGCAAAGGACAGAGGCAGAGGGGTTCTGTTCAACATGGACACCAAGCATTCCCGTCTTGGTTCCCGACAAGGTGTATCCGCCGTTTCTTAAGTCGTCCAATGAATGAAATCTGTATCCCGATAAATATCGTGCCTCATAAGTTCCGGCATAAAAGTTGGCCATGTCAATGCGGTAGAGGTAACTGCCGAATGTCCCGCTAGTGGAGTTGGTGATGTCGTTCAGTATCCATAGCTCTTTTGAGGAACGGTCGTATCGTATGTCCCTCATCTCGCAGGTGCTTGAAGAGGCTGTTGCGGGAGGGAATTCAAGGCTGTATAACAGCAAGGGGACTCCTGCCGAGATTTTGAATACTTTCACAGCCAGACCATCATCCTGAGAGGGTACATCGTAGTGGTAGGCCACGGCAAAGATGTCTTCTTCCAAAGCTGTGGACATGACCTTTCCAGTAACCTTGTGGTCGGTAAAGAAATAGATATCGCTGCCTGGAGTCGGTGGCAGATTGGCATAGTTGGCTCCTTTGTCATGCACGACGAATTCAAGCCTGTTGTAGTAGCAATCCCTCGATACCAGTGCAATGTAGTTGTCGGTGGCAGTCAAGTCAGAGAACAGGTTGAAAGCGTCCTTGTTGTAGTGGAAGGTGTCGATTGACCATGCTAAGCCGGAGAAAAGGGCGTCGCCGTAACCCACGCGTCGGCATCCAATGCCGCTGGAGCCTGAACCCACTATTGAATCGTCGGCGATGTAAGCCACGCAGGTGGCCGACCCGCTATGGAATGGGAAGATACGTTTGATTCCAGACACGTGGCAGTCAGGGAAAGTATAATCTTGGCAGGTGCTGTATCCAATGTTGTTTATAATGAATGTCATAACATAGAACGTGCCACTGGCACCCATCAGGTCGTGGATGCTGAAACTGGCCAACAGTCCATGAGAAAAGGGTGTGCCGGGAATTTTGCCTCCGGCATAGACCATGTCTCCGAATATGCGAAAGTCGTTGATGATTACGAATGGTGGGATTTGTGCAGACCTAATCGTGGGAGATAGATTGTCGTGGTACGACACTGTTTGGTTCGAGCCTTGCCTGGAGTAAACGATATACTTGCCTTCGCGCCATTCCCTGACGATGGTGGTGTCAGCCGGGGTGGTCGGCATCTCCCAAATGCGGCTCTGGGCCAGCATTTCACTTGCCGACAGGAGCATTAAGATGATGATTAGTGTTTTGGTTTTCATGGGATTGTAACATTAGTTGGATATTGGTTATATAATGCAAATATACACTTTTTTTTTAATATACAAGTTCTTTTGTATTTTGATATGAAAAGGAATATGTGGATTGTTGTAGAAAAAGGAGATGGCGTGCAGACAGAGGCTCGTCTTTCTTGTTATAATTGTTTTGGGTTTAACAATAAATCGTCCATGGCGACGTTAACCAAAAAAGATGAAAATCATGATAAACGAGAAGTTTTCACTCCGCAAGAGGATAAAGAGCTTCGGCTATGCTTTTGCAGGCCTCAGGGTATTGTTCTGGGAGGAGCATAACGCCCGTATTCATGCAGTGGCGGCAGTGTTGGCCGTAGGAGCAGGATTTGTGTTCGGCATCACACCGGGCGAGTGGACGGCGGTGGTGATAGTTATTGCCATGGTACTCGCGGCTGAGGCGGTGAATTCCGCCATTGAGCGGACGGCAGACTTCGTCAAGGCAGAGCGTGACGACCGCAAACGCGACATCAAAGACCTTGCCGCAGGGGCTGTGCTGTTGTGCGCCATAGGTGCCGCGGTGGTGGGTGTTATCGTCTTCCTGCCATATTTGATAACCTTTATAAATTCATTGATATGAAGAAATTGCTATTCTATTCGGTGCTTTGCACAGTGATGCTTTGGGGCTGTGTACAGAAAACGCCGACTGACATGTTGGCTGCATTTTACAGTGACTATCTTGCCCTGTCCTGTGGGGATGGGGTATCCGACTACGGACGGGTGCAGGAGTGTCTGAAGAATTATTTGTCGCCACGTGTGGCAGACGAGTTGGAGCAGCGTCGGGATGTGGAGCGTGAGGACTGGCTGGACTACGATATCTTTATCCAAGGGCAGGATTGTTGGCCGGGTATCCGCGCTGAGAAAATCACCCAAGTGGAGGGAACAAACTGGTACGATGTGGTGGTGGCACAGCCCGATAACATCAACCACGACAGTGTTGTCAATCGCGAGCATGTCTTTTTCTATGTAGAGAAGGGGGATGATGGCTGGAGAATAGGCGCAGTGGACGACCGCCATAACCGCATAGGGTCCGCACCCCGCAACGAGGAGGCGGCACTGAAACGCCACCAATGGAAACTCCTGCTGGAAGAGGGTGTCCGCTGGGAGACACAATATGCTGACGAGATGACACGCCTGCTGGAACGTGAAGCAGCATACAATATCCGCCTGAACGATGCAGCACAGCGTTTGAATGGCGGTATGGCCTTGGACGATGATGAGTTAATTGCCCTGCTCCCCGATACACGGGACAGGTATATGGTATTCTGGCATGTAGGAGAATGGCCTTTGGACAATTCCGAGGACAGACAGAAGTCCCGTCCCGAGATAATCGACTCTGTTGTAGTCAGCCGTGCGGCTGAGGGATGCACACCGCTTATGCAACGATATGTCGCCATGCTGGAATGGGCTGATGGATGGCCTGGCGAATACATCTACGAGGGGGTCAGCTATTTGCGCCATTGTCACCCCGCCGAGGTGGATGCTGCACTCGACAGCCTTTTCCCCGACAGCGACTGGCAGAAGGAATTTTCAATTCCCTAACCTCCTCCCTTCTTCGACCCTTCTTCGATCCCTCTTCGATTCTTCTTCGAAATACCCACAACTCCCACAAAATCACCACTTTGCCTAAATATAACCAAACCAACTGAAAATCAACCCGTTAACCCTTATCCTCCATCCACTCCAATTTTCAATTTTCACCTTTCAATTTTCACTTTATTTCTATCCCATCTATCCCCTCTATCAAATCTATTCCGCCCCTCCAATCCACCGCGCCAGCCATCCCCTTTTGAAAGGGGTACGCCGATAGGCGGGGGGTATGTCAAAAAACATTACAACTTTCAATTCTCAATTCTCAATTCTCAATTCTCAATTCTCAATTCTCAATTCTCCCCAACCCCCTCTCAATCACCCACATCCAAAAAATCTCAAATAAAATTTTCATCTCAACCGTTACTTTTTCGTATTTTTGCGTCTAATAAAGAAAACGGGGACGGATTTGCCCGCCCGACAACCCGTCTCCGCAACACCTTATATGTACATATGAAACATCGCCACGGGCCATACCACGCTGCAGATGCGACGCCGCATAAGTCCGAAGCAGTGCAACACAACTCGCATTGCCCCGACCAACCGACGCCGCCCGGTATCGGACACCTCTTCAGCCCTGATGAAGTCCGTGGCAAACACGAAGAAGAACACAGCGAGTTCCTTGAAATGTTCACCAACAGCCAGCGCACCATCTTCCAAATCTGCTTCCACTTCACCGACCGACAGCCCGACAGCATCCGCGACCTCTACCAAGAAATCGCCGCTGCCCTTTGGGAATCTTGGCCATCCTTCCGTCATAAATGCTCCACCAACACTTGGGTGCGTCGCATTGCTCTCAACACCGCCGTCACCGAGATTCGACACCAGAAACGAAAACCCTCTTTCGTACCCTTCGAAGATTGGATGTACGACTCCATCGCCGACGAAGCCTCCGCTGCCCCTCCCGACTACTACCGCCTCATCTCTGCTCTCGACCCCGACGACCGCGCCTTCCTCTACCTCCGCCTCGACGGCCTCTCCAACAGCGAAATCGCCGAAACTCTCTCCACCACCGAAGCCGCTGTAAAACAAAAATTCTACCGCCTCCGTCAAAAAATAGATACCCTCAAAAGCCAGTTAAACGATGAATAAGATGAATAAAAACAAAAACAAAGTGTCGACCCCTGAAAGGGTGATGAACAACTCTGAAGATAAATTAAATGAAGTGAATAAGGCACGGCCTCTCAGTAACCCCACACTAACCGAAACGCAGTGTGGGGAGCAGCGTGGTGACAACCCCATCCCCCCATCCTCCCATACCCCGACTAACGAATTCCCGAATTCCCCGACTAACGGATTCCCGAATTCCCCGACTAACGGATTCCCGAATTCCCCGACTAACGAATTAACACATTCTCAGACTAACGAATTAACACATTCCCACATTAACACATTCCCGAATTCCCACATTCCCACATTCAAAGAAGACCCCCTCTTCTCCGACCTCCAGCCACTCTTCGACGACCAGTCGCGCCGCCTCTCCGCTCTCCTCAGCCAGCCCGCCGCACAGCTCCCCACACTCAACTACCGACGTGCCCTCACCTTCCGTCGGCTGATGCTCTGCTGCTGGCTCCCCCTCGCCATCTTCAGCCTCTCTATCACCATCTTTTGGGCTTTCGACCTTTGGAACTACAACTACGACAACGCCTACATCCTCTACAACATCATCGCCGAAATCATCCTCATCTTCGCTTCCATCCATGCCACGGTTGTCGCCCTCGCCTTTCTCCTCCACCATCCCGCACGCACCTCCCTCCACAGCACCTTGCGCTATGCCCGCTTCTTCAACATGTATTCCCCCTACATGCCCCAGCACTCCTCCTTCCGCGCCCGACGCCGACAGGCAAAACAGCCCCGCACCTCCCAACCCCCCACGCCCGCCCTCCAACCCGCCACCCCCGACCTCCATGCTGTCCTCACCCATTTCAGCCGTGTCGCTTGCCTCTGCGGCATCCTCGTCCTCTCTCTCCTCACCATCGCCTGTTCCCCATCCCCCTATGCAGCACCCGCTCCCGACCTCCTCTCCACACAGCACCTCAACCAAGTCATCAATAATATCCATCCCCTATGAATACCCACCGTCCTCACCTCTCGTTCCTCTCCAGCTGGCGCAGCACCGCCCTCCTCTGCCTCCTCATCCTCGGCTCTGCCGCCGCCGTCATCCTTTGGCCTCGTTCCAACGATGCCTCACTCTCACGCCATTACAACCACATACCGGGCATCAAAGCCACCTATTTCAAGGATTATCCCATCAACGACACCCTCTCCATCAATGTCACCCTCTTGGAAGCCCTCGACTCCACTGCTTGGAGCACCCTCCGCAACGACTTCAACATTGCCGAGTTAGACCCCCCTCTGCAACAACTCATCGACTGCGGCCTCGACCCCATCTTCACACGACTGGTTGACAAAGACGATTACGCGCAATCCGTCGATGCCACCTGCCCCAACTCACAACTGCTGGCATTCTCCTACAAAAGCCAGTCTGTTACCTTATTCCATATCACCAATGAAAAAGAATTACATGCTGTTTTATACCACAATTTCGACAAAACTATAAATCAAAAATAACTACATCATGAAGAAAACCATCATCACTGTAGCACTCCTTGCAGTGCTCACATCCCTGGCCGTCAGCTGCCAGAAAGAAGAAGCGGACATCACCTCCGCAACACCGTCCGCCGTCATCATCGACAACGCTGCCCTTCGCACAGTCGTCTACACCATCGACGGCGTATCCTACCGCCTCACGCTCCTTGGCGACCAGGCTTGGCACGATTTCCTCTCTCGCATGTTCGCCTTGGCGGAAGAAGGTCACTCCGTCACCTTCTTCAACGAAGAAGCCGCATCCCGAGTCCTCCCCTCCAAGGTGGTCGAGACCCACTCCACCTCCGACAAGGAAGATGCCTACCAATGGTCTGAGCAAAAAGTAAAAGAAGGCTACACCGTCACCATCGTCTTCGACGAGGAGACTGGCATCTACACCTGCTATGCCTTCAAACAGTAAAACCCCTCCGTCATGCCCCGCCACCATCCAAGGCAGCCCCGCCACCGGCGGGGCATGGCGGAAAACCCCCAACCGCGCTAGCCCTCCCCTTCCCCTCTTTACGGGGAGCAAACATCCAGTGGATGTTTGCCGTAAGGCCGGGGTATGTTCTCAGAGGGGTGCTGCGATAGCAGCGGGGTATGTAAAAAAACATCCTCCCTCTATCAATTCTATCCTTTCTATCAATGTCTATTAATTTTTCAACTTTCAACTTTCAATTTTCAAAATCCTATGAAAAAATTCATTTCCCTCTTATTCCTCCTCGCCGCCTCCCTCCCCGCCTTCTCCCAACACTTCGACTGGGTGAAGACCTACACGGGAGAGGAGGTCACCTCTGGAGTGACGACGAACCAGCTGATAGGCTCTTGCGTGGACTCGGCAGGGAATCTCTACATCCTTGGTGAGTTCTCTCCACAGGCCCAGTTGTGCGGTACCAATTTGCTACCATTCGAGGTCATCGAAACCAGCCGTCCAAGATGGCAGGGTGTCGTGATTGCCAAACTCTCCCCGTCAGGTGAACTATTGTGGCATAAAGCAATTTATAATGGCAAGCAAGGTTGTTATGCCCATGCGCTTCGGATGGTGGGCGATAGCAGTATCATGGCGATGGTGCGTTTTTTTCTGCCCTACAGCAGCAGTGCCAGCAATTATAGAAACCTATACTATCTTGACACGTTGTTAACGGGAAACGACGACTACCTGATGCCCACCGATAGTGTGACCGACGACAACATTACTGCCTTTATCACCTTCGACTTTGACGGGAATGCCATCGAGCGGCATCTTGTCTGTGTGGGATATTTAGATTCAACTGGTAATGAGTTGACAGGCAGTGATATTAGAGGTCCGTCCGCTCCTGACAAACTTAATGTAAAACCTTTGTCTAGCGAATGTTTCAACATAGATAGCGAGGGCAATATCTATATTATACGCGGTGCAAGTGATATGGTTACCGGATCCCGTGGCACTTGGAGAATGGATGACGGCACAATCAGTGCCATGAAGATAGTGGTCGATGGCACTCATAATCTATTCTATCCAATCCCTTATCGCACTGCCCTCTGGAATCAGCAGATTATGAAGTTCTCTCCCCATTTCGACAGCCTGATTGATGCCGTGTATATGTTCGACTCAACGTTGTCCTACAATGTCCATCCCTTATTTAAAGTCTATTCATTCGAAATGGACGCTCAAAAAAATCTGTATATTAATATGGAGGGTAGACAACAATATCCAAGTGGCATAAGAATTGCAAATTCCAATTCTCTTCATTTAGGCGAGTCCTCTATAAGGCCGACATGGATTCTTAAATACAATCCTCAACTGGAAGCAACAGGATTAGTTCAGTTGTCGTATGAATCTCCCTCCAATAATCCTTCATCAGTAGGGATATTACTAAAGTATCCATATATTGATGACAACACAAATTCTTTATTCGTCCCAGGAGTGTTTGTTTGGTCAGAGACGATGGATCATCTTTTTTATAACGATGACACCCTTGATTTTGCAAATCAGACAAGTTTTTGGCTTCGCTTAAATAAGGATGACCTCAGCCTTCTCTCTTATGGAAAAGTTCTTCCAGTAGAAAACGGAAGGGGTGGCGTTTACCCTTTGGCAGCATACAACAACAGGGTCTTTGGCCAAGTAAAGCTTATGGATGGTATGAACTTTGGTGATATGATATATAATGCCTCCAATAGAGGTGATTATGACTGTTGGCTCGCAATATGGGACTACAGTGGTCACGAGGTTGGAATAGTTAATCACTACAATGTTCGTAGTTTAGATAATGTATTTAATTCTCCAATTATCAAAGACAGCATTTTGTACCTAACAGGAAGTGCGTATGAGGATATTACTTTTGGCGACATTACAACTCAGAATCATGGCAATAGCCAAGCATTTATAGCCAAGTACGTCGACCCCGCTTTTGCCCAGACATACGTGCATCCCTCGGACAGGCAGGAGCAGACGATTGAATGGCAGCAGGACTTGGTGTTCCCCTTAGCTGACAGTCCCGTCACCCTCACCGCCACAGCCACCAGCGGGCTGCCCGTGTCATACACCAGTAGCGACAGCACCATCGCCTATGTCGAGGGCGACCGGCTGCACCTTGTGGCTGACGGCTACGCATGGCTCACCGCCACGCAGGA
>ODAI013492632.1_pt1 | contig 10410 bp, 5 predicted proteins | sample 1539321 | NCBI WGS metagenome assembly ODAI01 (sample SAMN02144231, study PRJEB22623) | gut metagenome | biome: sheep rumen | host: Ovis aries | place: New Zealand | reverse complement strand
ATTCGACATTTAAAGAGTAACCCTCTAATTTAAGGTCTTCAGTTATGCGCGGAAGGTACCAGCCTTCAATCATCCCATGGAACCGATCAAGCAACGCTGTATCATGAAAAACTTCTGGCAGTTCCTGAAAATATCTCCTGTTCATTGGCATTCTATGATTAACCAGCTCAATATTTCCGAGTAGTATAAGCCCCGCTGTTGACGTTTGTTTTGCTTGCCCCATTGTAAAAGAGCCATTTTCTAAATACCCTTTCAATGCCCCTTGTAGCTCTTCCTTATTGCCAAATACAATTGTTTTTATTTCATCCATTGACACGAATTCATAGTTAGGAATTATCCCCGGTTTATTTGCAGCCATGTCGTAAAACAGCTTTGCTCTGGTAACTTTTCCCCCACTAATCATCCAGCCATATTTAGATAAATTGTTAAAGATATATGATTTGCCCGTCCCCTTCGGTGCAAGCTCTATTATATTAAGATTTGGTTCACAGAAGACAAGCAGTCGTGAAATAAAAAGCAATTTCTGTGTTGTTGATTCAAATTGTGTGGAATCCGGATTATATTCCATACAGCGAATAATAAAATCTATCCATTCTGTAATAGAAAACTCTTTCCTTGCTTCACAATAGTAATCCATATCCGGAGAATACGGCTTAAATGGTTTAAACTTTACAAGTTCAGCATACCCCTTATCTCCCTCCTCAGGATGTACATATTCTAAAGTAACAATCCCCCAATTTTCACCTTCCTTCATCCCTTCTTTCTGAGAACGCATGACAAATTCACTCACACGGCCCTCATTGCTTTTCAGACCGATATCTGGGATTGAAAATTTAAAAATTCCTGTTTTCAAGTCAGAGTCAACTATAACTCGCGCAAGAATTTGAATGGTTTCGCCCTTTATAAGTCGACTTTTTATATCGCTATCCTTCGTTGGAATGTGTCTATCCAAAAAAGCAAAAAGAGCGTCCTTATCAACAGTTTCTCTTTCATCGGAATATCTCTTTATGAGCCAATCTTTAATAAATGAAGGAACGTTGACTCCAGCAAACATATTATAACGAGTAGGCGTTTTATATATCGACTCTTCGGGAAAAATATCCCTAATTTTACTATCTAGTTCAGTCATCAAACAAATCATCTCCCATCTTAGTTGGCGGAACTGTTCTGAATCTATAACTCTTATTTCCTACAGACACCACGATATCCTGCTCAATTCCTCTCTTCAACCTGCCAATCCAAGTCTTTGTATCCTCTTTATAAGACATCTCAACATCGGTTCCATCCTTTGCCTTCAAGATAACTTTTTCTTCTCTCGGATTCGGCTTAACTATAAACTCAACGTCTTTGTGCAATCCTGATACGTTTAAATTGACAGCTTGGACCTTAAATGCTTTCACTGTTCTTCTGCCCTTGTGCGCAATAACCATCGGGACTAATACTTCCTCTAATGTAGCGCCTCCATGAACGGCAAATTTCGAATTGTTATTCAAAGATTGTTGCGTTAAAGCAATAACCCATTCTTTCCCTGATTCATCATCATATATTACATAATCTTCAGAATGTCCTATATGCTGTTTTTCTATATTGCAAAAACATCTACCGTCATGCTCTGATTTTTCAAAACTATATTTCTTATCTTTCTTTTCAATTTTATGCCCCACTGTAGATCCGTGGTCCGCTATAATTGCAAATTCATCTTCTCCCTCGCCTGCGCAGATATCATTTATCATCTTTTTAATAATTGCCAGAGATCTTTCCATATTCTGCACATGATAATATGTTTCACCATGTATCACATTTGTGTCATAATCATAAATCCATTCATTCTTCATAGTATAATACCGCTTCGCTACAGAAGTTATTGTCGGCAAGTGAGCCTTTCCATAGGCTTTTGCTTCAATAATAAATCCATTATTATCTAACTCGCTCAAAATAAATGGAATAAATTCTGCACCTACTGCATCCAAAACATATATATTCCCCTGGAAATTATTTTTCTTAAGAAAAATATCTGGATATTCGATTTCACTATCTAAATACCATTTATAAAATGAATTCTCATCGCGGTTCCAAGCATATAATTCCTTACTATACGGTTTACAATCAGTTTGGAATAATCGCAACATCCTATAATTTTTAAAATAGTTGTCAAACTGCTCAACATAGTCCTCCGGTTCAGCATCACTTTTCCTTAACCCGAGATAGGCATAAAGCTCAGGATAATGTATTTTGATTTGAGAAGTTGAAAGCAACTTATTTCTATAAAGCCATATAATTAACTGTCTCTCATTCTTGCTGAAATGTGTTAGATTCTGAGCAAATTCATCATATAAAGTTTCTGATAGAATAGGACTCTTTGCAATGATCACCTCTTCATCTTTGGTAAAGTCTATTATAGATAAAGAAATAGTCGTTTTTCTTCGAATAATATTTTTCAAATACTTCTCATAAAATGCCACCATTTTCTTTGTAAAGTGAATTTCTTTTTCCACTCTATAAATTGATGCCAATATTTTATTTCTCTCCGGAAGCACAGAGCTTTCATTGCACTTCAAGGCATATTCATATATGACTTCTACAAATTCTTCTTCTGATAATTCTTCAAGTTTCGCCATAACCATGTATAAATAGCTATTGCTATTAGCTTCAAGCAAAATATAATTCTGTATCAGCCACCGTTTAAACACGTCTGTACTTTTCCATAAATTATATATGTTGTTACTATCTATACTCTGTGTGTTTACTGCAGCCAAAATAACCGTCCTCAGATTTTGCCCTTTAGAATTGCTTATCAGGGAAATCAAACGACTAATATATTTGTCAGAATCCTTTTTATATATATGGATTTGATCGATGTTGTACATATATCGAAGAACGTCCAGATAACTTTTTATTAACTGTATGTTATATACATTATCCGGACTTGCTAATGTGTAAAAATATGCCAACGTCTTTGAGGAACAGAGTATTGGTTTATTTGTATCTATATCTTGATTACGCCACATTCCGAACCACTCTGCTGAATTGACAACTTCATTAGTATTATAATTAGCATTTAACCTCTCATCAATAAAGTAAATGCGCGGAAGCTCCTCGACATCAGCATCGTTCAGCAATGGATTATATACATCTATTCTCCTGTGATAAGCCTTAATGATCTTCTGGATTTGACTATACAGAGCAAAACACGGCATATAGATCCTTCGTTTGGGATTACTGTCTGAATTTTCTAACTCGACAAGGCTAATCAAAAGAGATATAAACTCCTTCTGACTCAAAAATCTTGCATATTCAGAGAATCCTATTACAATATAGCTTTTCTCCGCCCCAAGCGAATAAATAGCGTTTCTGAACCTATCTACAGTAATCCAAGCATCTTCATGAGGCAGGAGATCCTTTATGTCAAAAAGATCAATGTCCTTTAATTGTTGCCGAATCTTAATGAGCGCATTAGATACTCCAACTTCATACTTCATGCTAAAGAAGCGTACCGGATATCTATCATAAGAACCGTCACGTTCTCTATCATTCTTTATTATTTCAACCAAGCTGTAAATATCCAACATCCTTGCTGCCCCCTTGCCTATAAATCGTTTATAGCAGTTCGTTAATATCATCGAGAATATATAAATATTTCTCCGTGAGTGCAATCAATACTGAATACAGTTTTGCACTATCCTCCTTAGCGCGCTCTATTTTATCTCTTGCCAGAGTACGAACATTCTGAGATACTGTATCATCTTTACCCGTGTAAGATTCGCTGGAATTACCGCTAGAATTCCCTTCATCTGCTTCTTTTCTTGAAGGTTCTGGTGTACTTTTCTTTATTTTCCAAAGAAGTATTTGTTCATGCACATCATCTTCTTCCCAAAAAACAATATCTCCTGACATTTGTCCTTCAAGATAAGTTTTTAAATTATCAAGCGATGATGCACTCTCCCCAATTTCACCAAGTTCCAATAAAAGATAGTTATCCAAGCATTGACTATTCTTTACACTTAAAACAGCAGAAGACAGCTCGACATCAAATGTTTTGATCCCTTCAAGTAGCTCTTTGATAAAATCTTGCTGAATGCTTTCATCCGTACTCTTCGAGAATCTAAACATTTTATCTATAAAAACTTTGTATTTCTCAGATGTATTTCCAACATATTTGAGCGCCCATAACGGTGCCTTACTTTGCTCTTGAAATTTTGTCCTTATCGCCCATTTGGTTCCTAGTAATCCTTCCTCGTCGGTAATGCCAAAAATCATATTAAGTTTATCTGTTAATGCTCTTTCTTCTTCCGTACTCATTCGCACGATAAGCTTATCATTAAACCTGGAATTTTCCCAATAATTGAATATAGCGACAATTATATCTTTCATGACGGTTTTATCTATACGTTGTCCATTCCCAGAGGTATAAAGCCTGTCAACATATGGTCGCATTGCAAGTGCAAGCGCTCCCATGAATAAACGATTCTGATAATACCCATACTCTGGTCGCGTAAGATAATGAAACTCTTCAGCTAGATTTATAAAAGGCTCATTTTTCTCTTTTTCGAATACCTCCTTAACCTCTTTGCACAACTTCACAACAGGTATACTATCCTCATCGACGACCAATTCTAACTTATCATTGAAAAGCATAGTATTATCTTTGGTCAATAAGTACCTCACTACCCCATCCGTCCCTGTGGCATTTTTCTCTAATTCACTTTTTGATGAAGAATACAATAGTAGTTCAACAGCCTTTTTGCTAGTTTGATGTTTCCATGCTGTATTTGGTACAGGCAAGCCATCTAGCCCATATTTAAAGATAGTTTTAACGTAATTTTCTCGTATATACTTGCTGCACTGATTAAATGGAACATGAATAACATCCCCCCGGAACACTATGTCTGTCATTCCAGATAAAATGATTTCCTCAATCCACTTTATGATCCACTTTTCTGCATTCTTTTCGCCTTCAGTCCTCTCCTCTTCCATCTGTAATGAACGTGCAACAGCCTCCTGCGCTAGACTATCAAGATATGCTTCAAATCTTCTATTGCCAAGTTCTGTGTTAATTAAGACAAATACTATGTTTTTTAACTCTTCTTCTTGGGACACCTTAATAAGCATCTCTTTTGTTTTAATTTGCTCCACTTCAGAACGTCCAAGAATATCGTCCAATTCCTTGGTCTTCCCTCTAAACAGCAGCAAAGCAATGTTTACAGTATAGGGAATATTAAACTTAGACATTAGCTTTCCCTTAAGTAAATGTTCTTTTTCCCCTCCCCAAAATGCTTGAACATTCATTTCTCTGGGAACATCTCTCGAAATGTTAGTTCGGAGTTTTCCCATGCATCTTATCGAGTACTCCTCGACAATTTTGCTAACATCTTCTTTATTTGGATATATCTTTTTCTTTTCTTCAAGCAATTTCTTTTGAGGTAATGAGGAAGCTGATATTTCAAAAATCCCATCTGGATTTCTATGAAGAATCTGGTTCTCATCAATGTAATCCAGAATCTGGTTCACATCGTTTTCATTTAAAACACCACTGAAGGCAGCCAGGATGTTAGCTGTACTAGGATTCACCATGTTCTTTTCGGAAACATCTGCATCCGTAGTTGTAACTCTATATAAGACATTTAAAAGCAAGATAGTCTTAAATACTGCGTAATAGTCTTCACCTTTATCATGCACAGTCTCGCCGGAAAGTTTAAATTTATTTGTTATTACATCAAAATGCCCGCCAGCATTCTGTTCAAACGTTTTATAAAAGAAATCCCATACATAATCTGCAGTCAAGAATTTCTTCTCTTCAACCTCGTTCTCTAAAAACTTTTTAAACCCATTTTCATCATCATTTAAGAAACCAAAAATACTGCGTTCAGCTTCTCCTACAACTCTCGACACAAATGTCGCCAAGTATGATGTATACGGATGGAATGGGTAAAGATTTATAATCTTGTTTTTTATTTCAGTCGCATTTACAGCATCGCTATCAACTACCTTTTCAACTACTGCTCTTACGCTTGGAACATCTAGGAAATTTGATTGTTGCAACTCATTTAATATATTAGGTTGCTTTATTTCTAATGCCCCTGAAAGAATATGAAAAGTTGTTGTAGGCTGCATATCATAATCCAGTTCTACAAATCTGGCTTTTGCCATATTTTTTTCATCTTCTTTAAGCTCTTTATACGATTCAGTAGCCTCAAGTTTTTTATGTGTGACTAACAATAAATACACCCCAAGTGTATTGGAGTTATCATCTACCTCTGAATAGCTCAGTTCCGCTATATCCTGCATAACATTCAAAATGCTTCGCCGTGCAGGTATGTCCAAAAGGGAGGTAAATTCATCCCAAAACAGCATTAAATAGTCAGCTATCCCTCTCTCCTGAAGCTCTTTTTTAATTTCAGTAAGCCACTCTATGATGTCATGGGTTCTAAACCCACCAAGGCCAGCCTTTTTCAATTCATCTGCTATAATCCGTATTACTTTTGTCTCATTATTCTCAAGCGCTTTGATTAGCTGCCGCTTGTTTGCTGCATAACTATGTAATTCAACATTACTTTCCATTAAGCTCTGAAAAAAGGAATCCAGTGTTCCCTTCTCAAGTATTTGTAGAGCTGATTGAAAGTCCGTCTTTGTGGATATTTCAATATTGTCCCGCGCAAGAGCCGCGGCAACCTGTTGCTGGATAGTATATGTAAGATCTGCCACATCTGTTATGGTATAAATACCTTTTAAGACTACTGGGAACACCCTTTTCTCTCTGCGAAACGAGGTGATACTATTTTTTAATTGGCTTCGCTTGATTCTAGGAATATAATCTTCGATTGAATCATAATCATCACAAAGCAGATGTTTAATAACCGCAAGAGAATGACTCTTTCCTGTACCATAAGTTCCCTGAATCCAGATGGATTTCCGATTATTAAATATAGGTGAAGTAAAGCAATTAACAATCTGTGTAAGATTTCCTTCAAACTTGTCGTTTGAAATAAATGTTTTCCATGCTTCTCCACTATCAGATGTAATATCAAAAGCAGATTTAAAGTGCTTTTCTACGCCAATAATCTCTGAATATTTCATAATTCTATTTGTCTCCTACAAGAATAATACACAGCCTTCTTCCTTAAATTGCTCTATCTTCTCCAAGAGGATGTCTTCGTCTGTATTTAGATACTTGCTGAGGCAGCTTAGACACAGGAACTGTTTTGTTTTCTTTCCTAACAATTTCCTACATAAAGCCACTTCATCTTTAGTTAAAACAGCTCCACAATTAATGCAATCCTTCATTTCAAATCCTCTTTAGCATTCTATTAAGCACATCATACGAAGAAAATTCACTCGCCAAATGGATGTTCTCTAGACCGCCTAACAAATCAGCAGAAAGAATTTCATTATTTGTCAACCCTCTTAATGCATTTAAAAAGCTTTCACTATTCATATTAAATATATTATGAACACCCATATACCCCTTTTCATATATATCCGAGACTGTAAGTTCATACATATTATTTATCTCTGCATTCTTGTATAATGAATATGCAACCGCCAGTGAAGATATTTTTGATGTCCCAATTTTCCTAACACTCTTTACCTGCGCACCTTTTTTTTCAATCAGACCAACACATACGCTATTGTCATCATACATCTCTGTAGTTCCCAAAGGTGAATTACAGAATGTGTTAACCAACGCGTCTATAGGATTTTTTAAAGTCGCTTCTTTTAGTTTTGGATAATCTTCCTTTAATATCTCAACTAGTTCTGGTTTCGAATACTCTGCATTACTATCCACATTGCGCACATACCAATTAGCAATCGCTGAGTTAAAAGACAAATTTATCCATAGGATTTGCCAGACCATGAGTGGATTTGATTCATAAAAAGGTTTTAACGTTATAGCTAACTTTGTCACCTTTTTTTCATTAAGGTCTATTAGTTCGGCCTCCCTAAGCCAGTTTAGCATTGCCGGAATCTGCTTGGGTCCTAAATCTGCATAGCCATCAAACCAATCATTCATCTGATCAAAAAATGAAGTTAACCATTTTTCGCGCAACCCAAAGGTGGAATATTTATCTATCCCCGATGTCTTTGTTACCGTTCCCCCCACTGTCTTACCTCCTTCATATACCATCCGTCTGGTTGCAATAATACAGCCTTGGTTGTTAATCGTGTAGCAATTATGGCAATGTACACAACGTGACCTATCTATTTGTACACGTTCTCTTACTGTTAATGCCCCTGTTGGACATTCGATTTCACATACACCACATAATTCACAATACGCAGTTTTCGTAAACGTTTTAATTAAATAACTAGTAATTAATCTATTCGTGGTTGTATTTTGACTTGTCCCATACGCTTTAAAGCGAACTGACTTTTCTCCATACGTCACTTCAAATTTAACTATGTTATCTCCAAATTTAAGTTCCCCTCTATACGCTCTTGCATCCACTTTTTCCAGAAAGTAATTACCAATAGCAGAAATCCATGTCTGCCAATCCACCTTTGGATTTTGAACTATGCACTCAAAATTTGGCTCTTTAGAAATGATATCCACCCTAGAATCATCCTGTTGCAAACCCTTTCCCCCAGCATTCTTTTTCCAATTACCGGATGCTATGTAATCATTAATCTTACTTTTTGAAGTAATCCCTAAATTTCTTGCCATCCCTTCGATAACACCAATATAATCAGTAGCAATCTTAGGATATCTTTTCCGTATAACGTATTCTGACCAATCAGACGCAAATGGACACACACCACATCCGACTCTCGTCAGTCCTAAAGTATAGGCTGGATTTATTTGAACCCTATTTTTATACAAATACAGATAAACCTCTGTAGTATTCCATTTCAATATAGGTCTGCAATTTGTCAGATTTACATGTTTTACCCCCGCACCGACTCTGTTGTAGGCGGCTCTCTTAGCGCTCTCTGCATTTCTCACGCCCTCAAAAACAATCAGTTTTGGCTGCGAATTTACTTTAAGCAGTTCTTTCATTTTTCGTCCAAACAAAGCAGTTTTAAGAACAGAACAACACCACCGATTAGTTCTACTAGGTGGGCCATAGCTCTTCCAAAGATCTAAAGCGGATTTATCGCTTTTCGCTTGCTCCAACTTAAAACCCGGGTATCTATTTCGATAATAGTCCTCTGTAGTTTTCATCAATTCTAGGGTACAAGGAAGCTCCATTCCTGTGTTTGTGAACACAGGCGTAAACCGTTCATGAGGTATAACTCTACTGACTAAATCTAGTGTCACCTGCGAGTCCTTCCCGCCACTGAATGCCACCACAAATCCCGATACTTTTCGTTGATATTTTTCATATTTCTGCTTAATAAAATCCATTGCTTCGTTTTCAGCAACATTAAGCACTTTCTCATTTTTCTCAATTAATCGATCTAAGTTAATAGGATCAAGCCGTTTTCCATCACATCCTTCTTTTACTTCAACTATTGGGTCATCATATATATTTCCACCAATAGTCTCTGCTATCACTTCGCCACAATAGAAATACTTTCTATCGATTTCCCAACACACAGGGACGTTTTCTTCCGGGAGAACAAAACTATCATCCAAACCCAGCATTTGTAGTTCCTCTACATATACAGGTCTTGGGGCATTTAAAGACTCTTTCTCCTCTATATATTCTGACAATAATACACCGTTATTATCAGGATCCCATTTTACTTTAAACATAATATTTACATCTCCTACTCGTGGTTTTTTGATTCATTGGTTTTCATCCATTCATCAACCTCATTCACATCAAAGCGCCACAATCTCCCTTTTTTATGTGCTGGCATGCCCTCTTTATTAATCCAACTGATAACCGTATCTCTACTAATATGCAAGTATTCACACACCTCTTTCATAGAAATCCATTTCTTATCTTGCATGTTCAACCTCTCTCTGTATCCGCTAATAAGGATTTGCATAAAAAATGCGCATACTACCGAATGGAATAGTACGCCACTGTTCATATTACCATACAAATTGATCATCTACAAGATTTTTATTGTTTTACATGTCCTTTTAGTGTATAATTACGCTTTTCGTATATTAATAAAGATTATTTTTTATTTTCCTTGTTTTTTATAGGTTTTCTGAGTTTAGTGCGGGTTATTGAGCTCGTACAAAATTCGTGCCCTCCTTCGTGTGTGGCCTTATAACTTATACATTTTATTGGAAAATTATCACTATCTCTAAACATTTCAATGCCCAGAAAAGCCAAGAAACCCTGAGCTTCACTCAGGGTTTCTTGGCTTTTTTTCTTTCCCTTCAGACCTCTCCCCCGCGGGCCCCTCGGAGAAATACTCCTTAAGGACGTCCGCGATGAGTTCATTTCTCGATTTCACCCGGATGTGCTTTTCGAGGTCTGCATTTACGTAATCCTTGCCGTTAAACCGCACCTCAGT
>ODAI012758634.1_pt1 | contig 10410 bp, 9 predicted proteins | sample 1539321 | NCBI WGS metagenome assembly ODAI01 (sample SAMN02144231, study PRJEB22623) | gut metagenome | biome: sheep rumen | host: Ovis aries | place: New Zealand | reverse complement strand
GATCGGCGAGAAAGTAGTGCAGCACCGTAAACGGGAGTTCGGAACCTCGAAATTCGGTATCAACCGTTTCGTGAACGGTTATCTGGATTTGATGACATTATGGTTCTTGAACAAGTTCGGCAAGCAGCCTATGCATTTCTTCGGGCTAGTGGGCAGTCTGATGTTCTTCATCGGTTTTGTGGCGGTAATCGTAGTGGGCGGCATGAAACTCTATGCCCTCTCGCACGGAGTGCCGGCTATGTTGGTGGGCGTGAACCCCTATTTCCATATTGCTATACTGATGATGATTTTAGGCTGTATGCTTTTTCTGGCAGGCTTCTTGGCGGAACTGGTCATCCGGAACAGCCCGAGCCGTAATGATTACCTGATAAAAGAAGAGATTTGAGATTAGGTGGCTCAGAGCATAGAGGAACAAATATTAACAATAGAGCGTGCGTTGGGAGAACGCATGATTTCGCATGCTTTAGTCATTGTCCGCGCATGGCTGAATGAGTTAGGCGAGAATAACCCGTACGAAGAGGCGTATTACCGTATAAGCGGTGAATATGCCTCGCTTTTTGACGAATGGTTGACATCTGACGACCCTCACCGCGAAGAGACCTTGGATAAGTTGACGGGAGACACGTACCGGCTGGTAGATGCCACTTATGCCTCTTTGCGTATCCGTCGCGGGCTCTCGCCGGAGATGCACGGGTTCAATCCGGACAGCCCACAGTCGGTAATTCATTATTTCTCATCGTGTTTGCAATTCAAGGACTCCGACCTGGAATGGTTTAGCGAGGTGGTGAGTGACCCGGAACGGGCAGCAGTGGCATTAATGGCGGTGGCAGCCTTGGCGAAGAATACGCGTGAGTGTTTTAATGAACAAGGCATTTATGCGCTGATAGAAGGCATAAGAGGAGCCAATGAAGTGGTAGCCGAGCAATGCATGGCTAACATGCTCATTCTCATGGCACATTATGACGTGCGTATTGATTTCTTCCCGGACATCCAGAATGCACTCTTGTCCGCCATTGATGAGATGGACGATGAGGGCGAACAGGCGTTCCAGACGCTCTGTGCCCTGGTGCGCTCTTCCAAATCCAACTGGCGTGAACAAATAGCTTCGGGAGAAGTGAAAATAGAAGATTTGCCGGAAGAGTTGCAAAACCTGTTGGAACTGACGGGCGACAAGGACAATATAGAAGGAGTGATGGGCTGGGTGCCGAATTCCGAGCAGGAATACATGCAAGGCTTAATACTCATGTTACCCGATACATGGATTTTCAGCGCTCTTATCGGCGAGTCGCAAGAACGCGCGTCACACATAGCCATCGTTTATCTATCGGTAGGACATATGGACCTCATGTGGAACCATATTGAGGAGGCTTCGGCATGGCTGTTGCGTCAGCTGCGCAAAGGAAGCCGGTCTGCGATGGATTACATGAATTACGGGCATTGTCTGTTGCTGCAAGGGGACAGAATGATGGCTTATGAGTACTACCGCCAAGCCCGTCAGCTATGCAAAGGTCCGAAAGAGTTCTTCGCTATTTTCCGTCCTGACAGACGCCAGTTGGTGGACCATGGAATACCTCTCGAGCAGGTCTATATGCTTGAGGACAAACTGATTAATCAGTAACAGCGTCCGGATTTCAGTAGCCGGTATTCAGAAGGCTACGCCTATTCCGGCATCAATGAATTCAGCCCGCACTCCGTGGGTCTTCAATCCCAGTTGTACAAACATGTTCTTAAGTACGTGGTATTTGAGCACGAACTGCATGTAGCACCACCCGTCCTGATAATTGCTGGCATCAGAGAAGTCGTATTGATAGAAAATACCGCGGTTAAGAGGCGTGCCGGCTTTGTCCATTTCCGCAGCACCTTTTCCCTTGTCGAAAGACTTCTTGCCGGTATATGGTTCCAGGTTCTTCACCGGGTCATAGACATAGAACCCTACATGAATACCGGCAGTGAGGTTGCCTATGATGAATTCCGGCTGAATAGAGATGCCGGCGCGGAAACAGTTCTTTACATTGCTCTCCTTGAGATAAGTCTTGCCGAAATACGTGACAGGCGCGTCGGGGTAAGCTTTCGCGAACTCATCATTGACGCAGGCGTAATAGCCGTCATAGAAAGCGTCCACCCCTGCGCCGATGCGGAAGATAGACACGGGCACCCAGTATGCAGCAGCCTTGACGGACGCCACGCCGAAGAAACGTTGTCCGTCCCGGTTGTCAGCGTAGTAGTTCTGCTTGGCGCCGCCCGTAGCACTGATCTCTACCGCCCATTTTTTATCCACTCCGTCATATAGTTTGCGGGGCACATCGGGGGCTGGCGCTTTGTATGTCCGCGTTGTATCCGCCAACTCCTTCGTACTTCGTACATCTTTCCTTCGTACATTAGCTTGGTATCTTACTCCCAACTCTCCTCCGAACAGGTTATACCCCGCATTAGGATGCATGAAAGAACCGTTGCTAATATGGTGCCATCCGCCGGAGAGAGTAATAGCCCAGCCGTCTTTGATGGGAAAATCCATGTATAATTCTAACGCCAGATAAGCATTGAGAATAGAGCCGATAGACCAGTTGGCGCCCTCATGGTCGGCATATAAATGCTCTCCTTCGTAGGTGTTGCTGTAGCGTTTGGTTACTGCCGCGAGACCTACGGTAGGGCGCAGACCGATACCGAAATGTTTGCCGTTGTAGAACGGCTGGTTCATATAGCCGTACGCCGTGAAAGTTGAGCCGAGTTTGCGGTCATTGCCGAGGTTGAGGTAGCCTGCCCCTACACCGATAGAAGCGTTGTTCCATTGTTGGAGACAATGCCATCTGCCGGTAGGCAGGAACTCCACGGCGAACTGACCTCCCAATGCAGGACGTTGGATGAACGGGTCTACTTTGCCGTCCGGCATCATCATGGCGCCGGAGCCGCTTATCCGGTATGCGAGTTCATAATGGGGCAGGGCGTAGAGTTCAGCGCATGTCAGAAGGCATGCTAAACTCGCAACCGCAATACGTCTGGTTATAGAATTCATATTCTTTCAGTAATTGGTTTCTTCGTTCTTGTAGCCCGCCTTTGCGCCAGTTCTGCGCCCAGAAATGCACGGGTTCGTGTAATACGCTGTCTTTCGGGTAGCGGTTCACCCATTCCTGTGCTTTTAATCCCGCTGCATTAATCTGCTCGAGCCTTTTCCATCGTGAGGATGCCAGGGTCGTCGCAAAAAACGGGATGTCCATTTCTTGTGCCTTGCGTGCCGTAACAAACAGCCGATGGAAGAAACACTCTCCGCACCGTTGTCCCCGTTCGGGTTCGCTCTCAAGCCCTTTGACGGAATGCAGCCAGTTGTCATGGTTATAATCTCCGTCAATCCATTGGAGCCCCAAACTCTCTGCATGCCGTTTGGACTCATTCTTACGGATTTCATATTCCTTCAGAGGGTAAATATTGGGATTATAATAGAAAATCACAGGTGTGACACCATGTGCTATCATCCATTCTACAATGGCGCTGGAACAGGGTGCGCAGCAAGCATGCAAAAGGACAGTTTCACACCCGTCAGGAATAATGATTTCCGGCTGCTTTGACATGGAACGTTTTTTATTGTTAAAAAAACACTGCAAAATTACTAAAATTCTTGCATATGTGCAAATTTTTTATTATCTTTGCGCCCGATTTGTAAAAAAATGGTTCTTTTTTTTCTTGGCATAGGAGGTATAGGCATGAGTGCGTTAGCACGCTATTTTCACCACCGCGGCGACCGGGTGGTGGGCTATGACCGTACCCCGTCGGATTTGACACATGAGTTAGAAGCAGAAGGCATAACGATTAGTTATGTTGATGCAGTGGAGTTTTTGCAAAGTCTCGGATTAGCAGCAGAGGACACTTTGGTCGTCCGCACTCCGGCAGTACCGGAGGACAGCGTGTTGTTTACTTATTTCCGGGAGCATGGATTTACTATACGTAAGCGCGCGGAGGTCTTAGGAATGGTTACTGCCGAGAAGAAAGCGCTCTGCGTTGCCGGAACTCACGGGAAGACTACCACCAGTACAATGCTTGCCCATCTGATGAATATATATGGGAAAAATCTTCAAAAGACAACAGGAGAGGGAGTGAACGCATTCCTGGGCGGTATAAGCATGAATTACCATACCAATCTGCTGTTGGACAAGCAAAGCGAATATGTCGTAGTGGAGGCGGATGAATACGACCGCTCTTTTCATCATCTGACGCCGTATATGTCTGTGGTGACGGCGGTAGATGCTGATCATCTGGACATTTACGGAACAGCGGAAGCTTACCGGGAGGCGTTTGCCCATTATACGAGCTTGATAACAGGCGCGTTGGTGATGAAGCATGGTATCCATCTGAAGCCGCGCTTGCAGAAAGGCGTCAAATGTTATACCTATGGAGTGAGAAATGACCAAATGGTAAATGGTCCGGATTTCTATGCGGGTAACATCCGTGTGTCGGAAGGACGAATACTTTTTGATTTCCATACGCCGGAGGATGTGGTGAAGGATGTCGAACTGGGTGTGCCGGTTTGGGTGAACATAGAGAATGCGGTGGCGGCAATGGCTGTAGCGTGGCTGAACGGCGTGCCGGAAGAAGAGTTGAGAGAAGGTGTGGCTTCATTCAAGGGCGTGCTTCGCCGGTTTAATATTCATGTGAATACCCCTGATGTGGTGTATATTGATGACTATGCCCATCATCCGGAAGAGATAGCTACGGCGATTGATTCGATCCGTAAGTTATTTCCTCATCGCCGTCTGATAGGAGTGTTCCAGCCTCACCTCTATACGCGTACCCGTGACTTTGCGGATGACTTCGCCCGGGTGTTGGGGACGATGGACGAGGTGGTTTTGTTGCCGATATACCCGGCTCGGGAGTTACCGATAGCGGGTGTGGACAGCGAGATGTTACTGGCGAAAATAACCAACCCGAACAAGCGCATTTTACCCAAGCCGGAATTAGTGAATTATCTATCCGGCCGTAAAAATGAGGGCGCTGTAATATTGACAGTAGGAGCCGGCGACATCGACCGTTTGGTAGGAGATATCACGAAGGCGTTGGGATGAATACGAAGGCGCAAGTCATATGGAAAACCATCGGTATCGGTATTACTGCCGGATTACTGGTTGCGGCGATGATATGGGGCGTCAGGATGACTCCTTCTGAAGACCCGTGCCAATCGCTGGGGTATATCATCAAGGACAGAAACGAGCGTTTGTATCTGTCCGAAGCGGAGCTGAGCCGGTTGTTGCAGGCGGAGAATATTTATCCGGTAGGGCGGCGTATTGACCATGGGTTGTTGCACCGCATTGAACATACGATATTAAGTCATCCGATGGTTAGGACAGCGGAATGTTATCTGACTCCCGCCAACGTGATGAAAATACAAATTACCCAGCGGGTGCCGCTTCTGCGAGTACGTAATGCGGAGGATATGTATATCATTGACACCGACCACCGGGTGATGCAGGCAAGGGCGGCGGTAAGGGACAGCGTTCTGGTCGTGACAGGAAACGTAAGCGTGAAAACAGCCTCTTCAGGCTTGGCGGAATTTGCCGAATGGCTACAAGACGAACCGTACTGGCGGAATATGATCGGCCGTGTGTATGTCCAAAACCCGTATCAGTTCTTTCTGTATATGAAAAAGCCGGATGTGCCATGCGTCTTGTTGGGTGATTTGCGTGGGTACGATCGCAAATTAGCTAAATTGCGTACCTTTTTTGAAAATGGCGTCGAAGAAACAGCAGATAAGAAATACAGGGTGCTGGACATCCGTTTCCGTGGACAAGTAGTAGGTAAACCTTAACGATAAAAAATGGCAAAAAGACAAGTTAAAACAGCAGACTCTCTTCCTTTGGTGGCTATTGATTTAGGTAGCGACAGCGTTCGTGCGGTTGCCGCCAGAAGAATAGCACCGGATTTATTCCGTATATTGGGTGTGGAGGAGCGTCCGCAGAAATTAGGTAATATATGCGTTGAGCAAGGTATTATCACCCAATCGAGTAATGCGGGATATGTAATTGCAGAGGTGCTGAAATTATTAGCCAACCGAATAGGGGTTGACGAACTGCCTACTGCGTTTATATGCGTAGGTGGCCAGTCCATGCAGATAGTAGCAGTTCATTCGCGGAGAGACCAAGCAAGAAAGAAAGAAGTAAGCCAGGAGCTGCTGGATGAGATGGAACGCGAATGTAAAGAGAAAATAGAGTCGCGTAACCCGGAAGTGGCGGTGTTGGGATTAGTTCCGAGTTTCTTCAAGCTGGACGGCGTGGAGCAAGATGATATTCCTACCTCCGAACAACGGGCGGCTCTGGTGGAAGCCCATTATATTGCTTTCTATGGACGCAAAGCCATTGATACGCAACTACAAAAATCTTTCTCTCAGGCAGGGCGTAGTATTGAGCACGCTTTTGTCCGTCCTGAATGTTTGTTGTCGGCATTTGCTACGTGTGACGGAAACCATATACTGATGAACGGTTGTGCCGTGCTGGATATGGGCGCACAGACCACGAGTCTTACCGTCTATAAAGGAGGACAATACCTGTTGAACAAAGTGGTGCCCAAAGGCGGCTATCATATCACGCGTATGTTGGAGCAGCAAGGCATGAGTTTTGCTACTGCGGAGGTCTTAAAGAAGAAATACGGATATGCATCGCCGGAATATGTAGAAAAGAACGTACGGATGCGCATCCCTGCCAGCGCGGAGATAGGAGGCGACCTGGTCATTTCTTCGACCGAACTGGCGGAGGCGATTGAATTGAAACTACAGGAGATTTTAGTGCCGTTGATGGAAGAACTGAAAAAAGTGGAAGCCCGTATTTCTACGCTATATATCACCGGAGGCGGCAGCATGATGGCAGGCATGGCGGAGTATATTCAGAGCCGGACGACTGTCCGTGTGCAGTACGGCGCACATAATCTGTTGCTGCACCGTGATACGGATGAGAAATATCTGTCGCCCCAATATACATCGCTCATCGGTACCATTCTGCTCGGACAGGATTATCGCGACACGCATAAAAACCAGTTGGTGCAGAAACCGGGCTTTTTTGACCGTGTGAAAGAGAGCACACTGGATATGTTTATCGACCAAAACTGAATACTTGAAAACTGAAAACTTTATATAGATATGGACGAAGACTTACTAACATTACCATTGGAGGGCCTCTCCGAAGACAGTATTATTAAGGTGATAGGCGTAGGCGGCGGTGGCTGTAATGCAGTAAATTACATGCATCGCCAGGGACTGAAGGATGTCTCTTTTCTGGTATGTAATACGGACCGGCAGGGGCTGGTGAAAAGTTCCGTTCCCAGCAAACTGCAGTTGGGACCTGGGTTAGGCGCCGGAGGTGATCCTGAGACCGCGCGACAATACGCGGAGGAGAGTCGCGAGCACATCCGCGAGGCACTGAATGACGGTACCCAGATGCTCTTTATCACTGCCGGAATGGGTGGAGGAACAGGAACGGGTGCTTCATCCGTAGTTGCAGAAGTGGCGCAGGAGATGGGCATTTTGACGGTTGGTATTGTCACTATTCCTTTTGCCTTTGAAGGCAAGAAGAAGATAGAGAAAGCTATGACCGGAGTGGCGCGGCTGGCGAAACATGTAGATGCACTCCTTATTATAAATAATGAGAAGCTGAAACAGATTTACCCGGAGCTGAACCTGCTCAACGCCTTCAGTAAATCGGACGATGTGGTGGCGAATGCTGCGCGCTCGATAGCTGAGATTATCACAGTACCGGGGTATATCAATACCGATTTCGCGGATGTGCGTAACACGCTCCGCAAAGGCGGTGTGGCAATTATGAATATCGGTCGCGCAGCGGGCGAGAAACGAATCACTAATGCCATCAATGACGCACTGAATTCTCCGTTAGTGAACACGAATGACGTTCACGGTGCCGAGCGTATTCTGCTGCAGTTCTATTGCTCTACCGAGCACGCCATTGTCATGGAGGAGATTGATCAGATCAATGATTTCGTGCAGGAAGTAGGCGATAATATCGAGGTACAATGGGGCGCTTCCATCGACGAGAGCCTCGGCGAAGAGGTACGCGTGACGGTAATAGCTACCGGGTATAAAGTGGACGGACTTCCTTCAGAAGAGGCGGAAGAAGGTAAAAAGACAATAGACGAGGCGATTAACGATAATTATCCTCCCCAGACAGCCAAACCAATGGAGGATGAGAAAGCCGCTTTGATTGATTTGAGCGACACCCTTCGAGCCGAGGGAGTAGAGCTACCTGCCCAGCCTCGCGAACGCGCTGCTTCCACTTCTGCTGACGACGTGCTGATAACAGTGGAGGAAGATACCAAGGAAGCGGAACCGGAACCGCAAAAAACGACGCACTCTCCTTTCGGATGGATTAGAAGGAAGTAAGCAAGTTATAGAGTTTTAAGAAAAATATTAACGACATGGATAAAGAAATGAATTTTTTTGACCTGTGTGTGCTATGTTGCCGCGCAATAGGTCGTGGATGTGCCGCCTGTTTAAGATTCTTGGCGCATATGTTAAAAGTCTCATTCCGCTATTGGTGGCTTGTACTCACACTGATGATTTTGGCTGCGGCTGCGGCGCTTTATTATACGCGTTACGAGAACCAGAAATTCTGTGTCAATGCGGTAGCTATATTGAATGGTCCGTCCATTTCTCAGTTTGAACAGGTTTATACACCGCTTCGTTCCGGGCTTCAGCTGCCGGACGAGATGCCTTTGAAAGAACTTATTCAGAGCCGTAAGATAAGAGATATTTCTACTTATCGTGTGATTGACTGTTTGAGGGACAGTGTGGCTGATTATATTGATTTCAAAGGTGTTTCTTCTCCGATAGACACTACCAATGTACAAATGCAGGATAGGCTGTGTCTCCAGTTCCGTATCAAACAGCGCGACCTGGCTTTGATACCCGAGGTCGAGAAAGAAATGTTAAGTTGGCTCAACGAAAACGAGGCTCTGCAGCGTTCCTACAAGACGTATATGGAAAATCTGCTCAAGGAAGTGCAGTTCAATCATTCCCAGATGGCCAAACTGGACAGCTTGACCACACATTATTATTTCCATGCGCATCATGGCGACCAGCCGAGGACGGGTATAGCAAATGGTGTTGTATGGGTAGGTGACTGGAGCGTCCATCTTTTCCTGGGGGATATATACCGCCATCAGTGCCGTACGGAACGATGGGATCAACGCTTGCAGTTAGCTACTGCTCCGGTTGTCTTGGAGAACCATTTTGCAGTAGATGCGCGTCCGCTTAATAGTCGTGTCAAGTACTTGTGTCTCTTCCTACTCCTGGCATGGATAGGCGGATACGTGATAGCGGAAGTAATAGATAAACGCAAAGCGATAGCCGAATGGTTGAAAGCGTAAAAGAAAAAACGCGTGAGGGTCAAGCCTTCACGCGTTTTATAATCCATCGGGTGGTGTAGTATAGTACCACCGCTCCGAGTAGTAGTAATATGGCCACGGATAATTCGTGGCTGTATTTGTTGATAAGGTCTGCTTGCCCGTGCGCCACATAGCCGAGAACAGCCAGTACCGTGTTCCATAGTCCCGCACCTAAAAAGGTATAGAACAGGAACCAACCGAAATGCATCTTGCTTAGTCCCGCCGGAATAGAGATCAGTTGCCGGATACCCGGGATGAAGCGTCCGACGAACGTACTGACCTTGCCGTGGTCGTTGAAATAAGCCTCCGCTTTCTCCACTTTCTCGCGGCTCAGGAGACACAGATGTCCTAACTTGCTGTCCGCAAAAGCATAGATTATCGCCCGTCCGAGCCACAGTGAAAGCAGGTAATTGATAATAGCGCCAAGCAGTGCGCCTATCGTACCGAAGAATACTATCAACGCTACGTTAAGCACATAGCTGTCACTCACACAGACTGCGCTGTTCGGATCCTCCGCTACATACGCCGCAGGCGGGATAACCACCTCGCTCGGGAAAGGGATGAACGAACTCTCCACGGTCATCAGTGCCACGATAGAACCGTAGTTCATATGAGCAGAGTACCAGTCGGTGACGGCGGTAATCCAGGAGGTGGAAACCTCCGTACTATCCGTTTGGGCAAAAACATTGGTAGCGGACAGACTGCCCGCTACCAATAAAACGATGATCAGTGCGCGTCTCATTGGGCTAACAGCTCACGCACTTTGAGGTTGATAGTCTTGCCCTCTGCTTTGCCGGCGAGTTGCTTGGTAGCTACGCCCATCACCTTTCCCATGTCCTGCGGACCTGTAGCACCTACCTGTGCGATGATTTGCTTGAGTGCAGCCGTCAGTTCCTCCTCGCTCATCATGGCGGGCAGGTACTGCTCGATGATCTTGCATTGCGCCAACTCGTCTTCCGCCAGTTCGGGCCTGTTCGCGTCAATATACATTTGCGCCGACTCTTTGCGTTGCTTCACCATCTTCTGAAGAATCAG
>ODAI010442668.1_pt1 | contig 10410 bp, 9 predicted proteins | sample 1539321 | NCBI WGS metagenome assembly ODAI01 (sample SAMN02144231, study PRJEB22623) | gut metagenome | biome: sheep rumen | host: Ovis aries | place: New Zealand | reverse complement strand
GCCCATCGGGTGGTCGACAGGGTTCATGGCGACGCCGCGCACCGTCGGACGGATGCCGAGGTAGCGCTTGCGGCCGGCCTTGCCGAGCTTGATCGAGCCCCAGTCCTTGTTGCCGACCGAGCCGACAGTGGCGAGGCAGCGGCCGTTGAAGATGCGCACTTCGCCGGAGGGGAGCTTGAGGGTGACCCTGCTGCCGTCGCGGGCCATGACCTGGCAAGAGTTGCCGGCGCTCCTGGCGACCGACGCGCCCCTGCCGGGCACGAGCTCGACCGCGTGCACGAAGAGCCCGAGCGGGATCTGCGAGAGCGGCAGGCAGTTGCCGACGGTGGCCTCGGCCTTGGGGCCGTTCATGACCTTCATGCCGGGCTTAAGGCCTTCTGGCGCGAGGATGTAGCTCTTGACGCCGTCGGTGTACTCGATGAGCGCGAGGTAGGCGCTGCGCGTGGGATCGTAGGCGATGTCCTTGACCGTCGCCTCGACGTCGAACTTGTTGCGCTTGAAGTCGACGATGCGCATGCGCTGCTTGGCGCCGCCACCGTGGTGGCGCGTCGTTATGCGACCCTGGTTGTTGCGTCCGGCCGTCTTGCGGACTGCCTTGGTGAGACGCTTGACGGGCCTCTTCTCGGTGATCTCCTCGAACGTGGCGGACTCGCGGAAGCGCATGCCGCACGAACGGGGTTTGTATTTCTTGAGTGCCATATCGTTAAGTCTCCCTTACGCGAGCTCGATGCGCTCGCCCTGCTTGACGGTTACGATTGCCTTCTTCCAGGTCGCCTCGGTCACCGCGCGGCGGGTGCCGCGGATGTACCTGAGCCCGCCCTTCATGTTGGCGGTCTTGACCGCGAGAACGTGCACGCCGAAGGCCTTTTCGGCCATCGCCGCGATCACGGGCTTGCGGGCGTCGGGCGCAACCTCGAGGATGTAGCGGTTCTCGGCGGAAAGGCGCGAGCCCTTCTCGGTGATGAGGACGTTGAGGATCACGCCCTCGGTCTTTTCCTTGAGTTCCTTGATCGTCATGACGTCCTCCTTACTTGGCGATGCGCGCCATGAGCGCGTCGAAACCGTCCTTGTCGCAGACGAGCTTGCGGTTCGCGAGAACCGTGTAGACGTCAAGCGCCTGGGCGGTCGAATAGTCGACGGTGGGGATGTTGCTCGCCGCGAGCACGACGGTGTCGTCGACGTCCTTCTGGACGATGCACGCGGTGCGGTCTACTCCGAGCTCCTTGAGGAGCTTGACCATGAGCTTAGTCTTGGGCGCCTCGAACTTGAACTCGTCGAGGACGATGACGTCGCCCGCCACGAGCTTGTCGGAGAACGCGCGCGCGAACGCGAGCTTCATGACCTTCTTGTTGATCTTCTGCTCGTAGGAGCGCGGATGGGGGCCGTGCGCGACGCCGCCGCCGCGCCACACAGGCGACTGGCGGAAACCGGCGCGGGCGTTGCCCGTGCCCTTCTGCTTCCACGGCTTCTTGTTGGAGCCGGCGACCTCGCCCTTGGATTTGGTGGAGGCCGTTCCGGCGCGGAGCGCGTTGCGGATGGCGGTGACCGCGTCCTTGACGGCCTGCTCGCCCTTGTCGAGCGTAAGCTGGGCCTGGTCGAAAGCGACTTCGATCTTCTTCATGTTACTTCGCCCCCTTCTTCACGTTGTTCTTGAGGGACTTGCGGACGATCACGATGCCGTTGCGGGCGCCGGGGATCGAACCCTTGACGAGGAGCGCGTTGTCCTCGGGACGGACCGCCACGACCTCGAGGTTCGTCGAGGTGCGCGTGACCGCGCCCATGTGGCCGGGCATCTTCTTGCCCTTCTCGATCCAGCCGGGGAGGTCGCGAGCCGCGAGACCGCCGGTACGGCGCTTGGAGTGGCCGCCGTGGGTCATGTTGCCGCCGGCGAAGCCGTAGCGCTTGATGACGCCCTGGAAGCCCTTGCCCTTGGTGACGCCCGTGACGTCGACGTACTTGACGCCCTCGAAATTGCCGACGGTGATGACGTCGCCGACCTTGACCTCTTCGCCCGCGTCGGGAGCGAACTCCTTGAGGACCTTGAGGCCGCCTTCCTGGCCGCCGGTCTTCTTGAGATGACCCGCGACCGCCTTGGAGATGCGCTTGACCTTCTGCTCGCCGAAGCCGAGCTGAGCGGCGACATAGCCGTCCTTCTCGGCCGTCTTGAGCTGGACGACGGGGCAGGGCCCGACCTCAATGACGGTAACGCAGGTCCTGACGCCGTCGGCGTCGTAAACCTGCGTCATTCCAACCTTCTTGCCTATCAAACCTTCCATGTCGACCTCCTATCAGACCTTGATGGTGATGTCGACGCCAGCGGGAAGATTGAGCTTCTTGAGCTCGTCGATCGTCTGGGCGGTCGGGTTGACGATGTCGAGAAGACGCTTGTGCGTCCTCATCTCGAACTGATCCATCGACTTCTTGTCGACGTTCGGCGAGCGGTTCACCGTGAAGCGCTCGACGCGCGTGGGGAGCGGAATAGGCCCCACGACCTGCGCACCCGTGCCGCGGGCCGTGTCGATGATGCCACCGACGGCCTGGTCAAGCACACGGTGGTCGTATGCCTGGAGGCGGATGCGGACTCTCTGCTGCTGCATTGTCTTTTCCTTTTTCTTCTTTCAGTTTCGACTCGGGCTCGAACCTTTCTTCTCGCCTTCGTCCCTTCGTTCCTGTGCCTCGACGGTCGCAACTTCCGCGCGCGCCTTACCGCTTTCGCAGTCTCTCGGCGTCGACGCGTGAGGCCCGTTGGGCGCCTCGCTCGCGACTGGGTTTCGGCCCAGCAATCCCCGCAAAAACAAGGCTCGCGACCGCTTTTCGCGACCGCGAGCTTAGGACTCAACGGTCACGACGCGACGGGATTTACTCGCCCGTATCGCAACCCTTCTCTTGCGAGAATTGCGTATAGTATATCAAAAACCCTTCGCTATGCGCAAGGGGGTATTTTCAATTTTTTGCGTCTGGGACGAGCTTTGTCCCGTTCATGGCGAAAAAGTCGCCCGTCGCCCTTCCGTCCGGCGTGATTTCGAGATTGATGTGGCCGGGCGTGTTCGTGAAGAATATGCGGAGGTGGAAGACGCCCTTCTCGTCAACGGCGCACGAGGCGGCCGTCCGCTGGCGGCCGATGTACAGGCCAAGCCCTTCGTAGCTTTCGACGTCAAAGCCGATCTCTCCCTGCTTCCATTCGCCGATGCCGACGGGGAGGCGCTGGTCGCCGGCCGGGAGTTCAATCTGGCACATGATTCCGTCCGCCGTGTGGTTGAAGAGCTGGAAGGACCTGATGCCGCGGCCGTTCTGCTTGAAGCGCCTGTGATGGCCGAGGAAAGCGTCGAGACCCTTGTCCGTGCCGGCGACCGGCGCGATTGCAAGGTTTGCAAGCCGTACGCGCAGCCGTTCGCCGGCCTCGCCCTCCGCAAGCGGCACGTCCTTGACCCCAGGAAGAAGATGATCCCATATGAGAGAAAGTTCCGTCTGCATGTTGCTAAGCCCAGCGTTGACCGAAACGACCATGTCGCATTCAGGCAAGACGACGGTGAGCTGCCCCGCCGCGCCGTCGGCGCGATACGCCCCGTGGCGGCAGCGCCAGAACTGGAAGCCGTACCCCTGCTCCCAGTCGCTGCCCTCGCCGAGCGCCTTCACGCCGATGTTGCTCCATCCGCTCCACGTGTGGCGCGTCGTCGCCAGCGCGACCCAGCTCGGGGAGAGGACGTATTCGCCGCCCCACCTGCCCTGCTGGAGATAGAGCTGGCCGAAGCGCGCAATATCGCGCGTCGTCATGTTCATGCCCCAGCCGCCGCAGGCGATTCCCTGGGGCGAGGTGGTGGACCAGGCCGACGAGATGCCGATTTTGCTGAACATGCGCTCCTTGAGAAAGTCCATGAGCTTCTTGCCCGTGCGTTTCTCGACAATCGCCGAAAGCATGTAGGTCGCGTCGGAATCATAGCGAAAGCCGGTGCCGGGCTTCTTCTCGAAGTCCTTGGAGAGAAACTCCCTGACCCAGTCGCCGCCGTCCCTCAGAAGATGGTCCTTCTTGCCGACGTTCATCGTCAGGAGGTCGCGCACGCGAAGCTGGCGGAGATTGTCGGACGGGTTTGCAGGGAGCTCGTCCGGGAATATGTCGACTATCCGCTCGTCGAGGTCGATCTTTCCGTCGTCCGCGAGAAAGCCGACCGCGGACGATGTAAAGCTCTTCGAATGGGAGTAGAGCATATGGGGCTCGTTCAGCGTGTCGAAGGGCTTCCAGCTGCCCTCGGCTATCGTCTTGCCGTGGCGGACAATCACGAAGCCGTGTATGCGCCCTTCCTTCACGCCGTCGAACGTCTTTTCGCAGGCGTCGATCCAGTTGAGGATCGCCTGCGAGTCTACTCCCTGCGACTCGGGGGTCGCGTATTCCATCTCGGCCATGCACACCGCGGCGGCGAAAACGCAGCCGAGCGAAATGACGGTCTTTGCGTTCATGGTCAGCTCTCCTTAAGACATTAGAAACGCCGTTTCGCCGGGGACAAGCTGGCGGCCGCGGCAAAACGCGCCGCCGTCCATGCATGACGAACCCTCCGGCTTTACCTCGAGAAGCTGCAGCGCCGTGTCGTGGCAGCGCACTACCGGACCCGCCTTGTCGATCTTGACGACAGTGCCGGGAGAGGCATTTTTCCACGACGGCTCGAGCTTGGCGACGCGGGCGCGCAAGACGACGACGCGCCCCGTGGGGCCGCGCTTGCGCATTGCCTCGGGGAGAAAAGTATAGCAGCAAGGCCAAGGATTGTAGGCGCGGATCCTGCGCTCGATCTCGATCACCGGCTGGTCCCAGTTGATGAGCCCGTCAGTCTTCTTTAGCTTGCGCGCATAGGTAGCGGAGCCCTCGTCCTGCTTGACCTCGGGGGGAAGCGCGTTCGCGCCGAGAAGCCGAAGCGCCTTTGCAAGCGCGACGCCGCCAGCGATCGCGAGATCGTCCATTAGCTGGCCGCCCGTCGTGTCGGGGTATATCGGCTCGAAGCTCTGGAGCATTATCGGGCCGTCGTCGAGACCGACGCCCATCTTCATCACGGTGACGCCCGTCATCCTCTCGCCCGCCTCGAGTGCGGCGACGACAGGGGCCGCGCCGCGGTACTTGGGGAGAAGCGAAAAGTGACAGTTGACGCAGCCGAAGAGAGGCAAGTCGAGAAGCGGCTTCTTGAGTATCTGGCCGAAGGCGACCACTACAACGACATCGGGCTTCCACGCGCGGATCTTCTCCATTGGCTCGGGGGCGTTCACTCGCTCTGGCTTTATGATGTCGCGGAGCCCCATGTCTGCGGCGTATTTCGCGAGAGCGCACGGCGACATCACCTTGCCGCGGCCCGTAGGGCGATCCGGCTGGGTTACGACACCGACGACCTCGAACTCCTTTTCGCGCAAAAGCGCGTGGAGGCATTCGGCCGATGCCGAGGACGAACCCATGAAGACTATGCGCACGAAACTACAGGCTCCTTGGCAGCTCCTCGAGCGTGTAGCACTCGATAATGTCGCCGACCTGGAACTCCTCGTAGTCCGCGAAGCACACGCCGCACTCCTGCTGGCCGGTGACCTGGGCGACTTCGTCCTTGAAGTGGCGCAGGGTCTGCACCTTGCCGTCCCAAATCTGCTGCTTGTTGCGGAGGATGCGGTACTTCTCCTTTGCGACGAGAGAGCCGTCGAGCATCTGGGAACCGGCGATCTTGCCGAGCTTGCCGATGTCGTAGATCGCCTTGATCTCCGCATGGCCCTTGACGACTTCCTTGTACTCGGGCGGGAGGAGATCGAGCATAGAGTTCTTGACGTGGTCGATGAGCTCGTAGATGATGCGGAAGGAGTTGATCCTCACGCCGTCGTGGCGGGCCTGCTGCTGCACGCCGGAGTCGTTCGAGATGTCGAAGCCGACGATGATCGCCTTGCCGGCGGCGGCGGACTTGACGTCCGTGAGCGACACGTTGCCGGTACCAGTGCCGATGACGTTGAGCCCCACCTTCTCGGACTTGATCTCCTGAAGAGCAGCGACAACCGCCTCGAGCGTGCCCTGGTTCTCGGACTTGACGATGACATTGAGTTCGCGCTTGCCCTCGGCGGCCATACGGCGCATAAGGGCGTCGAGCGTCGTCGCCTTGGAGGACGAAAGCTCCTGCTCCTTGCGCTCCTGCGCAGTCTGCTCGGCAAGAGTCCTTGCGCGCTTCTCGTCAAGCATGACGCGGAACTCCGCGCCCGCCTCGGGAACGCCGGAAAGGCCAGTGCACTTGACTGGCATCGCGGGCGGCGCCTCCTTGATGCGACGACCGTGGTCGTCGATGAGAGCACGGACCTTGCCGAAGTGCTCGCCGATGAGAATCGCGTCGCCGACCTTGAGCGTTCCGCCGGTGACGAGGAGAGTCGCACAGGGGCCGAGGCCCTGCTGGAGCTCCGCCTCGATGACATAGCCGTTCGCGCGACGGTTCGGGTTCGCCTGAAGTTCAAGCACCTCGGCCTGGACGAGAATGTTCTCGAGAAGAGCGTCGACGCCTTCTCCGGTCACGCCGGAGACGGGGCAGCAGATGATGTCGCCGCCCCAGTCTTCGGGAGTGAGGCCGCGCTTCTGGAGCTGCTGCTTCACGCGGTCGACGTTGGCCGTCGGCTTGTCGCACTTCGTGACGGCGACCATGATCTGGACGCCAGTCTGGCGGGCGACCTTGATGCACTCCTCGGTCTGCGGCATGATGCCGTCGTCCGCCGCGATGATGAGCACCGCGATGTCGGTGAGCTGTGCACCGCGCGCGCGCATCGCGCTGAACGCGGCATGTCCGGGCGTATCGAGGAAAGTGATCTTCTTGCCGGCGATCTCGACCTGGTAGGCGCTGATCTGCTGGGTTATGCCACCCGCCTCGCCGGCGGCGACATGCTCCTTGCGGATCCAGTCCATGAGCGTCGTCTTGCCATGGTCGACATGCCCAAGGAACGTGACGACAGGAGCGCGGGGCTTCAGCGTCTCGGGCGGATCCTCTGGAATGAGATCGTCTGCGTCGATCGCCTTCAGGACCGGCTTCGCCGCGGCCTTGTCGCGCGCATGCTCTATCGTAACCTTGAAGCCGTACTTCTCGGCGACCTTCGTCGCCACGTCGGGTTCGACGCGCTGGTTGATGGACGCGAGAATCTTGAGGCCCATCAAGTCCGCGATAAGGCGGTTCGGCTTGATGTTTAGCTTCGCGGCGAGATCCTTGACGATCACTGCGCCGCGAATCGAAATCTCCTTCGACTCCTCGTCGACGGAAATGCGGCTGCCCTGCTGGGGGACGACCTGCGCGACGCGCGGCACGCCGCCGCGTTGCTTCTCGAACGCCTTCTGGGCGTCGCGGCCCTTCTTGCCCTTGCGGCCGCGCTCGTCCTCGTAGTCGTCGACCTTGGGCGACTTGGGCGGCTTCGGCTTTGCGGGCGCCGCGACGGAAATGGATATAGTCGCGTGCGTCGGAGCCGCGTGCTGCAGGGGCTTGAACCCCGATGAAGCCGTGAGGCCGGTCTTTGCAGCGCTCACTGGAGCGACGGGCTTTGGCTTTACGCCGGGAGCCATGCGTATGACGGGCTTTGCGGGCGCGGCTGGCGCTTCCTTCGCGGGAGACGCCGCGGACACGGGCTTCGCGGGCGCGGCCGGCGCCGGCTCGACGCTTGCGACAGGCATGGGCCGGCCTTCGGCGGCCGCCTTCGCTATTTCAAGGTGCTTTTCAAGCTTCGCCCTCTGTTCCGCGAAGAACTTGGCGTTCAGCTCGGCCGCGAGGTTGCGCTTTTCGGCGCGCTTCGCAACGCGGCTCGCCCCAGCGTCCTTGGAAACAGCGGCCTTGAGCGCGGCCGCTTCGCCGTCGTCGACGGAGCTAATTGCGCTCGTGGCCTCAATTCCGGCGGCCTCGGCCGCCTTGAGAACCTCGACGCTCGTCACGCCGGATTCTCTCGCTATCTCGTAAATTCTCATGCGTCAATAGCCTCCTCGCCCTCATCTCCGCCGGCCATGAGCTTAGCGACGGCCTGTGCCGCCGCATAGATGCCCTTGGCCGTGACTTCGTCGAGGCCCGTCGCCGCAATGAAGCTCGCCTCGTCCTCTCCAACGATTCCGTCGACCGAGAGGAAGCCGGCATCTGCCATCTGGGTGGCGACCGCCGTCGAGACGGAGAACGTCTCGGCGAGCTCCTTGATCGCCGCCGCCTTCTGGTCTTCGAAGGACGCCGTAGCCATCGACTTGCGGATCTCGACATGCCAGCCGGTGAGCTTCGTGGTGAGGCGGACGTTCTGGCCCCTCTTGCCGATCGCTAGCGAATACTGGTCTGCCGCCGCGACTACGTGAACCGTGTTGGGAAGAGTCGGATCGACCTCGATGGACTCGAGTTTCGCGGGCGCGAGCGCCTGGGCGACATACTGGCGAATGTCGTCGTTCCAGCGAACGATGTCGATCTTCTCGCCGGAGAGTTCGTTGACGATCGCCCTCCCGCGGCTGCCGCGCTGGCCGACGCAGGCGCCGACAGGGTCGACGTTCTCGTTGGAAGTCCTGACCGCGAGCTTGGCGCGGTAGCCAGGATCGCGGCTGACGCCCATGATCTCGACGACGCCGTCGGCGATTTCGCTGACTTCGAGCCGGAAGAGCGCCTCGACGAACTTGCCGCTCGCGCGAGAGAGGATGACGCTCGGGCCCTTCGCCTCGGGATCGACGCGTAGAATGATGGCGCGGATGGGGTCGCCGACCTGGAATTCCTCGGTCGGGATGCGCTCCTTGCCGGGGAGGATCATCTCGGTCTTGCCGACGGTGACATAGATGTCGCGATGGGCAACGGCGGAAACCGTGCCGGACACGATGTCGCCGACACGATCCCTGTATTCGGAGAATGTGTTGGTGCGTTCGGCCTCGCGGATCTTCTGCATGATCATCTGCCGCGACGTCTGCGCCGCGATGCGGCCAAGCCGAGAGGCGGGCATCTCGATTTCAATCGTCTCGCCCTCTGCGACGGGCTTCCCGTGATTGGCGCGAACGGCTCTGGCAATAGAGATGAAGCCAGGACCCGTATCCTCGTCGGAAGCCACTAATGTGTCAAACACATGCAAGGAGAGGTCTTTCCTGTCGATTACGACACGGAGATCGTTGGTGACGTCGCGGTTCTTCTTTGCCGCCTGGCTGATTGCCTGCTCAATCGCCGTAAGGACGATTTCACGGCTGACGCCGCGTTCGCTTTCAATATGCTGGACAACTGCCAGCAGCTGATTGTTCATCGCCATTTCCACTCTCCTTATTTTTGTCAAAAATCAAAACACACCCTTCGGTACGGCCCATCCGAGCCGCCGAAAAGTTGTGATAGTATAGCAAATAGAGCCCTGTGCGGTCAACCCGCCAATTAGGCCTGCGCCTCGCCCTTTGACTCGGGCTTTTCGTCGGGCTTTGCCTCTTCCTGCGTCGGCTTGGCCTCTTCCTTCGGCTCTTCCTTTACCTCTTCCTTCTTCTCCTCTGGCGGAGGCTTCGGAAGAAGTTTGTCGACGGAATACTCGGGGACGATGTAGACCCAGTCGGAGTTGTCGAGCTTGAAGTAGCGGTCGTTGCCGTCCTTCACCTTGTTGCCGATCGTGGCGACGCGGTTCGTGTCGCCGGCGATCGTAACCTTCGCGACGACGCCTGTCGCAAAGCCGAGGTCCTCTTCGGAGACTCCTTCTGCGATGTCGTTGAACGAGATCCACGGCGTGTCGACGATCTTCGTCTCGACCCACGACTTGCCGTCGGTGCCGAACGCGTCGAGCGAATCGGACACGAGCACGGTCTCGCCCTCGAACGTCGCGTAGCGCCCATGGCCCCACTTGGCGTGCTTCTCGCCGAGCGGGAGGGACGCGACCTCCTTGCCGGAGGCGTCCTTGAGCGTCAGTACGTCGGCGTTCTCGATCTTCTTGCCGCGCGAGACCTGCCCCACCTTGAGCTCAGTGAGCTTCAGGAGGTTCTCGGTGAGCTTCGCGTGGTCGGCCGGATAGTTGTGGTACGTCTCGACCGTCCACCCCTTCTCGCCCGACGCGAGCTTCAGCTTGTCGCCGAGCTCCACGCGCGCCACCTGCGAGATGTCGAGCTTCGGGAAGATGGCCTTTCCGTTGAGCTTCGCGCCCGAGGGCTTCGAGCCGGATGAGAGGCACAGCGCAGCGCCGCCGAGAACGGCGGCCGCGCCAAGTAGGATCGTAAGTTGCTTTGTTGTCATCTTGAAACTCCTTTCGGTTTTTGCCGACTGCCGTCGACAGCCTTCGATAGCTGTCGACCGCAATCGACTCATATTCACGTTACGCGCGCTTCCTGCGCAGATATCCGCGCAGAAGCCCGAACAGCACCACCAGCACCGGCACGAGCGCGATGTTGATGATCTTCAGGCGAAGGCCCAGCGAGTCTATGTCGGCCGTAAGCTCCTTGCGGACGTTTTTGAG
>ODAI010163749.1_pt1 | contig 10410 bp, 7 predicted proteins | sample 1539321 | NCBI WGS metagenome assembly ODAI01 (sample SAMN02144231, study PRJEB22623) | gut metagenome | biome: sheep rumen | host: Ovis aries | place: New Zealand | reverse complement strand
CGCTGGGGCGCCGCCCCCGTCCCCGCTCCTTTCGGAACGCCGAAAGGAGCAAAGGCGAATCCCGTTAAAACGGAACTTGAAAAGTCACTTCACAATTCATGCAAATGCTTTATTGACAATCAAAAATCCCGTATTCATAAGAGTACGGGATTTCTGTATTATTTGTCAGTTCTGATTACTTTCTCTTCTTGGAAAGAACAACTGCGCCGCCTGCTACTACAGCAATACCTGCGATAGCTGCTACATCAGCGATACCTGTGTTAGGCGAACCCTTGCTGGAGTTTGTAGCTGCTGTTGTGTCGCCTGCTGTGGGAGCTGCTGTACCGAGCGTACCTTCTTCAAGATTCTCATAGCCTTCCATGATCTCGTCGATCGTAGAATCAACACTGGAATCTGCCTTTACAGGAGAGAGTGAGCACTTTCCGTTGCTGTCCCAAGAGATGAGTGTAGCACCGGAAGCGTCCTTGACTGTCATGGAGTCAACCTTCATTGCCCACCATGTAACACCGGACCAGTCCTGAATAGCGATCTGAACAAGAGATGCACCTTCAACTACAGAGTTTGTATCATCTATAGGGCAAACTGCTTTGTATGTATAGTTTCCGAGTGTTTCAAGAATGATATCTCTTGAATCGTCGATGGTGTTGAATTCAAGTTCATCAGTCTCATCAACACCCCAGAAAGCCTTTGCATTCCAGTTATGAGTTGTGTTTCCGGGAGCCTGGCTTGAAAGTACGATAGCACCGCCAAAACCGCCGTCCCATTCTTCGATATCATAATCGCTGTTCTCGTCATCAACCTTGAATATTACTTCGATAGTTGCTGCCTTGGACCAATCTACGTCATAATTGATAACGTCCTTTGTAGTGCCGTCCTTCGTACCGTCGGAATAAGCGATAGGCATCCACATACCCTTATCGGAATAGAAAATGTCAAGACCGTTATCGCCCTTTACGTTATCAACAACGATAAGTTCTGCGCTTGCGCTTACTGCTGCTGCGGAAGCTGCTATAAGTGTTGCTGCAACTGCTGCAGCTGCTTTTTTGAATCTCATTGTATTATCCTCCTTGTGTTTCAAAGGGCATTTTTGCCCATTCACCTATTAAACATTATATATCAAAGCTGTCAATAATTCAATAGGCAATTTGCACAAAAAAGAACAAACCGTACCGGTTTCCCGATACGGTCTGTTTGTCTTTAAAGTTAAGAACAGATTACTTTCTCTTCTTTGTAAGAACTACTGCACCTGCAGCTGCAACAGCTATACCAGCGATAGCTGCAACATCAGCGATACCTGTGTTAGGTGAGCCCTTTGAAGAATTTGTAGCAGCTGTTGTGTCACCTGCTGTAGCAGTACCTGCGTCAACACCAGAAGCTGTTTCATCTACAGGAGTGGGTTCTGCAGCAGTTGTTTCTTCAGCAGCAGCAGCATTTCCCTCGAACGAGATAACGTTTCCGTCCTTGTCGAGCAGCTGAGCTTCCTTAACGCCCCAGTTTCCGCCCCAGTTCTGGATCCAGAGCTGGCAGTATGTGTCGTCAGCAGCAAATACAGGAGCATCGCTCAGCCATGTGATCGACTTTGCATTAAGATCCAGTGAGAGATCCTGATCGCCCTCTATGTTGCTCCAGCCAAACTGCTTCCAGCCTGTGGAGTTGGAGTTAGCGCCGATTCCGCCGCCAAACCAGATACCGTTCTCGATATCCTTCTCATCATAGTCAAGAATGAATCTTACACCGTAAACGGTCATAATGTCAAGGCCTTCACCCTTATCAAGTGCATCAAGACCGTTTTCATCTCTCAGATAAAGATAACCGTTGTCGAAATACTTGTCGGTGATAGTGTCGTTAAGCTTAACGCTCGAAGGATCAAAAGTAGAAACATACTCTTCTGTTGGTTCTTCGGTAGCTTCTTCAGCCTTTGTTTCTTCAGCAGCTGTAGTATCCTCAGGCTTTGCTTCCTCAGCCTTTGTTTCTTCAGCTGTACCTTCTGTTGTTGTCTCTTCAGCAGCGGGCTTTTCTTCGATAGGCTTCTGCTCGAGGTTTGCTTTACCGTTCTCGTCATAAGAGATAAGAACATTACCGGAAGCGTCCTTCATTTCGATAGAAAGAACTGTTGCGGTGTCCTCGCCCCAATCCTGAATAGCAAACTGGCAGAATGTGCAGTCAGCCTGGATATTGTCGTCATCGCCGAGAGTAAGTGTTGCCTTGTAAATACCGTCTTCAACCTTGTTGAACTTTACGGGCTTGTCAGCAGCAGCTTCATATCCGACGTCGGGATCGTTTACGCCCCAGAAGTCCTTACCGTTCCAGTTGTGATTGTAGTTATCACCTACAGAAGACATTACGAGAGCTCCGCCCCAGTTGTTCTTGAAAGTACCTGCATTGGAGTTACCGAGAGCAGCCTTCTTAACATCAGCCTTAACTGTTACATCAACAGAAGCGATCTTTGTAAGATCGATGCCATAGTTTGTTACACCCTTGGTGTCTGCGTCCTTGGTTCCGTTGGAATATACCATTACAAGGTACATTTTTTCAGAGCTGATTACCCACTTTGTTGTAGGAACTGTTGTAAGTACTGCAGCAGAAGGTACTGTTATTGCAGCAGCGCAAAGAACAGCAGCAGCGCAAGCTGCAAATTTTCTTAACTTCATTTTGAGTTTTCCTCCTTAAATTTATTTTTTGAAGTGCAAATTGGCACACAGCACTTCGCCGTACAATAAGGGAAAGTTAGTGTACGGGATCTCCCGTCTTTTCAGACAGGAATTGATTTTAAAGAAAGAGCGGTACATTGGCACTTATACCGTCATTTCCTGTCTTACCGCACCTGGCGGTAACTGATTATGTAAATACGACCGGAACCGTTACCGGTCCCGGTCGATTTTACCGATTATGAATCTTTACGAATCAATTTCTTTCAGTTGACTGAATTACTTTCTCTTCTTGAAGATTACAGCAGCAGCACCAGCTATAGCAGCAGGGATAACTGCGAGAGCAACACCAGTGTGGGGGTTCTCATCAGCAGCAGGAGTCTTGTTGCCGCCATTGTCAACTACAGCAGGACCGTTGTTGTCAGAAGGAGCGGGTTCCTTAGTGTCATCATCTTCGATAACTACTGTAGGATCTTTCTCGTCGTCATCTTCTTCTACAGGAGTAGGAACGTTTGTATCGTCGTCTTCCTTGTCGTCGCCCTTGTTGGTGTCGTCCTCAGTCTTGTTGTCGTCGCCCTTAACTTCAGCGTCCTTGTCCTCGTCGCCCTTTGTATCAGAAGCTGTTGCAGACTCATCATATTCGAGTCTTACTTCCTTAACATAGAGGCCTTCGAGATAGAGACCGTCTCTGTCATAGTAGCCGATACCGTTACCAAGACCATAGTAGATATCCTGGATTACGCCGATTGTAGCGCCTCTGAGCTGCTTGAGGATATCGGAGATATCGAACTCAACGCTGCCGGATGTAGCATCAAGAGAAGCGGAAGCCTGGAGTGAACCAGTTGTTGCATTGTAGTTGAAGAAGAGTGCGAAATCCTTAACCTTAGCTGCTTCGAGGAAGTTTCTCAGACCAACTTCAGTTGAAGGAACACCACCGTTCTTCCAAGCGCTTGTAGAACCAGCGGGTGTGAATGCTTCGAATGTGAAGATTATCTTAGCGTCGCTCTTGGGATCCTCACCATACTTGCTGTTGAAGAAGTCAGCAACCTGAGAAGCAAGACCAGCGAACTTTCTCGGGATAGTACCCTTGTTGTAATCTTCTACTGTGTATGTCTGATTGTTAGAGATCGTCTCAGAACCTGCAAGTACATCACCATCAGAGTTGTAGTCCTTTGTATCGGAGAGCTTCCAGATCTCGTCTCTTACCATGATATCGTTGCCGTCCTCAAGGCCTGCGAACGAATAAAGGCTGTCGTATCTCTCTGTTCTGAGGAGCATAGCAGGAGAATCTTCTGTGTAGAACTTGCTTGTGTTAGCCTTGAATACAACGCTTGCACCAGGAGCCATGAGGGACTTGATAGCGGAGAAGAGGTGTCCACCGTCATGACCTTCGTCGATACCGTCGATTGTACCGTCGTTGTCAGACAGGTCTGCAATAGCCTGAGCAGTACCTCTTACTTCACTAATACCATTCTTGGTGTTGCCAACGATGCTTGTGAGCTTGTAAGCAACAGTACCGTCATCCCACTTGTCCTGATCAGCATCTGTATAAGCATCGCCGAGCATAACACGGATCTGAGCTGCGCTCCATTTGTCTCCGTCGAGAGCTGTCTCTGTATAACCTGTTACCCAAGTATTGATTATATCAAAGTCGCAGTCCCAAGGAGCTATTATAGCGCCGGTGTCTAAGTTTACATCGAAACTGTCTAAATCATCCAGTGAGGGAGCAGCGCAGTATGCAATAGCTGCATCCCAGTTGCCGCTTGTGCTTGCAGTAATAACCTTGTTGTAGAGTTCTTCAGAAGTTGTGCTGAATGTCTGCGCGCTGCCTGCTGCGATAGAGAATTCGATCTTGTCTATCTGTACAAATCTTTCAGGAATGAAAGCGTTGCTTGCAGGTGAACCGTTGGTGTAGATAGGCAGAATGTAGTTTGCGCCAGCTTCTACCCAAGCATAACCCTTTGTAGCATCTGCATAGCCGTTCTTGATCAGTGTGTCATCTTCTGTTGATTCAGCAATAGTATCAGCGCTTGTACCATCATAGGGAGTGCCGCCGTCATTGTAAGCTTTACCAACATAGATGAGCTTAGCCTTCTGTGTTTCTGTCTCGAGTGTTGCACCATCGGAAGCAACTCTCTTACCTGTGATGTTTACTGTGATATCACCGATACCGTCGAGAAGAGAAGCGTCGTCAGCTGTTATAACGAAAGGAATGAAGTAGTCGAAATCAAGGGGAGTCATCTGACCGTCACCGTTTGTATCGATGTTAACTTCAGTCTCGTCACCTGTGATAGCGAAGTCTCTTACTATCTGCTTGTTGTCATTTGCAAAAGCATCAAAGAAGAAACCAGGGTCGATTGCTTCGATACCGTTAACTACAGGATCATATACCATATAACCTGTGGTCTTTTCCATGTCGAATGTTCTTGCGGTTGTTGCACTTGCTACAGATGCAAGCGAAGTAACTGCAAGTGTTGCAGCAATACCAGCTGCAAGGGTCTTGTTAATCTTCATGATTAAATCCTCCTGTTTATTTTAGTAATTGCTTTTTGCCATTACCTAAAAACTATTATACAAAATACTCTTTGATTTTTCAATAGTCATTTTTAACATATTTTGGGAATTTATCATCTTATGTAGGACAAATTTCACAAAACCGTTAGATCTGACACATCTTGAACCGCGAGAACTTGTTTTCGTTCATCGGTTTTGGCTGCTTACATTGAGGTAGTCCTGAGTTCATTTCAAAAAGTTTCACTGATTTTTAAATTTTTTTAAAAATTTTTAAAACTTTCTGAAACGCTGTTTGTTCCCTCAATTGCGCTTACATTTATGCAGTCACAGGTTCTGTCGAAAAAGTTTCAAAGAATTTTAATTTTTTTAAAAAAGTTTTTTCGGACGATCCGGAGCGATCACGAGCCGATCTATTATAATGTATTATACCTATTATAATATATATCCGGACAGGGGGCAAAAAAGTCCCCGCGTGTTTTTGGCACGCGGGGCGAAAAAATAAAGGAGATAAGTTATGAAAAAATGAAATGATGCAATTTTGGAGTGGTGATCCAATCACCTTTTATATTATAGCACTGTACCGTTCTTAATTCAATAGTAAATTTGTATAAACTTATATGCCATTTTTTGTATATCACAGCATCAAATGTCGATTTTAGTGTTACATTTTTGTGCAATTTGCCATTGAACTATTCTATGCATCTGACTTTTCAAATGCAAGCAGAGTCAGGAGATACAGCGCGAAGCTATTCGCCTTTCAGGAGGGTGGAGGGGAGGAGGTGTTTGGGGAGGAGGGGAGGAGGGAAACTCATTTCCGCGCCCGGAAATGGGGTTCCCTTCTCTCCGCCTCCCCAAGTCTCAAGCGCAGCGCCGATCTCAGCCCTCTGATTCGGAATACTTGGGAGCATTTGCGATGACTTCTGCTTCGAGGTTGGAGGGGAGCTGCTCATAGCGTGCAAACTCCATGGTGAACCAGCCCATGCCCTTTGTCATCTGACGGATAATTGTTGCAAGGTCGCCCGTTTCAGCCATAGGAAGCTCGGCATCGACTTCGGTGAGTCCGTCGCCTACAGGGTTCATTCCGAGGACCGCGCCTCTGCGCTTGTTCACGATGCCCATTACGTCACCGGTGTTGTCATCGGGAACAGTTACCTTTACGAGCTGTATGGGTTCGAGCAGGCAGGGAGATGCCTGAGAAAGTCCGTTCTTGTACGCAATGTGAGCTGCCATTTTGAATGCCTGCTCCGAGCTGTCAACCGGGTGATAAGAGCCGTCAAAGAGGGTCGCTTTCAGGCGGACAACAGGATATCCCGCAAGGACGCCGTGAACTATGCTTTCCTGCAAGCCCTTTTCTACTGCCGGGAAGAAGTTCTTCGGAACGCTTCCGCCGAATACTCTTTCCTCAAATATCAGTTCGTCACCGTCATGAGGTTCAAATTCTATTTTAACATGACCATACTGACCGTGACCGCCGGACTGCTTCTTGTGCTTTCCTTCAACCGAAACTTTCTTGCGGATAGCCTCTCTGTATGCAATAGTCGGTTCACTGATGATGACATCAACGCCGAACTTGTTTTTCAGCTTCTGAACAGCCGCGTCTATGTGCTGCTCACCAAGGCCGCCGAGTATTCTCTGATGCGTTTCGTGGTTGTGAACATAGCTGAGAGTGTGATCTTCTTCGAGCAGACGTCTGATGCCGCTGCTGATCTTTCCCTCATCGTTCTTGTCCTTTGCCGACACCGCTCTGAAATAGCACGGTACAGGGAACTCTATCGGTGCAAGCGAGAATACGTTCGACGAATCGCAGAGAGTATCGCTTGTATCAGCATTCAGCTTTGTAAGAGCAATTATATCTCCTGCATAAGCTTCGATCATTTCTTCCTGCTTCTTGCCCTTTAATGCAAGCATCTTACCGAACTTTTCACTTTCGCCTGTTCTCGCATTCACAAGATCGGTCTTTGCGGTAAGAGCGCCGGCAACTATCTTCACGAAGCTGAGTTTTCCTACGAACGGGTCAGCAAGCGTCTTGAATACGAATGCAGCAAGAGGCATACTTTCGTCATAATCAACGATCTCGTCCTTTCTCTCGTCAGGCGACGGGAGCATATAGATCATAGTATCGAGGATCTTGTCGATGCTTTCGAGCTTTTCAGCCGAGCAGCATACAACAGGAGTGATTATACCCTGATCCACGCCGTCATGCAGTCCCTTGATGATCTCGGCTTCGGTGAAATCCTCGCCCTCATTCTCAAAGAACTTCATCATCAGCTCTTCGTCCGTTTCTGCAATAGCCTCAGCCATAGCTGCGCGCAGTCCCTTTATGCGGTTCTCGGAAGCAGGTATCTCCACTTCTGTGGCTTTTCCGTTTGCATAAGAATAAGCCTTCATTTCGAGCAGGTTTATATAGCATTCTACCTTTCCGAACTTGTCAAAAGGCACGATTATCGGGCAGACGGACGGTCCGAAATTGGTCTTGAGATCTTCAAGCACACGGTAGAAGCTTGAATTTTCCTCATCGAGCTTTGTGACTACGAACATGGTAGCCTTGCCCTGCTTCTTTGCTTCTCTGTAAGCCTTTATAGTTCCGACCTGCACGCCGTCCTTTGCGGAAAGCGTAATAACAACTGTCTCGGCAGCTCTTATTCCCTCATACATTCCGCCGATGAAGTCGAACTGACCGGGAGTATCAACGATGTTTATTTTAACGTCTTTCCATTCGGCATAGGCAATGGAGGTGTTGAGAGATACTTTTCTCTTGATCTCGTCGGGGTCATAGTCACAGATAGTGTTTCCGTCAACTATCTTACCCATTCTGTCGGAACCGCCGCTTGCATATATGATAGCCTCTGCGAGCGATGTCTTTCCGCTTGCGCCGTGTCCGGCAAGAGCAATGTTTCGTATGTTTTTGCATTTATAGGTCTTCATTATGTAACCCCCTGTTTATTTCACCGCCGGGCTTTCGCACGCACGGGATTATTCAAATTTATCCTTTGCACCGGCAAACGATAAATCACTTTTAATATTATACACTATTTTTTTTGAAAAATCTATAGTTTTTTTGTGAATAATATTTTATCAATGTAGAAATATCATATCAATTTTTAGCGATTTTGCACAATCAGCTGCTTCAATCCTGCTTTTCGGCGCATCTGAAGCCATGAAAAAGTCTGCTGTTTCTCCGGCATTTTCCATTCAGCGAAGAAACAGGACGTGGGGCAAAGCCCCACAAATATATATATCATCAAAGCGCCCAGGCGCTTTGACCGAGCAGTGGGGCTCCGCCCCACACCCCGTAGAAGCGCATTATGATAGGGCTTCGCCCTATGACCTGACCAGGGCTTACGCCGCCCTGGACCGGCGCCAGCGTGACGCTGGACCCAGTACCGCTCCGCGGAACTTGAACAAATTCATCACAGAGCGGTATATCCCGATTTATTGCATATCGGATCAATTTATGCAGATAGATATATCAAATGCTTGACTATTGCACATAAAAATGCTATAATATATTTTATATTATTTTAATAGTATAAAGGAGATCATTAAAATGACAGTTACAAAAGATACCCTTATCGGCGAGATACTCCAGGAAAATGCGGAAGCAGCAGCTCCATACTTCTTTGAAATGGGAATGCACTGCCTCGGCTGCCCCGCTTCACTCGGTGAAACGATCGAAGAAGCGTGCATGGTACACGGCACAGATCCCGATGCACTGATCGCACAGCTCAACGAAGTCCTTGCATAAGTGATAAGGCTCGACGAAAGACTTTCAGCTGTTGCATCGCTCGTCCGACCCGATAAAAGGATATGCGATGTCGGCACAGATCATGCCCTGCTCCCATGTTATCTGTACGAACAGGGAGCAAGGCAGATCATAGCCTCAGATGTAAACGAAAATCCCCTCGAAGCCGCAAAAGCAAACATCTTAAAATTCGGCTGCCCGGAAATAAAGCTTGTCCTCTCGGACGGGCTGAAAAATATTCCGGAATGCGATGATGTTATAATTGCCGGAATGGGCGGTGAGCTTATTGCGCAGATCATTTCGGGCTGCACATTTGTTTCTTCGGACACCCGATTCATTCTCCAGCCGATGACAAAGGCGGAGATACTGCGAAAATATCTGTACTCGGAAGGATTTGAGATCATTCTCGAAAAAGGCGCATACAGTGGCGGAAAGGCTTATACGGTCATGCTCGTGAAATATACAGGCGAAAAGCGTGAGATCGACAATAAATTCGCATATTTCGGAAAATGCACGGACATAAGGTACATCAGCAAAGTCAATTCGCAGCTTCGCAAGCTGGCAAACAGTCAGCCTGAGCTGCTCAGCATTATACGGGAGGAAAAACCATGACAGTCGGAGAAGTTTACGATTATCTGAACACGGTCGCTCCGTTCAGATCACAGGACGATTTTGACAATTCGGGTCTGCTGATAGGCAGCAGGGACAAAGAGGTTTACCGCATTGCGGTATGTCTCGATATCACAAACGATGTTGCCGATGAATGTGAACGTGTCGGCGCTCAGCTCATAGTCTCTCACCACCCGGTCATTTTCAACAAGATAAGATCCCTCAATGAGTCGAATCCCGTTTACAGACTGATAAAGAACGACATTGCCGCTGTGTGCAATCACACTCCGCTTGATATGGCGAGGGGCGGAATAAGCGATGTAATGTACGATATGATGGGATTCGGCGACCCGAAAAATTCCCCTGTTCTGCATCTGATCCACCCTGACAAGAACATAGGTTACGGCCGTATAGCGTATCTTGATTTTGAGATCAGCGCAGACGGGCTTGCGGAATCGACAAAGAACGCCTTTTCCTGCAAGGGTATCAAATACTGCGACGGCGGCAGGAGCATAAAGAGCGTTGCGGTATGCGGAGGAGCCGGAAACGATGAAGTTTACCGCTGCATTGCCATGGGCATTGACGCTATAATCACAGGTGATGTGAAGCATCACGCTTTTATTGACGCTCACAACGCAGGCGTTACTGTAATTGATGCCGGTCATTACGCAACGGAAAATATCATCGTCAGCGTTTTAAAGCAGAAGCTGGCAGTGAAATTCCCGGAAGCGGAGATATTTGAACCCGACTCAAACGCAGAGATCTGCAAATATATATAGGCAATACCGCACAAAGCACGGCTAACGCCTTTGCACGTGACTTGCTTGCATCTTTTCCGTCATCTTGCACAGAAATTCCTTGACTTGCGCCAGCAAGCCTGCGTCATTTCTGTACAAT
>ODAI013532845.1_pt1 | contig 10411 bp, 5 predicted proteins | sample 1539321 | NCBI WGS metagenome assembly ODAI01 (sample SAMN02144231, study PRJEB22623) | gut metagenome | biome: sheep rumen | host: Ovis aries | place: New Zealand | reverse complement strand
CCATCATATTCAATTGAGCCAGAAACCTGAGTATCAGAGGAAATATCTCTGTTTATTGTAGCACCAGTAACTTTATCTAGTTTAGAAACATTCATACCACTTATTGGATTTACTATATAAAATTCATAAGTTTGTTTCATAGATGCTGTCCAATCAATCATCATACTCCTCCTTCTACTCTGGTTGCTTTAATTGAAATAGGCACTGTTACTTCCAAATGATTAATACTGAATGAGGCAGTAACATTTGCCCAAAATCCAGTTCCATTTGGTTCTCTTATGTAACAATCGCCCGGATAATTACTAAGTCTTCTTAAGGCATAAATAATATCTTTTGAAGTCTTAGGTATAACTGTACTTAAACTTAATGATTCACCCTTTTGTGTGCCATAGTATGATACTGGATGTTCACGACCAATATAATTAACCAATTCTTTATCCATATCATACTCATTTGTAGCATCTATATTATATGGCAATTTTATCATATTACCTTGTATACCGTCACCATATAATAATAAGTTTTCAGGGTCTTCTGTTTCATCAATATAGCCATCTAAAATATCAAATGGCTTATATTCATCATCCCATTGAATGATTATAGGTTTTTCTTCAAATTCCGTTCCTGGAATATCATTATAAACTATTTCTCCAGTCTTTTTACTCATGCCAACTATTCTATAGCTAGCTCCGTTAAGTGCTGGATGTGGATCAATGACCGATATCTCGGAATCGCCATTTAATCCATTAACAATTTCTGTCATACTTCCATCATAATTTCGTCTGAATACGTGAAATACGACATCAGATAATCCTAATACTTCTTCACCTGGGCCAAACTCTACATCTGTATCTAATGATGGTATAATATATGCTGAGAAATTATCCTCATCTAATATAATATTTGCTGTAGGGAAGAATCCCGAATCAGTATAGGCTGTTCTAAAATCTTGAACTAATGTTGCAGTCAATCCAGAGTTCATAGTTGCTACTACAGTTAATCTGTAATCTTGACCATTCTCTAAACTAATATCCCAAGCATTAATTCTTATTAAACAATAGTTTCCAGTATCATTATTGTAATATCTTTTTGTTGGTGGAGATGTCTTTGAATATACTATCTCGCCAACACTAACATGAACAGTTTCTCCAGTATAATCATAAGTGTCATATTCACTCAATGATGTTATCTGGAAAGAATATTCAATACCTTTCTGAGGATCTGGCCCAGATTCAACACCAATAAATATAGGAAAATGATCTACAACAACAATTCCAGTATCATCTACATAATCACTAAATGGTGTTCCATCATATGCTGTATATATGGTGTCATATCTGAAGTCAAATGGGTCCCATAACCAACTTCTTGGTTGAGCAGATTCTTCAAATTTTACAAAAGGCTGTCTATATATCTGGAATAATTTATTAGAAGACCAATCAGACCAACCTTTGTTATCATCTGTATAAGCTCCCATTGTACGAATTTGATACTGAATGTCATAAGCACCAGATTCTAAGATAGATGTATCAGCATCCGGATATACCGTTCGCAAGAATGAACCCAAGTTAGGATAACTAATACTATATGTTTTTTCTTCTGTTTGACCTACTTCAGTCGTTAGATTGAGTTCAAAAGGTCCACGATCAGTACCATTTATCTTATACTGTATCTGAGCTTTTGTTTGGAAGCTTCCGTCAGTTGAATTATTATTCCAATAGATATCAATTTGTTCATCTTCAACGAAACTGCTTCTTCTTGTCCATGTTGATGGAGGTAGTGGTGCACTTCCGATCTTATATTCCTTATAATAGTTATAATCTTGAATATAATCAGAATATGTGTCACCATACTTAGCCTGTATAGTGAACCATACATTTCCGGCATTACCTTTGGCATAGTCGTCGATTTCTGGCAAATAACATCTAGCATATATATGATGGTCTCTGCCACGTGATTCAAACTCGCCTTGATCTCTATCATCTTTGTTAAATTCTTTTATCTGTCTGGATGATCTTTTATAGTATAAATCTTCGATATTATTCGAATAGTAAATTATATATCCATCAATTAGGTCTATATTGTTTGCGTTGTCTTCTATTACAACATTTACAATTGGCTTATTTTGATTACCTTCTATTCGGTCATGCGATGTCTGGATCTTCCAGTCACCACTAGGAACTTTTGGTTTACCCATTACTGGATCAGACCACTCAGACCATTCAGATCCTACATCATCTCCATCTCTTCCAGACCAGCCTTTAGCTCTGAACTGGTATAGTGTTCCATCACTCATTATACCAGATGTATAAATGGCAGACCCGCCAGCACTAATATTTTTTATGTGACTTACGATTAATCCATTGTCTCGATTTCGTCTTGACTGAATTGTTACTGACTTAGCATAATTCTCAGTTGTTTTATAATTTAATACTGATACTTTAAGCTTAAACTGCCCCTGATTAGCAGTAACCTTCTCTACAGTAGGAACTGGTGGAACAGTTGGTGTATTCATTTGAACAAGTTTAACTTGATAAGCATTTTTTGTTTTTGTCTTTTTAGCAGGCCAAGCATCTTCTTGTGATGGTGTCTTTTTACCGTGGGTGTTTATTTTTATAACTTCTTTCTGATTACACTCAGGGGTTACTTCAACCCAAACATTTATAGTCTTTACTTTGGTAAGATCAAATGATGGAATCTCAAAGTAATCGTTGGTTTCAAATTGACTATTTATAGTATGCTCAGCAGTTTTTTTTGCTGTAATATTGCCATCTTTGTAAGAGTACGTCCAGACAACTTTAAAGTCTTTAAAATACTTCATATCGCCAGACGTACTCGTTAAATATTTCCATGAGGCTATTAGTTGATTGTCTTGTATTTTACTTTTATCTATTTTCAGATTTGCTACCTGCTCTTTACTAGCTGCCATACACTACATTCTCCTTTCTATCATAGCCGCATTTATTAACTGACCGACAGCATCAGCAATATTTGAGCCATCGTCATAAGTTATTCCGTTTACATTATAAACATTATTATTTGTAGTTCCGTTCAATCCGTTAATTGCTGCAATAAGACCAGCATTTTTGTCTGTATTTTGAATTTCTCTCATTGAAGCTGAAACAGCACCAATGTTTGAATTTAATCCAATTGATCGATTAGCGAATAATCCGTTAATTGAGCCAGCTGCAGAATTTACATTGGATAAATCAACAACTGGTGTGATTGTTGGTTGATAATCTGAATCTAAAACCATAGAATTGAAAGCATTAACTACAGTGTCTCTAACAGTAGCAATAGGATTCTTAACCATATCTACATTTTTAGAAATACCTTTAGCCAAACCTTCCATGATTGGAGCACCAACGCGTTTCATCATGACTTTAGAAGGTGAATTGATGTCAAATACTTGCTTTCCAGTAAATGTAGTAAGCACATTATCCTTTGCAGCTTTAGCAACATTAGTAATGTCATATTCTTGAAATGCTTTAGCCATTCCATCCATAGTACTATTGCCTAGAATTTCTCCAGATAATGATGCAGCATCTATATTTCCGTCAGTAGCTATTTGTGGTATTACGCTGTCTTTTATAGTTCCTTCTAAATCATAATCTTTTAAAGTATCGTCGAAACTTGTTGTTAAATCACCAGATAATACAAAACCAGATTCAGTGAAGCTTCCATTAAGTTGGCTTTCTATCTGTTCTGGAGTCAAACCTGCAGCTTCCATTCTAGTTTTAGCTTGTGCTGCCATAGTTTGTTTAGTTATTTGTGCTATTTTCTCTGGTGAATATTGTGCTTCAATTTGTTCTGCTTCAGCCTGTAATTCTGCTTCAGATGTATGTATTGCTTTATCATATGCCTCCTGTGTTTTCTTAACATATTCATAAGCATCGGCTACTGATTGAGCAGTAACTCCTTCTACGCCTTCTTTATGCATTTTCTTAACAGATTCGTAGTATTTATTAGCATCTTCATTTTGTTTTCGCAAATATTCTTTGGAAACTTGGCCAGCATCAGCATATCCTTTTTCCATTCGTAAAGTAGCTTCTTTAATTTTGTCAACATCTCCAGTAGCAAGAGCTCCAATAACATTCTGATGATTATAAATAGTCGTATTCATTTCATCGAAGTTTTGTTGAGCTTCCATGAATGTTTTTTGGACTGCACCTAATTCTTCTTGAGCTTGTGATTCTTTCTTTCTAAGCTCTTCGATTTGGTCTTCAATAACATCATATTGCTCTTGACCTTCAATAGCTACTTTATCTTTGTTTTCAGGATTTATACTCCATTCTAAATCGGCTATTTCTTTCTGAATATCTTTAACTTCTTGTACATGCTCTTCATATATGTCTCTATTATTTGCTAATTCTTGTGTAATTTTTTCTCTATTTTGAATCGCTTCTTGGTAAGCTTCTTCATCTGCATTTAATAATGCTTCTGCTTTTTTAGTTTCAATGGCGTCTAATATTGCTTGCTTATATTCATCATATTTTTGTATAACGCCATCTATTATTTCTATTTCTACTCCGGTTGCATCAGATAAATCTTTAGTTATATAACCAACTCTTTCTTCATAACCATCGTAGATAGCTCCGCCAACACCAACATACTTATCAAGCTCTTTTATTTCATCCATAGCTTTTGTATAATCGGTTCCGGCAGATTTAAATAATGTGTCTCTGCTTTTTACAGCTTCTTCCCAAGATTTGTTTAATTTTGTTAATTCTGGTTCAAGTGCTTCTGCTAAATCTGTACCAGATCCGCTAAACACCTCTTTTATTCCATCTACTATTAGTTTGCCGATTGATTTGCCTACAGCTATTATTATTTTACCAGCATATATTACTAGCTTTGCTAAATATTCTGTAAGCTTTGCACATATAGTATCTATATTGTCATCTAAATACTTAAATACAGCATCAATTGTATCGCCTATAGCGTCTAATATTTCGCCAACATGATCCGCAATACCTTTAATTAAGTTTACTATAGCTTTTCCAATTCCGTAGAATATTGTAGCTAGAGCAAGTACTGCGGCAGGACCAGTTTTGACTATTATAGCTAATGAGGCAGCCAATAAAGCAAATGCAACACCTATTGCAATTAATGCTGCTGATAGTGATAATATACCAACTACTGCTTTTGAAGCTACCATTCCAACAGCAACTATACCTATTAATGCTGCACCAACTACAGTTAATCCTTTTCCTATTGCTGACCAAGGTATTGGAATAAATGCTGCCATAGCAGCTGCAAATATCAAGCAAGCTGCAGCCATACTAATTATAGCTAAGGCACAAGAAGCCATGTTTAAAGCTCCTGTTTTTCCTATTTCTAGAACTCCAGCTGTTCCTTGCATTGCTATTACAAAGAGACTTACAACTGCAATTAATGTTAATAATACAGCAGAGCCTTTCCATAACATTTTAGTAGGTATTAATGCTATCATAGCTAATGATTTAGCAATCATAACACTAAATATACCAACTGCTATAAATATAGCAGTGCATGCAGCCATTGTAGCGGGTACTTCATAAGCACCTTTAGAAACTTGTGAGAATAGTTTACTAAAGTGAACCATTGCTACTATCATAACTGAAACAGCTCCAATTATTAATGTTAATGAACCTACTGCTTTATCTAATTTATCAGTAGGTATTAATCCTATAACATAAAGAGCTGCAGCTATTATTAATATTGCTTTAGCCATCGATTTAATCAAGGCACCATATTTAAAGAATTGTTGGTCTTTACCTTCTAATTTATTCGCATTTTTAGCTATTACATACGATACTCCAGCCATAACTACTAAAGCTATTCCTAAAACTACAGCATTAGCTTTCATATCATCGGTTTTTATACCATCCATTATCTTTAGTGCAACAGCAAATAAAATCAGAGACAAAGCTATAGATATCATAACTTTTCGCATTTTATCTACTTCATACTCTGCTTTATGTAAACCTTTAGATGCCTTATTAGTCCATGCTGACCATCCTCCTAATGTTTTAGATGTTTTTGTAAATACAACACCTATAACACCGATTATTATCATAAACCATACTATTATGGCCATTGAGTCGCTTAATCTTTTTTCATCTATTGTAGATATAATGTATAGAGAAGCGGCTATCATTAACATAGATTTTCCTATTGATTCGAATGTTCCAGCCAAAGCGTTGAAAGTCTTTTTCCATTTTTCTAAAATGTGTCCTTTTTCAAAACCTTTTACAGCTCTTGTAAGATTACGTATACTTCTTGACCAATTAAATACAGTTAATGTAGTGAAGAAATCTAATATCAATTCTGCAGTTTTCTGCATGTCTTCACTGGAACCATATTTTAATACTGAGTCTGTAAATGATTTTAATATATAGCCTATTACTTTAAATATCTTACCAAGACCTTCACCAAATGTTTCGAAGATTCCAACAACACTATCCATAGCAGATTTTCCATTTTTCATGTTTAGATCATCTTTTATAGATCCTGTTGTATTTTTAAAGAAGTCTTTTAAATCTTTTCCTATTTGTGAAATTAATGGACTGTCACCTAAGTAATCAAATACTTTTTTAATAGCTTTTCCTAAAGTCTTTATTCCTTTACCTATTCCACCTAAAATATCAATTTTACTAATTTTTTCTAATATGTCTTTAGAGCTTGACATTTTAGTCTGACTATCAGATCCAAAAGTATTATCTATAGATGTCTTTAAATTGTCGATGGCTTTACCAACACCATTAGTAATCTTATTCTTTACTTTTCCAGCTTTATCAACAATCTTATCTAATACATCTAAAACCTTTCCAAATGCTTCAGGCCAATCGACTTTAATTTTAGAAATGTGGTTTTCTGCAAAATCACTAACTTTTTCTGAGAATTTCTCTACAGCATCTTTAGCTTTACCAAAGAAATCTTTAACGCCTTCTATTACTTTTTTTAAATTTTCATATTTATCTAAGTCTATATTTTTAGCAGCATCCGTAAATCCTGTAACAAGCTCAAATATCTTAGAAACTAAAGTACCAATCGGAGATGTAATATTTAATACCCATCCTCCAATCTTAAACAATATATTAAATACTTTAGCAACTATTAATAGAGCTGCTCCAAATACTTTTGCTACTACTCCAATAATTGTTGTAAATATCTTGAATGTATTTTTTAATTTATCAGTTTTCTTATCGTTAGACACTATACCATCAGTTAAAGTGTGTAATAAATCTATAATAAACTTTATAGGATGAAAGTGTCCTTCTTTGAATGTTTCATAGACAGCTTCGCCAAATGCTTTGAATACACCATAGACATGTTTTACAATTCCCCATAGTGCATCGAAACCTTTACGCCAGTCTTCTGTTTCAACAATTCCAGCATGCAAATATCCACACAAATCACTTATAGCATTAACTACAGTCTCTAATGGATCTATACCATCGAATGTTTCATCAAAAAACTGTTTAAAAGCATCGGTTAGATTTTGAACATTCTTATATATTGGTTCTAAAACTCCACGAATACCTTCGAATGCTTTACTCATGGTTTCAGCATTTTTCTTAATTTTTTTAGAACCCTTATAAAATATATTAACAAAATTAAAGATATGAGTATTAATATCAATCCAATAATCTAAGAACGACTCTGGAAATGCCTCTTTAATAGCTTGACCAATAGACCTTGCAAAATTAAAGGTCATCTGGAATATCTTAAAACCAGATTTAAGAACCCTATATACAGCACGCCATGCTTTCATGACATCGCCATTATTTTTAATATCTGTTAAAAACTTTGTTACTAAATTAATGTCTTTTATCAACCATTTTGTAACAAATGTTGTTAACTTATTACCCTCGCCATCTTTAAGTTTTGTTCCTGGTGCTTTTAATCTATTAGCTACAACACCAATAACATCTTTATAAGCATTGAGCATTTTTACTATAGGGCCCTGGTTTGCAATCAATGGACCATAGAATGCTTCACCGATTCTACTATATGAAGCTCTAATATTTCTAGAAACACCATCTAATGTATCATTGGCTTTCTTAGAGTTAGCCCAATATTTTTTATACATTATTTCGAAGAACTTGTCAGCTCCTATTTCGCCTTTGGATACTAAGTCTCTAACTTCTTCTTCTGTTTTTCCTAGAGCATCACCAATATCAGCAGCAGCATTCATACCGTATGTACTTAACTGTGTTAGCTGCATACCCATTAATCGACCATTACCAGCAATTGTACTAAATACATGTGCTATCTGTTCAAAGTCCTGGTTTGTCTGAGCAGCTACACCAGATACCGATTTAAGAACCATACCCATTTGAGTAAGATCTGTCTCTGTATCTACTATGTCTTTACCAATTACTTTTTTATAGTCTATACCAGAGCCAGCTAATACAGAAGCGGCTTTAGCAGCTGCATCCATACCATATGCGGTTCCTGTTACGGCATCACTAATAGAATTTTTAATTTCTTCCCATTGGATTCCGAGACCCTGAAGAGCAAATTTCGCTTTTTCAACATTCATTGCTCTGTTCATACCACCGGATTTAATCTGAGCGACAACACCAGATATAGCTCCACCGATAGTGTTTGTAATAGCATCACCAATGCTGTTAATAGTAGCCATAATTGGTGACACTGATTTATCTACAGCTCCAACTACTTGTCCAAGCTGTGTCTGTATATTCTTTAATCCTTTTAACTGAAACGCATTCTGTAATAAATTCATAGAAGTTGTTACAGTGTCAAAGTTGAGTGATTTCTTAAGTTTTTCTATAGTTGTCAGGGAGGTCTTTACATTTTTTTCGAACTCCGCATTATTAAATTTTAGCTCGACAACTTTGCTATCGATAACTTCGCTCATGTCTTAAAAACCTCCCTTTTTAATGACTCACTAATTTCATCAAACACGGGTTGCATAGCTGGGTTTATGTAATCTCTACCTTCAACCCAAACACCTCTACTTGTTCCGTGCCCGTTAAATATCAAGAGAGCAACACATTGCCCGTTTTGTATATTAGTATTATACCATACTATTTTAGCATTTCCATTTAGGTCATGCTCAATTTTGTATTTCCAAGATCGTGACGTTAGACCAGTTCTTTTCGGAGTATTCTCTGCTAGCGCATCAACTCCAAGTTGCCCATATTTTTTTAAGATTTCATTTGCCGATTTTGAATCAACGCTTAGTGATTCACACCACTTTTGAAATCTATTGTATTCACCAATCTGTTCAATACCAATCATTTCTTTTTATCCTTTTGAATGTAGTTTTGCTCTACGAGCGGCATTTAATTGTGCATTCTGTCTCATAATCTGAGCCTGTGACATTTTCTTCTGAGGCTCGTTATGATTAGAACAAACTCTTAATAGAGTTAATAATCTAGAAATGTGCCAATGTTCAAACTCTATTGGAATCTGATTGGCAGCCATCCAGTAATAAATTATTTCACTTGTAATAATGTCTCTACTTGGTTTAGAACCTTTGTAGAATTTTGTAGCTGTCATTGGATCTTCGATATATTTTGTAATTTCTTTCATATTTTCATCATTTAAATACTTGAGTTTTGGTATATCTTCATCGTTAACACACATACATTCCAAATATAGTTGCATATCTTCGGCTGTTAGATCTCTATTTCCTATAAAATATTTGTGTGTTTTGGATTCCCATTCAGCTATAGCGGCCAACGAATGCTCTAATTCTATAGTTCCACCAGGTATTTTTATAAATTCATTAGTTTCTTCATTGAACATTTCTGATTCAACAAGTTCTATTTTTTTTCTAAAATTATTCATCTTTCTTCTCTAACAATGTTTTATCAATTGTTCCATCTTCATTCATAAATTTTTTAGCTTCTTTAGTAAGTTCTGCTGGCATTAATCCACTAATAAATTCAGCAGCTTTCTTTTCATCAGAAACTAATTCCATAAGTAATTCTGAATAAGCTTCTGTCTGCTTAAACTCTGTAGAAAGTTCTTCGGATTTAATAAATCTTCTACCATCATCCGATTTAACACCATATGCATTTAGGATAATATCCTGGAATATTTTAACAATCTTAGGTGTATCTTCTGTCTGAATAATTTTCTGAATTGCGTTATCTAATCCGCCTTCTGTACCAAACTGTAAATTAAAAATTTCGCCTTTGTTGAGATTGAAGTAAAAGTCTTCTGATCTCTGATTTCCATTGTAATCTGTATAATTGATTCTCTTAACTAACATAATTCATTCTCCTTTAACATTTAAAAATAAACGGGGGCCCACAAAAGACCCCCATTTTGAATCTTTAGTTATTCACCAGTTCTTATTGTGAACAGTACTGGTTTTGTAACCATTTCTTCTTCACCAACTCCATTTGGAGCGTACATAGCAGTAATAACTACTACTCTATCTGATCCATACTGG
>ODAI010170941.1_pt1 | contig 10411 bp, 8 predicted proteins | sample 1539321 | NCBI WGS metagenome assembly ODAI01 (sample SAMN02144231, study PRJEB22623) | gut metagenome | biome: sheep rumen | host: Ovis aries | place: New Zealand | reverse complement strand
CAGATCAGGACAGGTACGGTGAGCCAGGCTTATTTATTTGCCGGAACTCACGGCACGGGCAAAACGAGTACCGCTCGCATACTGGCAAAGGCAGTCAACTGCCTTGAAGGAGAGCCGGGTGACCAGGGAGCAGATCTTCCTTGCGGCAAGTGCGAGAACTGCGAAGCCATCCGCGAAGGCAGATTTGTAGATGTTATAGAGCTCGATGCTGCATCCAACAATGGCGTTGACGATCTCAGGGCAATTATCGAGATGGTCAAGTACCCTCCTGCAGTCGGCAGGTACAAGGTATACATCATAGACGAGGTGCACATGCTCAGCACCGCTGCAGAGAACGCCTTCCTCAAGACTCTCGAAGAGCCGCCTGAGCACGCCATATTCATTCTCGCAACGACTGACCCTCAAAAGGTAAGGTCAACCATAAGATCCCGCTGCATGCAGCTCAACTTCAGGCGTGTAACAGAAGAAGAGCTCATTGAGGGAATGAAGAGAATATGCGCTAAAAGAGGCATCCATGCTACAGATGACGCACTTTCAACAATAGCATCCAGAGCTGATGGCTCTGTCAGAGATGCCCTCAGCATACTCGAGCAGTGCACAGCAGCCGGCGATGCAGAGCTCAGCAGAGCAGCCGTTCTGGAATACACCGGAGCAGCCGGCGCGGATTTCTTCCATGCGCTTACCGGTGCGGTAATTGCAGGTGATGCAGGCAAAGCTCTCGTGTACATAGATGAGATAATCAGGCGCGGCAAAGATCCAAGGCAGATCATGAAAGACTGGCTCAAGCACATGCGCGATCTCATGATTGTCAAATATGTAGGCAAGGCCGAGCGCATAGTTGGATCGTCCGGAGAAAACATCGCAAGGTTAAGATCGCAGGCAGAGCTTACTGACTCCGCGTTCATAGAAAAGGCGATTCGACTCATTTCTGAGTATATCAACCTCGGCAGATACTCCGAGAGACCAAGGATACTCCTTGAGACAGCGGCTGTAAGGCTTTCTTCACGCGATGAAGTGCCAGAAGCTCCGGCAAGGAGACCGCTGAGACCGGCTCCCAAAAGAGAGGCTGCTCCGGCAGTCAATACAGTATCTCAGGCACGCGCATCAGCTCCTGCAAATGACGAGTCAGCAGCAGATGCTCTCGCAGGCATGATAGCATCTGTTCAGAGAGAGGAACCCGGAAATCCGGGAGAGATGTGGGACAGAATTGTAAGAGCGGTTTCGGCAAGCGACAGAACCTTTATGAGCCTGGTTGGGCGCTATTCAACAGGTGTTGAGTTCGATGCGGGCAAGCTGCTCGTTATAGTGAGCCCGGGCAAGCTCAGACTGGCAGAAGATAAGTCTGCTGAGATAGCACAGGCAGCGAAGAGTATTTACGGCAGTGATATCTACGTGTCGATGAGAGCGGGAGTTATCTCAAAGTCCGGCGCGTCAGAGGAAAGCATAAGAGCTTCCGAAGAAGAGACAACAAGAATAATCAACGAAGATATTAACAAGAACGAAGTGATCGGAGATATAATAGACCTTTTCGGAATTGAACCGGTCATGGAAAACTGATAAACAGGAGGACAAAATGGGCAAAGGAATGAAAGCCGGCAAAAAGCCAAAAGTAAGAAACGGCGGCGGAGCAAAGGACATGCAGAAGCAGCTGAAGCAGCTCCAGGCTATGCAGGCTGAGATGGAGCAGAAGCAGGCAGAGCTCGAGAAAAAGGAACTCACAACTACAGCAGGCGGCGGTGCAGTTGAGGTAACTATCAACGGTAAAAAGCAGATCACACAGCTTAACATCGATAAAGACGTAGTTGATCCTGACGATGTAGAAATGCTTCAGGACCTCGTAATGGCTGCTGTAAATGAGGCCATCAGACAGATAGAAGAGCTCGAGGAATCCGAGATGAACAGCATCACCGGCAATCTCGGTGCCATGGGCGGCGGACTCGGAGGCTTCGGCTTCTGATGAAGCAGTATCCGCGTTCACTCAACAGGCTTATAAATGAGCTGGGAAAGCTTCCGGGCATCGGCGGTAAGACTGCGCAGAGGCTCGCTTTTCATGTGCTCAGTCTGACCGACCGTGAAGCGGAAATGCTTGCTGAGTCCATCATTGAGGCAAAGAGGTCACTCCACTACTGCAGCGTCTGCGGAAACCTTACAGATAAAGACATCTGCGGCATATGCTCTGATGAGTCAAGAGACAAGAGCGTAATATGCGTAGTTGAGACACCACAGGACGTTATGGCAATGGAGCGCATCCGCGAATACAAAGGCAGATATCATGTGCTTCACGGAGCGATTTCTCCGGCTGAAGGCATAGGGCCTGCCGACATCAACCTTAAAAGCCTCATTGAAAGGCTGCAGGGCGACAGCGATGTAGAAGAAGTGATTATTGCAACCAACCCGAATATTGAGGGAGAGGCCACCGCTATGTATATCGCAAGGCTGCTGAAACCGGCGGGCATAAAGGTTACAAGGATCGCACACGGCATACCTGTGGGCGGCGATCTCGAATACGCAGATGAAGTAACACTTCTTAAGGCTGTTGAGGGAAGAAGAGAGCTTTAGAAAGCGTGCCGTGCAGAGCGGCAGCAAAAAAGAATTCTGAAGGGAGCTATTATAATGAAGAAAAAACTCACGATGAAAGAAACCATCGTCGTGGCAAGTACGCTGTTTGGAATGTTCTTCGGTGCTGGAAACCTGATTTTCCCGGTACACCTCGGACAGATGGCCGGCAGCAATTCATTGCCGGCGATTATAGGATTCTGCATAACGGCAGTAACACTTCCTATCCTCGCTGTGGCAGCAATCGGCAATACACACAGCGATAACCTGATGGAACTTTCCAGCAAGGTCTCGGGCTGGTACGGAAGGGTGTTCACTGCGGTGCTTTACCTCTCCATCGGACCATTCGTTGCTATCCCAAGATGCGCGTCGGTTTCATACACTATAGGACTGGCACCGATAGTAGGCGAGTCGCATTTCAGGCTCTGGCAGTTCATATTTACATTTATATTCTTTGCGTTTGTACTGTATTTCTCTCTGAGGCCGGGTAAGATCACCACATGGATCGGGAGAGTTATCAACCCGCTCTTCCTTGTGTTCCTGGGAGTGCTCCTGCTGGTGGCACTTATCAATCCGGGTGCACCGCTTTCATCCGTAGAGCCTGTTGAGGCATACAAAAGCGGAGCATTCTTTAATTCGATCATTGAAGGATACGGCACAATGGATGCTGTAGCCGGACTCGCATTCGGTATCGTTATCATCAATGTCATTAGGGACATGGGCGTTGATAAAGACAATGATGTTGCAAGAGAAACTCTCAAGGCAGGAGTCTTTGCCGGGATCCTGATGCTCATCATCTATCTGCTCACCATCATAATGGGTGCGCAGTCGAGAGGTCTTTTCGATATCTCAGATAACGGAGGCATCGCTCTCACTCAGATCTCAAGCCACTATCTCGGAGGTGTAGGCAGTATAGTGCTTGCTTTCACAATCACATTCGCCTGCCTCAAAACCGCGATCGGACTTATCACAAGCTGCGGCGAGATGTTTGTAAAGCTTGTACCAGGCAAACTCAATTACAGAGGCTGGGCAATGTTTTTCACTCTGTTTTCACTCATCATATCGAACGTCGGCCTCACCGCGATCATCAATTACGCAGTGCCTGTACTGATGCTCATTTACCCGCTTGCTACAGTGCTCGTCATTATGGCGCTATGCGAAAAGGCCTTCGGAAAGAGCAAATACGTTTACAGACTGGTAACGCTCGGAGCATTCATTCCTGCAGTATTCGACTTCTGCAAGACTCTGCCTGAGGGAATCCAGAACGCGCTCAACATTCCTGCACTTACAGAAATAGGTCGCAGCATATTCCCGTTCTTTGACCTCGGACTCGGCTGGGTCGTGCCTGCGCTGATCGGACTGGTCATTGGTCTGGTGCTGACCGCAGTGAACCGTGGTAAAGGCAAGCGCGCAGCAGCATAATAATTCGTAACAGCCGCGGTGCTGCTGATGAGGCGGCACCGCGATTCTTTTTAGGGTAAATGGGCTGACCCATACTAAGGGGTCTGCGCCCGGACAGGAGAAAACATGTCTATTGAAGTAGCACGTGAATATTTAAAAAAATATGGAATGGATGACCGCATCAGAGAATTTGATGTCTCGAGCGCAACAGTAGAGCTGGCTGCAAAGGCGGTCGGCGTTGAGCCTGCCCGCATCTGCAAGACTCTGAGCTTTAAGCTCAAGGATGACACCGGAATACTAGTACAGGTGGCCGGCGATGCGAGAGTAGATAATAAGAAATATAAGGAGTACTTCGGGGAGAAGGCAAAAATGCTTTCGCCGGATGAAGTTCCTGAATATACCAACCACCAGATCGGCGGAGTGTGCGCTTTCGGAGTTACACGCGATGACGTAAGGATCTATTGCGATGAGTCCATGAAGAGGTTCAAAACAGTATTCCCGGCATGCGGCTCATCAAACTCCGCAGCCGAATTTACACCGGATGAGCTGTTTGAAGTATCTCGCTCACTCGCGTGGATAGACATCAGCAAGCTCCCGGAGGCAGAAGCATAACAATAATCCGGAGATATAACAACCATGAGGAAATAAGAATCAAACCGGTCCCGCTTAGGTAAAATCTTACCAGCCCACAAGGCAGGAAAACCTGGCTGAAAGGGCTGGTTTTGTTTTGTCTGCAATGGCTTCAATACGCTTAGTTGACAATACATATATGGCTTAAATGAATTATAGTATACTGTAAAGAGAATAGAATCATGCATGTCACTTTTGACCGACACACTACTCTGGATTTAGGCGCCATCTTCCTTATTTGCATAATTATGCACTCTTCAAAATAGATATACACAATTTCCTTATACTGGAAGGATCCGAGAGAGGAACGGATAAAATCTTTCTGCATAAAATCAAAAAAACGCGTTTTCATGTAGAAAGAATGCCAGCAGGGAAGTGTGTATAGTCATGCATACTCCCCCCTGCGGCCTGAGACGGAGAGAAAAAACATAAATATGGCGTATATCAATTAACGATCGAGAGTCACAGACCGATCACGAGCTTTGAGAGGCGTGTTTAGAGGATGCATAAAGATAAATAACAGAGATCACGGTACTTTTGTCTACATGAGGAGGGAAAAAAGCATGTTCATGTAGAAAGAATCTGAAGGTTCCTCGGGAAATTCTGACACTGAGCGGCAAAAGCCGTTTTTTTATTAGTGAAAGCGAATAAATATGAAAATTGAGAAAGCTGTGATGCAGAGAGACCAAACTTGTCAATTCAGTCTGTCAAAAGGCAATGTATTTGTAAGAAAACAACAATAAACTTGACCGGAATGTCCTGTAATGCTATTATTGCTTTGTCAATTTAGCGCTTTAGCATATTAAAGCATAAAAGAATAGCAGAACTCTTTTAAAACTGTAAGGGAAAGGGACGAAACACAGTAATGTATTATCAGATATTTGTACGACATTAATACCTTTCTGAAAATGGCAGTCTCATGACCGCCTACACATGATAAACATGAAATAACAACGTAAAGAAGAAAGGCAGAAAGGTATATAAAATGAAAAAGAGATTAACAGCACTTTTAATCGCATTCACAATGGTATTCACAATGGTCGCTCTCTCGGCATGTGGTGGCGGCGGAAGCGATGAAAGCTCATCAGACACAAAGTATGGCGAGGGCTTTGTGTTCAAGCATGGCTATGACAAGGACTTCCCTCCGTATTCATATATAGGTGATGACGGCGAAACTACCGGACTTGACGTAGAGCTTGCTAAGGCTGTATGCGAACTTTACGGCTGGGAGTACGAAGGTGTTCCTATCAACTGGGATGCCAAGGAGGCAGAACTTGACTCCGGAAGCATCGACTGCATATGGTCGGGATTTACCAAGAACGCACTCAGAGAGCCTAAATTCGCATGGAGTGAGCCTTACTCGCTCAACACTATCAAGGTAATGGTTCTTGAAGGCTCTGATATCACATCGACAGAAGATCTTGCCGGTAAGAAAGTCGGCGTACAGGGAACAACATCCGCACAGGAATTGCTGGAAACGCCGGCGGATGAAGGCGGAGCTCAGGAGCTTGCCGAGACATTCGCTTCAACAGAAGTCTATGACACATACACTATAGCTGTTAACGATCTTAAGGCAGGTGCTATCGACGCAATTGCAATCGACGAGAACACAGGATTGCACCAGATGGAAAAAAATGATGGCCTGAAGTTCCTGGATGGAATTATGTGCGAAGAAGTTTACGCGATAGGCTTCCGTACAGATGATACAGAATTGCGTGACATGGTAGACGCCGGTCTCGCGACTCTGGCAGCTAACGGAACCATGGAAGAAATCGGCAAGAAGTATGAGAATATCTATGATAAGCTGACCATGATCAACCAATAACAGGTGCTGCTCGCTTCAATCAGGCGAACTTGCTGAACTAAGAGCCGATGCCGGTCAGGCTAGCATGCTTTGCCGGCACGGCTTGTTTAATGTCAATGACAAAAGTGAAAGAAGAGGTAATATGACTTTTTCAACAATGCTATCAACGATGGGTTCGGGCATGGCCAAGACGATAGGGATATTCATCCTTACTCTCATCGGCTCGCTGCCTATGGGTATGATAGTGGCTCTGCTCAGAAAATCCAGATTTGCTGCAGTACGGGGAATCATAAGCGTATATATTTCAATAATGCGCGGAACCCCTCTGATGCTGCAGTTGCTCGTATGGTACTTCGGACCATTCTACCTGTTTGGCATCAATATCGGCAACTGGAGATTCCCGGCGCTTATCATCGGGTTCGTAGCCAATTACGCCGCATACTTTGCAGAGATCTACCGCGGCGGTATTGAGTCGATCCCTGTAGGGCAGTATGAGGCCGCCGAGGTGCTCGGTTACACAAAGACACAGACCTTCATGAAGATCATTCTGCCACAGGTAGTGAAAATAATAATGCCGTCTGTGACAAACGAAGTCATAACGCTGGTAAAGGACACATCGCTTGCGTTTACGCTCGCATATGCAGAGGTGTTCTCACTTGCCAAGCAGATATCCGCGTCACAGTCATCATTCATGCCTTTCCTGATAGCCGGAGTATTCTACTTTGCGGCTAACTATCTGGTAGAGTTCGTGATGACGCGCATCGAAAAATCGATGGATTACTACAAGTAGGAGGGCAGCGGAATGATACTTGAAATGAAAAACATAGAAAAGAGATTCGGCGGACTCGAAGTGCTCAAAGACATCAGCTTTGGCGTTGACCACGGTGAAGTAGTGAGCATAATTGGTCCATCAGGGTCCGGCAAGTCGACGCTGCTCAGATGCGCTACTTTCCTTGAGACGATCGATGGCGGCGAAATCATTTATATGGGAGAAAAAGCTGCTCACACAGATGAAAACGGCAATGCGGTATATGCCGACCTTCGTGAGATGAAGAAGTTCCGCAAGTACTGCGGGCTGGTGTTCCAGCAGTTCAACCTTTTCCCGCACTACAGCATACTCAGGAATATAACCGATGCACCGATCCATGTTCAGGGAGTCAGCAAAGCGGAAGCTGAAGAGAACGCGATGGCGCTGCTCCGAAAGATGGGTATCGATGACAAGGCGAATGCCTATCCTTATCAGCTGTCGGGAGGTCAGCAGCAGAGAGTGGCTATAGCGCGCGCACTTGCGATGAAGCCGGAGATACTCTTCTTTGACGAGCCGACCTCCGCTCTCGACCCTGAGCTGACAGGAGAAGTCCTCAAGGTAATACGCCAGCTGGCTGAGGAGAAGATGACTATGGTTGTGGTCACACACGAGATGCCGTTTGCGAAGGCGGTCAGCAACCGCGTTATATTCATGGACGGCGGAGTGATAGTTGAGCAGGGCGACCCGCGCGATGTTTTCGAGAATCCGCAGGAGGAGAGAACAAAGCAGTTTCTGCGCGTGTTTGAGAGATAGTAAAGTGGATACAGGAAAAGATTCATACAGAAATATAGAATATTACATCTTTGACCCTACTGGGAATATAACAGCTCTTGTTGAGAGCTATGTGCCTGAAGCAGACCAGCCGGCAGCCGCAGCTGAGATAATGAACGCCGAGCCTTCAGTTGAGCAGGTGGGATTCGTATCTTACGCTGATGAAGCAGCGCTTTCAGAAGGAAACGCGCCAGTCAGTCTTAGAATGGCAGGAGGAGAATTCTGCGGCAACGCCACAATGTGCGCGGCCGCACTTTTTGCTGTCAGAAGCGGCATGCAGAGCGGCGCGGTGCCGGTAAAAGTATCCGGGGCATCCGCGCCACTTACAGTAAAGCTGGAGCAGCAGGCCGCCAGGGAATTCAGTGCGGCCGTAAACATGCCACCGGCTAAAGGTATTGAGACACTGCCCGTTACAGAAGGCGCAGCAAATACCGTGCTCCCAATAGTTAGAATGGAAGGCATCAGCCACATAATAGTGGAGCCCGGATCGGAATGGTCCAGACTTAAAGACGACAAAGAACTCGCCGAATCCTGTCTCAGACAGTGGTGCAGCGAAACCGGAGCTGAATGCCTTGGAATAATGTTCCTCGGCGAAAAGTTCACAGCTGCTGAGCGCAGCCTGACTCCACTTGTCTACGTTCCCGGAGCAGATACCATGTTCTGGGAGAATTCCTGCGCGAGCGGGAGCGCGGCAGCAGGCATGTACCTCGCCGCTAAGGCAGGAACTCCGGTTGATGTCACCTTCGACGAACCAGCCGGTCAGCTTCGTGTCGAAAGCGATCCTGACAGTGGAAAAACAATTCTTCATGGCTCAGCCATACTCCGCAAATGAAGACAGGGGATAACGCTTGAATTTTGAAGGTGTTTATGAGTTCCGGCATATCCTGCTCAAATTGACATTTATCATATATAAATGGTAAAATATTCGGCGCTACTTGATGTATCAGGTGGTTGCACTATTTTTTTATGACTAAAGAAGCGGGGCAATCCTGATAACAGGAACAGACCCCGGACCCTAAAAGATGCGTATAACGAACAACTGACAGATGCACTTGCAGAACCCCTGCCAGAACGTTAGTAATCCGCAGAAAAGGAGAATAAATTGGAAAACTACAAGGAAGTTATTGCTAAGTTTAAGGATGTCGATCTCGACAGCCTTACAGATGAAGACTATAAACAATTGAAGGCAGCCGAGCTGGCCGACATGCAGACATACGTTGATGCAATAACCACAAGCAAGGTGCCTGAGGTTATGTACCGTGTAGGAAGGCCTATCACTGATCTCAAAATGATGTGTGAGACAGGCGTTGAAGCTTTTGGCGACAAGGTTCTCTATCACCAGATAATGCCTGGTGATAATCACTTTACTGAATTCACTTATGGCGGAGTCAGAGATGACGTAAGAGGACTCGGAACAGCTCTCCTCGCTCTCGGGCTCAAAGGCGCACACATCGGTGTTATCGGAAACAACTGCTATGAGTGGGCTGAGTCGTATTTCGCGGTAACCGGCGGAGTCGGAGTGGTAGTCCCTCTGGATAAAGAGCTTTCAAAGGAAGAACTTATAAATCTCTGCGAAATGGGTGAGATCGATGCAGTAGTCTGCTGCCAGGATAAGTTCTACAATCTTTTCAAAGAAATCAAAGCTGAAGGCAAAACCGGCCTTAAGATGGTCATCGGAGTTAATAAAGAAGCTCACGAGGACGAAGCCGGCGGACTTCTGTCATGGAATCTCCTCAGAGAAGACGGCAAGGCCAAGGTAGCTGCAGGCGACAGAACGTATCTTGACGCAAGAGTCAGAGCATCTGATATGGTTGCCATCATCTTTACATCCGGCACAACCGGAGTGAGCAAGGGAGTAATGCTTTCACACAGGAACCTCTGCACAGACGTGCTCATTGCACAGACATATCTGGAGGTCCTCCCAAGCGACATCTTCTTCAGCGTACTTCCTATTCATCACACATATGAATGCACCTGCACCATGATCGAAGGCATGTTCATGGGAGCGTCTATGGCGTTCTGCAGGGGCCTCAAATATATAACAAAGGACATGCAGATGGTGCACCCTACATTCCTGCTCGCGGTGCCTCTCATCTACGAGAAGTTCTATAACACTATCCAGAAGACTCTGAAAAAACAGGGTCAGGACAAACTGGTCAACACACTGTTCGCTATTAATAACTTTACGAGCAAGTTCGGCATCAACATCGCAAAGCCGATCGCCAACAAGATCATGGCCCAGTTCGGCGGCAATATTGAGATGTTCATTGCAGGCGGAGCAAGAGTAGACCCTAAGGTGCTCGCGTTCTTCCGCAGCATGGGCATACCGTGCCTGCAGGGATACGGTCTTACAGAGACATCTCCAATGGTAGCGCTCAATCCGGACCAGTGGAAATACATGAGAAACGATTCAGCCGGCAAGCTGTTCCAGTTCACCGAGT
>ODAI010480726.1_pt1 | contig 10412 bp, 10 predicted proteins | sample 1539321 | NCBI WGS metagenome assembly ODAI01 (sample SAMN02144231, study PRJEB22623) | gut metagenome | biome: sheep rumen | host: Ovis aries | place: New Zealand | reverse complement strand
TGAAGTATTTGATGACTGGAAATGGATATTATCCTACAGTAAGAAATATAAGGGAGCAATCCTTTACTACACAATACTAGGTATTGTGAGTAGTTCTCTGACAATTGTATCTAGTGTTGTATCAGGATTTCTTATTAATATTATTGTTGGAAAAAAAGTAGAATACTTCTTTCATATGCTTGTCATTATGGTCATCAGTTCATTACTCAGCTTACTGATTAATAGCTTTCTTTCACGTGTTTCTACAAAGCTATCAATCAAGATCAATAATGATATTCAGGCAGATATATTCGATAAAATCATTGATGCAGACTGGCTTGCCATAAATAAATATCCCCATGGAGATGTACTCAATAGATTCAATGGTGATGTCACAACGGTAAGCAGTAATGCCATTCAATGGATACCAACAATCATTATTACAATCTTTAACTTCATCAGTTCATTCTTTGTTATTTTCTATTTCAATAAAGTCATGGCAGCAATGGCATTCTTAAGCGCTCCCTTTATGCTAGCGGCTTCCAAGATTGTTTTAAAGAAACAAAGAGAATACAACAAAAAAGTCAGAGAAGTGAATAGTAAGATGATGACTTTTGAAGTAGAAACATTCTATAACTTTGATACCATTAAATCATTTGGCATTACCCATCAATATGGTCATAAAATGAGGGAATGGCAAGAAAAGCTCAAAGATATTAGCTTGAAATATAATGTCTTTCAGATCAAGACAAATATCTATTTATCTCTTTCAGGATTGTTTGTTCAACTTGTTGTATTCTCATATTGTCTATGGTTACTTGGGACTGGACAGATACAATATGGGACAATGCAGATATTTATGACAAGAAGATCTGCTTTGGAATCATCATTCAATAGTGTTGTTAGTCTGATACCTTCATTCTTAACTTCATCAGTATCAGCACATCGTATCAAGGAATTAGTAGATTTACCAAAAGAAGTCTACCTACCTGAAAGCCATGAGCTAGATGATGGTTTAGATAAAGGATACAGCATTATTATGAATGATGTAGATTATGCTTATTTAGAAAACAACAAAGTCATTACAAACTCTAATTTTGAAGCTCATCCAGGAGAAATCATTGCCTTAGTCGGTCCTTCTGGTGAAGGAAAGACAACAATGATCAGACTCATTCTTGGCCTTATTCATCCTGATTCAGGAAATGTAAAAATCTATACACAGGATCATCGTAGTGTTGAAGCCAATGCCGAAGTAAGACATCTTTTTGCCTATGTTCCTCAAGGCAATACGATATTACAAGGTACAATAGCTGAAAACATGCGCATGGTCAAGCAGGATGCTAGCGACGAGGAAATCATTGAGGCTCTTAAGCTAGCTTGTGCCTGGGATTTTATTAAAAAACTACCAGATACAATCTATACAAACATGGGCGAAAGAGGACGGGGCTTTTCAGAAGGACAAGCACAGCGCATTGCCATCGCAAGAGCACTTTTAAAAGATGCACCTATTCTCTTGCTAGATGAAGCAACAAGTGCTTTAGATGTGACAACGGAAAGACAGGTCTTGAAGAATATCATCCAACAAAGGCCAAACAAAACATGCATTGTCACAACACATCGTCCAAGTGTATTAAATATGTGTCAACGAGTCTATCGTGTCATGAAAACACATGTCACTGAGCTAAGTGAAGAAGAATCAAGTCGAATGGCTATGGATTTCTAGGAGGTTAATTATGCGTAAGTTGGGAAAAATGATTACATCATGGCAGTTTATCTTAAGCCTGCAAGCTCTTGTCAGTATCTTATTGATGATCTTAGCTATGAAAACTGGCTTTTTATTAGTTAAATTTGAGGTTCTATTAGCCATTATCCTTGTTATCTTATTGTTTCTAATGTATCTCTTTGTAAGACCGGGCAAGATTGTCCATTATCGCACACAGATAAGACCGTTAATAGGGAAGGCTGTATCTATTATTCTAACAATCATACTAGCTATAGCATCATTCTATATCTATAAGGGAGACTCAACATTAAGAAAGTTAGGATACAATAATACCCAGACCTATACTTTTTCATTAATAGTCAAAAAAGATAGTCAATATAATAAAGTCAATGATTTAAATAATAAAAAGATAGGTCTCAACCCTAATGTTGATGAATCAGAAAACTTCAATAAAGCCATTGACAAACTCAAATCACTCATCACCTATGATGATGAACTCTATACAAATGATGAATCACTTGTCAATGACCTCTATGATCATAAAATAGATGGCATGCTCTTTAATGAAGCACATCGACCTATCATTAAAGAAAGCAAACCAAACTTCGATAAAGAAACAAAAGTCATCTGGCAAATCAAAGTCACAACAGAAATAGAAGACACAAACAAAGATATCAATGTCACACAGGATTCTTTCAATATGTATATTTCCGGCATTGATACAGCTGGCAATATCGATAATGTCTCTCGTTCAGACGTCAATATGATTGTAACCGTCAATCCTGTTACAAAAAATATCCTGCTAACAAGCATTCCACGTGATTACTATGTCACATTGGCAGATGCCAATGCCCAAGATAAACTGACACATTCAGGTCTTACCGGCGTTGATAATACAATGAAGACGGTTGAAAACTTGTTGAATGTTAAGATGCATTTCTATGCTCGTGTGAATTTCTCTTCACTTGTCAAAGTTGTAGATGCACTTGGTGGCATAGATGTTAAGTCGGATCGTGATCTTAAAGCATGGACAGGAAAAGATATTAAAGAAGGCTGGAACCATATGGACGGTGAAACAGCACTCGCTTATGCAAGATGCCGTCATGCCTATCAAGATGGCGACAGTCACCGTGTAAGAAACCAGCAAGATGTCCTTATGGCTATTATTACAAAAATGATTTCTCCAGCTTTACTTACAAACTATACAAATGTCTTAAAAGCAGTTGAAGAAAGCTATCAAAGTAATTTCAAATCAGAACAAATAGCTGATTTAGTCAAAATGCAGATGGAAAATGGTAAAGCATGGCGATTCACATCCTATGTCATGACAGGAACAGGAAAAGTCATGAAAGGTGGTTACTATATGCCACAAACATCCCTCTATTATTTGATTCCAGACAACACAAGTGTTGAAGAAGCATCACATAAAATCAATCAAATTATGGAAGGCATGGAATAAAAAAATATGAATATCCCTGATAGAATTGGTATTTAGGGCAATTTTTGTTATAGTTAATACACAAGGGGGAAAATATTAGGAGAATTAATAATCTAATTATATGTAGGAGGAGAAGAATATGAAACAGATTATTAAGAAGTACTGTGCGCTACTCATTGCATTGGCAATGGTACTTCCGGTCATGAGCGTTAGAGCTTTTGCTGCAGCTCAACCATCAACAAAAGATGGACCGGCTGTCGAAAAAATAGTCACTGACAATGGCGATGGCACACACAAGATTAAACTCGAATTAACAGGGAAGGTTAACACAACACACGAAGTTACAAAAGCTAATGTACTTGTCGTACTAGACTTGTCTGGTAGTATGAATGAAACAGCTGGTGGTACTACAAGATTAAAAGCTGCTAAAAGTGCTGTTAATTCTGTAGCTAAAACACTATTAGGTAAAAATGGTAAAAATGAAGCACCAAATGACCTTGTAGAAATGGGCTTAGTAACTTTTGGCACTAAAGCAGAGACTAAACTTGAGAAAACAAATTCGCTGTCTATTTTTACTGATACTGTAAATAAATTATCAACATATTCTGATTATTATAAAGGTACTAACTGGGAAGCTGCTTTAGCTGCTGCACAGAATTTTAATTTTGGTGACAAGGATAAAACTTATGTCATTTTTGTATCTGATGGTAACCCTACTTTTAGAAATACGAGAGGCAATTATCATAAATATGAATCGTGGCAGATCTTACATCGTGACCGTTGGGAAGAAAGTGATTCCAAATTTGATTATTTAGGTGTTTATGGTGATGGTACAGAAGATGAAGAGAATGTCAAGAGAGCATATGAACAGTCACTTGATGAAGCTAGAAGTATTGTAAATTCTAAACGTGAACTATATACAATTGGCTGTTTCGGTAATGTAACAAGAATGCAGGAATTAACAAATCATGCTTATAATAGCACTAATTCTGGCAAGTACTATTCTGCTTCTAATGCGGCTCAATTAAGTACAGCATTAAATGAAATCGCAACTGCTATTTCTAATTCATTAGGACAAAGCAATGTTAAAGTTACTGATGGTGTAACTTCATTATCAAAGATCAGTGCTGATGTTGATGGCAATCCATCAGATTTTGTTTATAAAAAGAATGATAAAGTATGGTCTGATGCTCCAGTTGCTCAGATTGTTGATGGTAAAGTTGTATGGGATCTTTCTTCAGTTGGCGCTCTTGAAAATAACGCAAAGTATTCTGTAGAATTTGATGTATGGCCATCACAGGATGCATTTGACTTAGTTGCTGATTTGAACAATGGAAAACAAACATATGATAATTTAGAGGAAGCAACAAAGAAACAGCTTACTAAAGATAATAACGGTAATTATTTCTTAAAGACAAATACTGATTTAAAGACTAACTTCACATATAACAGTCAAAATCTTGAAGAAAATTTTGATGCTGGCAACAATTCTATGGAAGTTCTTTCTTCAACGATATCTTTAGAAAAAAAATGGGAAAATAATCTTGATAAACGTTCTGCTGAACCAGTTACATTAAATCTTACAAAAGATGGTAATGTATACTTAACTAAAGAATTGAACCAAAATAATAACTTTAAGGTAGACAATATTTATGTTGCTCCTGGTATTATTAGAGATGGTAAAGTTCTTGTAACTGGTCATGATTATTCAGTTACTGAACCTGCTGATAGTGCTTATCATTGGGAATTAAATGCTGATACATATCATCCAATGCTTATTGATGGCGAATTAAAGATGCTTAAGAAGGATGATAATAATGGCACTTATACAATCGACGGTAAGAAGTATAGTGTTGTTGATGCTGCAGATGCTACTTTAAAAGCTAAGAATAGCCGTCGTAGTTATTTGAACTTCACGAAGAAAGTTACTGAAGCACAGGCTAATACAGCATCTAAAGATGACTTATTCAGCTATAATGTTACAATTAATGCTGCTGACAATAAGGAAGTTTGGTTTGCTGTAAAAGATGAAAGTGGCAACTATGTAACAAACTTAGAAACAACTGCAACTCAGGATGGTAATTACTATAAAGTAGACAGTGGTAAACAGTTTACTGTTAAGTTAAAGAGAGACTGGAATTTTAGAGCAATTAACTTATTAAGTAAGACAACATACTCTATTGAAGAAACAGATATTCCTGATGGTTATGTATTTGAAGACTACCAGATTAATGAAGGCAATATTAAGGTAGAAGGTAACAAAGTCACAGGTACTATTGAAGCTGCAAACAAAGCTTATACTCTAACTAATACAAATAAGTATAATGGTTACTTCTATGTATATCATTCATCAAATAACCAGGTTGAAAAAGTATCAATTACTGATCCTAGAGTAGTAGATGGTAAGTTTGATTTAACTAAAGAAGTATCAAATGGCTATTTGTATGGTGGATACTTCAAAGCATATGGTCAGACAACAACTTCTGATGAGGATATTAAAAAGTTAGATTATATTGATGGTAAAGCAACAGATAAAGTTGGTACTCCATATACAGGTTCAAAAGCTACTGCATGGAAAGCAACTAAAGCTTATCATGAAAATGGTCAGACTGGCTTCTCACCACAAGTAAATCATGTTTACTACTTAAAAGAAGTACCAAATACTTACTTAAGACCTTATATGGAAATAGTATATGATACAATTGCTCCTGGTCATCCTGTTACAAATTTATATATCTTAACTGCAGTAGATGATGCAAATTATAGTTCAGTATCATTAAGTCCAGTTGGAAATGCTAAATTATATTCAAGGGTTGCAATTAAAAATCCTGATGGTACACTAAAGAAGTATATTAATGCTAAGAGCGAATTCAAAACATTACCACGTGGTTATACTGCACTCTTAAATGTTAAAGACAAAGTCAAGAATCACTCTGATTTTGAGTTCATTCCTACATTTGAAACATTGGATGGTGTAAAGGTTAATGGTGTTCAAAAGAGAACTGTGGCATTTGGAAATGGCAACTTTGTACCTGATTCAAATGGTGACTCAGTAGCGCCTGGCTTACAGCACACAGATGTAAATATCTAAGGAGGTAGTTTAAATGAACGGATTATTAGAGCCAATCGGAGAGCTTACTGAACAACAAGAAACGGAATGGGCCACAAAGTTTCCTGATCTCTATCAGCAAGCAATAGATGATGGGTCATATGACGAAGACACAAATCAATTGTATAGCACTGATTTTTTGCCAGATTTTTTGCAAGGCCTTTTTAAAGACCCTGAAATTATTATACCTGGTTCAAATGAGACTCATGGACAATAATTTTATACAAAGGAGAGGAATTACTTCTTCTCCTTTTTTTAGGATAAGGGAATTATGGCATATTATTACAGAATAAAAATAGCTGGAAAAGAACTGCATTTTAAGTTTCATTACTTGGAAACAATTCAATATTTTCGTAACTGCATTGAAGAATTCTCAGATGAAAATGCTATAAGTGTTAAAAAGAGAGATTTTGTTGAGTGGTAAAACAAATGGAACGCCGAGTCTTGTGCATCAACTGAAATTGCTATTTTACCTTTTCGTACAGGTGATTATCTATTGAATTTTAATCGTTGTGTCTATCATGCGGTTGCTTTTCTTTACAAGAATAAAGCCTATCTTATAACGGCTCAAAGTGGAACAGGGAAAAGCACACAGTTGAAGAATTGGATGCAACTATATGGAGATGAAACAAAAATCATTAATGGCGATAAACCAGTAATAGAAAAGACCAATGAGAACACAATTTTAGTTCATCCTTCACCTTGGAAAGGAAAAGAGGGATGGGGAGATGATTCACTCTCTCCTGCACCTTTAGGTGGTGTTATACTTCTTACGCAGGCAAAAGAAAATAAAATTGAAAGAATGCAGAATTGGCAAGCTGCTATTCCATTATTTTCAAGATTCTTTTATACGATTGAATCAGAAGAAAATATAAGACAAGTATCTGAAATTGAAAGCTGTATACTTGACACTGTTCCAGTTTTCCATTTAAGTAATGTTGGCGATTTAGCTTCAACACAGTTGATTCATGACGTAATAACGGAGGTGGAATAGTATGCACTTTATTACACACAAAGGCATTGTTCTAACAAAAGTCAGTAATGTTAATTTATTAGTGGCGACAAGAGATGCCTGGGTTGACTGTCCTTATGTCGAGCTACTTTCACCTATACAAGCTGCTTTTTGGGGCTTTATTGAAAATGGTCTTGATGAGGAAGAAATCTTAGATAAAATTGAACATAGCGAAAAGAAAGAACTATTATTGAGGATATACAATTCATTTATTAAAAGAATGAAGGAATCTGGATATATTATTGGTGAGGAGGATTAATGATGATAAGAGAAGAAGAAATCATACTTAATATGCTTAATGATTTTTGTCATCATCAATCAAGTGAATGGTTCCATGAATTAGATAAAGATTCCTATGATCAGGACAAGCTAATTAATATTCTTATTGCTCAGGGATTAGGAGGGCTTGCTTCTTATCAATTGTATAGTAAAAGTCATCTACTTATACAACCAAAGATTTTAAATCATATGTTCCTTCAGGATGTCTTTATGTCAGTTAATCAGGCTGATTTATTAAAAGAAATGACAACATACTTTGAAGAAGAGAAGATACCTTTTATTTGTATGAAAGGGTCAGTTGTCAGAGATTCATATCCTGAACCATCATTACGTAATATGGGAGATATTGATATCGTTATTCATTATGAAGATAGATTTAAGGTTGATCATATCATGATGGATTTAATGGGTTGTAAGAAGATGGTTGATAATCATTCTGTATGGACATACAACATCAAGTTTTTAACTGTAGAAGTTCATAATCATATGTTTTATGAGAAATTAAGTAATGATTTTGATTATATAGGATACTTTGATGGAGTATGGAATCATATTAAGAATTCTGAAGTCTTTGGTGTTTCTTCACCATATCTCTATGTTCCTGAAGAAAACTACCACTTCCTTTACTTAATGGTACATACAGCTAAGCATATTATTAATAAGGGCTATGGATTTAGAGCTTTTATTGATATGGTCATGTATATAGAGAAAAATGAACTAGATTGGGACTATTTAGAAAAAGAACTTAAAAATGTTAAATTGCTTTCATTCACACAAGTATGCTTTGCCTATTGTGAGAGATGGTTTGGTGTGACCATGCCATTATCAGTACCTCTTGATGAAAAATTCTATCAGGAAATAAGCGCAAAAGTTGTTCGTGATGGATTATTTGGCTTAGAGAATGAAGACAATATCGGAGCTGCCGAAGCTAAGGCCTATAAGCAAGGGAAAGGTTCCTACTTTGTAAGCATGCTTGATCATATTAGACGTAGATTATTTCCTCCCTATGAGGAAATGCAGCTCATTCCCTGGTATAAATTTGTTGACGGGCGTCCATGGCTATTGCCTGCTGCATGGGTTTATCGCTGGGGCTATTGTCTCGTAAAGAAGAAAGATGAAAGTATGGATAAACTGCTTCGCCCATACAAAGCTAAAGACAAGATTGAAGAACGCATTGGATACATTAATCACTGGGGATTATAGAAAGGACATGAAGATGAAAAAACTATTTATAAGTATTTTAGCAGTTATGCTTATGACAGTACCTGGATGTGCATCATCAAAGAAAACTGTCACTAAGACAAAAGAAGTCACAAAGAAAAAGACAGAAGAAAAGAAACCAATGGAAGTCCAGGAAGAAAAGGATATTACATTGGATGAAAATCAAGAATCTGTAAGTCAGTAAAAACTGAGTGATATGAAAGTGTGGGTTGATTTATGAAATATTACATTCGTGAAAAGCTCATTTCCTTACATCATAGATTCTATGTCTACGGAGAAGATGGTCATCAGGCCTATGAAATCTCTAGCAGGATGATTTCCATTGGTGACAAGACAACGCTCTATGACATGAAGGGTGGCAAGCATGCCTATATAGAACAGCGCATATTACACTTAATGCCTCACTATGATATCTATTTAGAAGATCATCTTGCATGTTCTATTAATAAGAAAATCAGGCTATTAAAGAATGATTATGGCTTAAGTAATGGTTATCGTGTTGATGGAAATATTCTTGCTTTGAACTTTACTATCATTGATTCTCATGGCAAGAAGATGGGCAGTATTAAAAGAAAGCTTATTTCTATTGGTGATCGCTAGGAGATCACAATCTTTGATCATCAGCAGGAACTGCTTGCCCTGGCAATCCTGATTGCCATTGCGAATGATGTCAATCGTGCACAAAGAAACAACTAATGGGGATATTCCCCATTTTTGTTTGTCTTGATATCATATAGGTTGACGGATGATCTTTCTTCGACTATTGTAGATAGGAGTTGAAGTATGAATAGGGAGGTAGTTATGAGTACGATACTATATACAGTGCATCCTGGTGGCGTTTATGTGAACTTGAAGAATTTTTCACGAGAAGAGCTAAAGAGTGGCATTAAGGTCTATGTCAATGCGACAAATAGATGTCCATGTCATTGTTCATTCTGTGAAAGACAGATCAAGAAGATGGATGACACAAACTCTTTATGGCTCAAAGAAGAGCCCACACTAGAAGAAATACTTGATGAATTCAAGAAGTATGATCTCAATGACTTTTTAGAAGTTGTTTTCTGTGGTTATGGCGAACCAACCAATAGAATTGACGATCTTTTAAAGGTTGCTGATGAAATCAAGAAAAAACGCCCAGATCTTCCTATTCGCATCAATACAATAGGTCTTGGCAATCTTCTCAACAATCGTGATATTGTACCGGAGATGGCAGGACGTATAGACACAGTCTCTATTTCCCTCAACACACCTTCTAAAGAAGAATTCTATAAAATCACGCGCAGTGACTTTGGCCCTGATTCCCAGGACTATATCAAAGCCTTTGCCTTGGAATGCAAACAATATATTCCACATGTTGTCATGAGTGTTGTTGATCATGTCATCAGTGATGAGGAAATAGAAAAGTGTCAGAAAATTTGTGATGACTTAGGCGTAACATTGAGAGTGCGCCCATATGAGGGGTAATAATTATGCAGTACATGACAAGCGAAGAACGCTTAATCAAGCTTGATAAAATGACAAATACAAGAGATCTTGGTGGCTATGAAACACAGGAAGGACGCTATACAAAAGCCCATCACTTTATCCGTGCCTCTTCCCCAGCCAATGCCACAAAAGAAGATCTTCAAAAGCTCTATGATTATGGCGTCAG
>ODAI010436071.1_pt1 | contig 10412 bp, 8 predicted proteins | sample 1539321 | NCBI WGS metagenome assembly ODAI01 (sample SAMN02144231, study PRJEB22623) | gut metagenome | biome: sheep rumen | host: Ovis aries | place: New Zealand | reverse complement strand
TTGCTGTTCCGTTTGAGGGAGGCCGTCCGGCCGAGATCGTCATAGGTGTAGTTGAGCAGGCCCTGCGGACCGGAGGTTCCGCCGCTGGTGAGCTGAACCGTCATCCCGGTCGGCCGGACTACACTCACGACATCAAGACCTTCTTCCGGAAGTCACTGATTTTCAGGCTTGCGGGGATAGTCTCGCCAAGGAGTTTGTAGTACGCTTTTACTTTTTTGTTAGGGGTTTCTACAAGGATTTCTCCATGTTTGTTGCGGAAGCACATCAGCGACTGCGTCCGTCCGGTGATTTCGGAGACGGACAATCCGCTGTCATCCAGCGCTTTGCGCATGTTCAGGAAGATGATGGTGTTCATGATGTCGCCGAGTATCTTTCCACGGACGGTGTCGACGGTCCATTTGGAGAGCGGAAGCAGGCCGAGGTACTCCTTGCTGGTCTTGATGACGCCTTCGATGTCCGTGCGCCCGAAGTAGTCCGTGAGCAGTTCCGCCGGGGTGAGCTTCTTGTTGGAAAGCAGCACGAAGTAGCCGAACCGCACGGACAGCCAGTCCTTCTCCTTGTCCTTCATGGCAGAGTACTCGTCGGGGTGTTCGAGGATGAAGTTGCGCTCCCGCTGGAGGGCGTTGTGCTTGTCCACGTAAACATAGGCATAGACCTTTTCGTCAAACAGCACAATTTCCTTGCGCTTGCCGAAGTACACGTGCCCGCCGCGCACGAAGCGGTACTTTCCCTTGTCCAGGCTGGTTCGGAACTCATGGTAGAGCGTCTTGAAGGGGAAGCCCTTCCGGGCCGGCATCCTGCCGATGAAGGTCTTCTCCGTCCCGTTGTGGAACGCATGGATGACCTCCTTGGAGATGTAGCCGGCATCCAAGACAAGGGAGTTGATGGTGATGTCAAGACTGACGGCCACGTCATTCACCACGGTCATGATGGTGCTTATGTCCAGTACGTTGCCGGGAATGATGTCGTACCATACCGGAAGGCCGGTCTCCTCGTCCAGCACCAGCACGAGGCGGGTTTGGATGGACGTACTCTCCACGCCGTGGCTGCACAAGGCGTTGAAAGGGTTGTTGTCAATGTCGTTGGGCAGAGGCGTGGAGTCCACGTAGCAGCACCGGCCGAAGCCGGGGTGCGTTTTCCGCATCCTCTCCACGAAGGCCTTGAAGAAGGCCATCCTTGTATGGTCCCTGCCCATCATCGTGAAGTAGGCCGTGTCGCAGCGAAGCGATGCGAACGGGATGTCGCCCAGGATGTACGACGCGAAAGACTTCTCCATGAAGCAGTCACACCCGATCCGGCTTCCATCCCGGAGAATGCCGTGCAGAATGTGACACAGGACCCGCTGGCGGTCGGACTCCTCAGGAAAGGTTTCCTTCAGGATATCCGCCATGCCCGTCTTCACGAGGAAGTTCATCAGGAGGTAGGCGTCTCCGAACACGGTGTGGACCTCCGTCTCCGGAAAGACTTCCACGTTGCCGGAAAGCCGCTTGTCATCCCTGCCGACCTCGCCGAAGCTGTCGGAAACGGAATCGTAGGACACGAGACCGCGCTGCGGGGAGAGGAAGATGCCGCTCTTGCCGTCGTGGCTAAGCCACACGACCTTCCCCAGGCGCTCCCGCACGATCTGCCTGGAGTGGAACTTCCCTCCGCCCTTGACGTACCTGGATTCCTTGATGGCGGCGCTGCCGCTGGTGATGTTGCCGTCTGTGTCCCTGACCAACTTCTGAACCCTTATGAATGCCATGTTGCGATGCCTGATTTAATAGTGTTATGTAGCACTACAAATTTAAGTATTTATTCTGACACGGACAAACATTTTGACGATAATTTTATTAGAAATCAACAAATTAGCATAAGTCGCATCGCGGCCTGACCGCTGTAGTGCTACTTTTGCGCGGAACTAAAGCTTATTAAACGCACAAAATGCCGAAATACTGCCTCTCGACGCCTATTTTTTGTGATTCTGCAAATAATTATGATATACCTCCTCAATCTTTCCGACACGCTCCTTGTACTTCGTCAGACTCCAGTCTGAACCATACTCATCATTCAACTCATCCCACAAAGTTTCTAGCCCCATCTCTGATCTCCGGGTATCAAGACCGTCAACATCCTCAATGGGTACAGGATAGGGCATCCCGTTAACGACTATCTTTTGCGTCCCATACGTCTGTTCTTTTCCAAGATTCATAGCCGTCCTGTCTACGAGAAAAGCATATTGCCACGCAATGGACGGATCTTCTTCCACCGCCGCTTTTAGCTTGGGAAGGCAGGCCTGCTGCAACTTCGTATCCGCGCAGTGCTGCACAATCAAGAACAACGCTTCTGCCGCGTCCTCGCCTACATCCTCACGGGTCAACCAACCATATTCCTGAATGATGGCTACGGCTCTCCTCTCGTTTGCCCTGTCAATCGAGTCCATTGCAGAACGCACCAAAGCAACCTTGGGCTTATCCTCTGAAAAGCGCTTTGTCGCATCCATATACAGCAAACGGATTCCCTGGTCCTGCTTGCGCATTTCACGCAGTTCCCGTGACAATGAACCAAGCGGATCATTTTCGGCAAGATAAACATCGTAAACATACGACAAACTTGACCTATATGTCATTTTGCAGGATTGAATATGTCATAACAATCATATAGTCTTATATTTAGGGCATTCAAGATATCTTAAAAGCCCTGATATGTATAAAGTTCTTTGCCCTATCTGTCGTTCTCCCCATACGATGAAAAACGGCAGACGCAACGGTATACAATTATATGTTTGCCGCGATTGCAGGTATCATTTCCGCAACATCAGACATGCCTCCGATGAACAGATTTGGTCCATGTACATGAAAAACAGGCAGACCATAAGCGAGATCTCCGCAATTCTGAATGTGAGCGAGTCCACCGTGAAAAGGCGATTGCGAGGTATATCTATAAAATGGGAGCAGCCACAGCTGTCCGGATCAGGATTCGTGAACATCGATGCGACATATTGGGGCCGCAATACCGGCATCCTTGTGGCCATTGATTCAAGCTCGGGAAAGCCATTGTACCTCAAGTTCATCCGCCACGAGAAGGTCGCAGACTATACTGAGGCTATAGCATCAATCGAGGGAAGGGGATATTCCATCAAAGGAGTCGTGCTGGATGGATTCAAGGCGCTGTTCGGGGAGTTGTCGCCCGACTACAAGCTGCGGATGTGCCAGTTCCACCTCAAACAGATTGTCAGAAGATACCTCACTCTCAATCCGCGACTGCTTGCCGCACGTGGCCTCAAGGCCATCATTGACGAAATAGTGACAGCCAGGGAGGAAGACTTCATCGACCAGTATGACCAATGGAAGGAGACCTGGAAGGAAACGCTGAACCGGCGAACGAGATCCTCAGTCACGGGCAAGCTGCACTATACGCATAAGAGGCTCAGAACGGCGATGAACAGCGTCGACTTCTTTCTCCCTCACCTGTTCACATATCAGGATGAGGGATGCAAGGGGATGCCGAACACTAACAACAAGATCGAAGGTACATTCACTGACTTGAAGAAAAACCTGAACAATCACAGCGGGATGACTGCGGAAAACAGGGAAAGATTCATCTCTGGGTTTTTCTTGGCATTGTTGGATACTCAAAGCATGAAAGAAAAGCAGGAATGACCCGAGGGCCTTCCTGCCATGCTCATCGTATCGTGAAACCTATTCCTCGCGGAGTTGCTCCCCAGCAGAGCTCCGTTACGCTTCGGATTCACGTCGAAATATAGATAATCTTTCACATTAATGACAGATTTGGAATCCTGCAATTTGACCTATACGCCACAAACTTTTCCTGAACTCCACTTCATTTCCAGCATCGAGAAGCCGATAGCTGTTCTCTATCTGATCCTGAAACGACGGCGCGGGCTTATGCTCATTGCAAGAAACAAGAACCGTCCCTACAAGAATCAAAATCGTTGTGAACGTTCCAATTTGCGTTATCTTCATGGTATCCTTATATTCAATCACATTCATCATTCCTTCTTGTCGACCCTGGCGAAAAAGGACACAAATTTAGAACTTGTTTAATAATGTATTTTATGAGACGATATGCGTACTGCTTGATCTGATGATCAATGTGAAAAAACATGAACAGAAAAAAAGTTGTTAAAGTAAAATCAAGTCATTATAATTGTGATGTCAAAATGATTGGCCAGAACAAAGTATCGTATTAGCATCGCTCAATACTAATCACATATACAATATGAAAACCAAACGCTTATTTATTTGTTTATTTAGTGTCACTATCATAACCGCGTTATCATCATGTAGTTATGATTCTGGTCTGCCCGATTCCTTAGACACTGTCAGCACAAAAAGCTCCGATTTGACAATCTTGATTGACAAAAAAGAGGCTCTCTCATTGGCTAGTCCAATTACGGACTCTTACCCGGGACAATGGGTCGAAATCAGCGAAACCCCAATTCTTGCAAATACCATTCTGGAGTATAGTGATTATGGTGCACCGGTGGATGGAGAAGAAGCAGAAACAATATCTTCACCTTCTTTCGACGCATGGCTTCTCGTTGTTGATCCCGACTACAGTATTGATGGTATTCAGAATCAACTTCACATATTCGTTGACGTAAACAATGGCACCATTGAAAAATGCTGGATCAAGGGAAGGGTAATCATGTCTTGGGATGAGTCAAGGAACGAGTACATAGAAACGGCAAATGAGGTTAATACCAAAGCAATCGAATCACAACAGGACAGAATCGCTTCTTCCTATGATAACAAATGGGCTGTTATCATAAGCGGTGGATATAACATGTCCAACAACTACATGAGATATTGGAACGACTGTCAGTCAATATACTTAACACTTACTCAAAGTTTAGGTTATCAAAAAGATCAAATCTACTGCATAGTCTCCGACGGAACAAGTTCGGGCATCGATCGAAGAATAGGCCTTTCTCTTTACGACAGTTCACCACTGGATTTTGATGGCGACGGTAACAACGATATACAATATGCTGCAACAAAGGCCAATATCAGCTCCGTGTTTACAAATCTGGCCAGTTCCGTTTCGTCAGGAGATGAGGTTTTGGTATTTATGACAGATCACGGTGGCTCTGGCTCCGGGGGACAATTCTATCTGTGGGGAGGGCAAACGCTTACAGGATCCGACCTAAGAACAGAATTGAACAAACTCGGCAACGACATAATGGTAGATGTTGTAATGGGGCAATGTTATAGCGGTACGTTCAAAAATTATGTGACCGGTACTTTTGAAACCCTTTCTTGTTCGTGCAGCCCTGGACAAGAAGCTGAAACTACGGGAATTACCGGCTATAACTACTATCTTCACTATTGGACAGAAGCTTTGACCACGGCATCAGTTGACACCGACAATGATGGGAAGAAATCATTACTGGAGATTTTCAACTATGCCAAGACTAAAACAATCGCTGCTGTAAGTAACCAAATACCTCAACATCAATCAGTGCCTACCGTTTTCAGTTTAGGGCATGATTTGTTAGGAAATGATTTCGTACCAAGGTTAACGGGCTCAGACTATATTTCCAATAATGAGACTTCCACTTATACATTGACAAACATCCCTTCTTCTTCTGTGTCCTCTGTCTATTGGACACCAGGTTATTATATAACCATTGCGTCCTCAAACTATTCTTCCATAACGGTTTATGGGAATCTTCCTTCAAGTATGTATGTGTTCCCGGCATCGAGCATAAAAGCTACGTTTACTTACAGTGGAGTAAACTACTCACTCGTCAAGCATATTTCCTCAATTTGGAGACCAGGGTTATATTCCGGATACGGATATATTACAGGAGGCAATGGAACCTATATGATAACCCAATATCCTGAGGCTTATGGGTATTACTGGTGGACAGACAATCAAGCTTGGACGATTTTAAGCCAGGGCAGCTTCCAGGTTTTGGTCAACGAAGGGACAACCTATGACCCCGTTAACCTCTCTTGCGGATTCCGTGATCCTCTTGGGGGGACAATCATAATCACTGATACCGTTCATTGACCCCATTGTTCCCTGTTATGAGCAAAAGACTGTTCTTAACTATTCTTTCTATCCTGTCATCGGCATGTGCCATATCATGTGTCGAGCCTATAGTTATGGACCCGGATGAAGATCTTCCCGTTGTTGTGAACTGCATCCTTAAAGATATTGAGAACAATCCCAGCAGAGATTTGTCGTTGGAACTCTTCTACGCCAAGGGGAAATCAAAGAAAGAATATGTTCCTATTACGGAGGCTAAAGTGTCATTGACTTATGGTGAAACCAACAACAACGACACAATCGCCGTTTTTCATCACACTGAAGGATTGAAGTGGGAAGCCACATTTGGTCTTTTGGGGTTGGGAGAGTCTCCTCACTTGACTGTAGAGATCCCAGGAAGAGGATTAATCAAAGCTGTAGCACATAGACCCAACAGATTCAACGCCGGCTCCTTTATTCCTAGGTTCGATAATCTTATGTCTGCACAATTCTCCACGCTCAAGAGCGAAAAACATTACTTCTGGATATGGGGACATCGGGATGATGAATGCAAAGAACCATTCGAATTCTTGTTCACCGACCATCTTTATGCGGATTCCTTCAACATGGATGGACGATCTTTCTTTGATTTACGAGGAACCCCTACTTACCAGTGCTATTCTTCGGATTTCGTCAAACAGTACTCGGAACATGCGGATGTTCCATTGCACAAGGATTTCATCAGAATTGCCCACCCGGCCGGATACACCAACCCTTATTCAAAGTACAAATCCGACGGTGATGAATCAACTCGTAATACATCGGATGTTTTCCGGATATTGGCCGGTCCCCTGTTGGAGTCTGACATTCCCCGTCCACAAGGCCACATACACATTTATTCCGTATCCGAGGAATACGACCGTTATTTGAGGGAAGTATACTCAAAATATGGGACCCTTCAACATGATCTCACGGCAATTTATTCTTCCGACAACTTCTATACGAACATAGAAGGTGGTCTGGGGATATTCGGCTTTTGTGTAGGTTACGATTAATAGGATAAGTCAAAACACTTGCATCATGAAAAGATTACTTTTTATTGCATCAATAGCCATTCTTTTTGTCCAAGGCTGCAGCAAAGCTACGGACGAGGAGAACATTTCCAAAACGCAGGCTCTCATCCTGGCGGAAAACACCACTCTGCTTTATCCGGGAAGGATGATAACCATAAGCAACGAGACAATACCCTCCCGATCCAAAATCAAATACAATTGGGGCGCGACAGACCAATATGGTTTCGAGACAAAGACATTCAAGTCTCCGGGATATTCCTCATGGCTGATTGTCATCTGGCCGGATTTCAACAAAGACTCTATCATTGGAGAAGAAAAGGTTCCACATCTGTTTGTCAATATAAGTTCCGGAAACATCGAAATCAAACAGATCAGCGGGATGGCAATAGTACCTTGGGATTCTGACCTGACATACACTGTACCCGCTGATGGAAGTTCGTATTGGGAATAAAGGGATGATCTCTTGTTTCTTGAGGAAACGATTGACTCTCCATACAATAGTATTTGCAGTTTATTCTTGTTTCGGCAGCTTGGATTCTTTTGCCCAAGGCTATGAGCCGATAAGAGATACCATTCGCCATGCCAAAATAACAGCGGATAAGCTTCCGCAAAGGGAGGCTGGTGCCAGAATAATCACATTACCTGCCCTGAACGGGATGGTAACCGCAACCGGAGAGAAAAACGTCATCAAGTTCATCCAGACACTTCCCGGCGTTTCCACAGGGGCGGAAGGGTCCTCCGCGATGTATGTCCGCGGGGGAAACCTCAGCGGAAACCTTATCACTCTTGACGGAGTTCCGATATACGGCAGCACACATCTTCTGGGCATGGAGAGCGCTTTTCCCGCAGAAATAATTTCCTCGGTCACGTTCAGGATAGGTGGGTTCCATGGGAACGAGAACAATCTCACATCCTCACACGTTGGACTTAAGAGCATCGGTAAAGACTTGGAGAAGACCTCGTGGGGTGCTTCGGCAAGTAATTTCTTCATAGGCACGACGTATGCCCGTCCACTTCTGGACGGCAGATTGTCAATTGTCGGGTCTCTGAGGGTGTCTCCCATTGCCGGAGAATTCGCATTGGCGAAATCTCTCCTTGGAGGCCCGTTGGACAGTTTGGACCATGTCAAAGCAATCGTGTATGACGCTTTTGTAAAAGCATCTTTCAATGCCAATGACAGCAATTCTCTCGCCCTGAGTCTTTTCAGCAGCCTTGACGCCTACGGTTACACATACGGAGGGGATTCCGATGAGCACATGTCCTGGGGGAACCTCATCCTCAATTTCGGTCATGACGCAAAACTGAAACGTGGTTGGACTCTTGAAGAGGGGATTTCTTTCAACCGGTTCAAGAACGGTCAGGGAATAGAAAGGGACATGTCAGGGACACTCAACAACTTGGCTATAGCCAGTTCTGTTGAGGAGGTAGCCATGAGGCAGAATTTCATAAAGAGCCTCGGCAACCATTTCGAACTTCAGATGGGAAACAGTGCGCGGGTCGGATGGTTCAATCCCGGGACATCTTCATCCCTCAAGGAGAAAGGCCTTGTGGTCAAGGCAGCGTCTTCTGCAGCCCAAAGGAAGAGCAAATCCTTCACAGAGACCTTCCATCTGCAGTTGGAAGCAAAAAAAGATAACCGCTTCGATATCTTCGCTTCTTCAAAAATCAATGCGAATCTGTCTGATGCCGACCTTGACGGAAAACGCAGATGGAACGTCAATCCGGAAGCAAGTCTTCTTGCATCCCTGCAATTGACGAAATGGCTTTCGTTGGAAGCCACAGCTGATTGGACAGTCCAGTACTATCACACGCTGGAAGGCATTCCTCTCGGATGGTCGATGGACATCATCTTGCCCACCAATGAAAAGTGTCCTCCGCAAAGGGCACGGCAATACTACGCCGGAATCCTGTCCTCTTTCGGCAATCACCGCCTTACGGCAGGAGCTTATCAGAAGGACCTCTGGGGATTAACTTATTTCCGGGATGCCGGAAAAATATTCAGCAGCGCCATCGCCGGATGGAGAGACAATCTCGAGACTGGAACAGGAACATCGCGAGGAATTGAGGTTCTGTATGAAAAGGCCGGGGACAAGTTGAATTATCATATTGCATACACGCTTTCCAAGACTGACCGTACTTTTGAGAGGGTTAACGAAGGAGTGACCTTCCCCGCCAAGTTCGACCGTAGGCATATCCTAAACTTCAGGATATCCTATTCTTTGCTTAATGACAGCCGAAAGGAGATACGGTTAAACGGCTTCTTTACATACCAGTCAGGACATTGGGAAACCGTGGCGGCGGGAGAGTACAAAGTCATGAGTCTTTTCGGAACAAGGGAGATGTCTCTTGACTATTTCACCTCCACCAACAACTATCAGATGCCTCCATATTCACGAATGGATTTAAGCGTCTGCATAAAATTCAAAGGAGAAAGGCAAAGCGAACTCACATTGGGTGTATACAACGTCCTTAACAGGCATAATCCTTTCACTGTCACATATGACGACAAGAGCATGAGTTGGAGGCAGATATCGCTGCTTCCGATAATGCCCAGTGTAAGCTATCATATAAACTTCGAATGAAGACCCGATGTTGTCATGTTGTGACGGATAAAATATTTCAAGTATCCGATAGCGGCTCCGGTATGGGGCCTTAGTATGGTATTGTGCAGGAAAGTTATAGGCTGTCCCAAAAACGGTACATGAGCAAAACGCGGCGTGTCACTTTCCCTAATTTGATGGAACGGGTTTTGGATTTTTTGTTACCTTTGCGCCCGGAAATTGTAAGCGTCTGAAGTTCTTGAGGTGTTCGTAAGTGTCTGAAGGTTTCCTTGTAGGACTAATTATCAGATATTTATGAATGAAATTAAGAAAACACTGACGTTTACTATCCTTTCCATTTCTCTTCTCACCGTAATGGCAGGTGCCGCCATCGCTCCGGCACTCGGAACAATCAGGGAACATTTTGCGGGAACCCCCGACATTGTCGTACAGATGATAGTGTTGATGCCTGCCCTTTTCATCATAATGACGAATCTTGTTTTTACCAAGTTGTGCGCCTTGATGAAAACAAGAACACTTGCGATAACCGGCCTGCTGATGTATGTCGTTTCAGGAACAGGGGCCTTTTTCCTTGACAATATCTGGGCTCTCCTTGCATCAAGGGCAGTGCTCGGTATAAGTGTCGGAATGATAATGCCGCTTTCAACAGGTTTGTTGTCGTATTATTTTCCTCCGGAAAAGCAGGCGTCCCTTATGGGACTGTCGGCCGCGATGAACCAGATGGGCGGAGTTGTAGCCACTCTTCTTGCTGGCCTTCTCGCAGGAATCAGTTGGAACTACGCTTTCCTTGTCTATCTCCTCG
>ODAI013278581.1_pt1 | contig 10413 bp, 8 predicted proteins | sample 1539321 | NCBI WGS metagenome assembly ODAI01 (sample SAMN02144231, study PRJEB22623) | gut metagenome | biome: sheep rumen | host: Ovis aries | place: New Zealand | reverse complement strand
GATTTTGTTCATAATTCTATTGACAGGCCAATATGCGGAATATTAAACTTAAATTTACCACCGCTTTAACACTTAAAAGCGATAACGGTACAATGCGTTGAAAGTACAATGCGTTGAATGCGCGATGCGAAAAAGAAACCGGAGTTTGGAGCATGAGAATAATTGATTATGGAGAGGTGCCGGTGCGCGCATACATAGTATTTTCGGCAGATACGGCTATCGAAGACGGTGTTAAGGCAGTTGAGAGCGAGGCTCTTGGAGGGGAGAAGCTTGACGTCTCGAGGATAGACAACAGGGGAAATGCTGTTGTCGCCAGGATCAGCGGAGAGTTTGTTGAGGGGATACGGCAGCTTTCCGTTGTGAGCCGCGTCAAGATCGAGATACCCGCAAGACCTACTAAAAACTAACATTGGAGGAACGTGTATGAAAAGAAGAGTGTGCCCTAAAAAGGCACTGGCTGTGATACTTAGTGCGGCTATGGCATTTTCGCCCGCTATCACAGCTTCGGCAACGGCATCTGAAGCTTTGGCTGAAGAGACAGCAGAAGCTGCGGGGGCCGGAGAAACTAAGGAAGCCGGCGATGAGGCAGGTGAGGCAGCAACTTCCGGGGAAAAAGAGTCCCAAGAGGCTACTGAGGAAGCTGCCAAGGACGCATCAGAGGAAACCGATGCGGCAACAGAGGCAAATACAGACGATGAGACCGGGGAAACCGCTGATGAGGCAAAAGAAGGCGAAGAAACTGAGGCTGCTGAAGATGGAGAGCTTTCCTTTGAAAAGGTTGATCCCACCGAGGAAGGCCTTGAGATTTCAGCCGGTAAAGACCTTATTGAAGGAGAGGCAACAGACTTCTCGGTTGCTACTCCCGATCCTGACGAGCAGACCCGTGTAATCATCGTTATGGAAGGCGACAGCGTGCTGGATGCCGGATTTGATACAGAAACTCTGGCCGAGAATGATGCTGCCATGAATATGTCTGAGAACATCATTGCCGAGCAGGAAGTTCAGGTAGAAAAGATTGAAGCGCAGGCTCTTGACGGAGCATCTCTTGAAGTAAATTATAATCTCTCGATCCTCACAAATGCGGTATCAGCAGATGTTGCATTTAAGGATATCGAGAGCATCGCAGACGTAGAAGGTGTTGCGGCTGTATATGTAGCTCAGAAGTATGATCCTCAGACTACGGATGCAGAGATCAATACCATCACTGCAGGCGATATGGTTGGAAGTTATGACGCCTGGACAACAGGCTATACAGGCGCAGGTACAAGAATTGCAGTCATCGATACCGGTATCGATGCCGATCACCCCTCTTTTGACGGAGGAGCTTTTGATGCTCACCTTCAGGAGACAGCTCAGAAGGCCGGTAAGAGTGTTGCAGATTACAACCTCCTTGATGAGAGTGAGATCGCAGCGGTTCTTCCCAACCTCAATGCAACCCAGAGAAACGGCGGCGTTTCAGCCTCCGATCTCTATCTTAGTGAAAAGATTCCCTTCGCATTCAACTATGTTGATAAGGATCTTGATATAACTCATGGAAACGATGACCAGGGCGACCATGGTACACACGTATCAGGTATCGCAACAGCCAACACTTATGTACCCAATGTTTCGTCCGAGACAGGGTATGCAAGACAGGATCTTGGTGTTGTAGGTGTTGCTCCCGATGCACAGCTGATCACCATGAAGGTATTCGGAAAAGGCGGCGGAGCTTATTCAGATGACTACATGGCAGCTATCGAGGATGCCCTTCTTCTTAAAGCTGATGTTGTAAACCTCTCTCTCGGTTCATCCGCAGCAGGATATTCTTCAGATTCAGAGGCTTATATCAACGATATCTTCAAGAAACTTGAAGGAACAGGTACGGTTGTATCCATTTCTGCAGGTAACTCCGGAAGATTCGGTGATGACACAGCAGTGGGTGCTAACCTTAGCTGGGATGTAAACATGGATACCATCGGTTCTCCCGGATCCTACTACAATGCATTCACAGTTGCCAGCGCTGTTAACAGCGGATTCACAGGTAACTACTTTGCTACATCAGATGGCAAGAACATCTACTATACAGACGGTAACGATACCTTGGCCCCTAATTTCAGCACTCTGGACATATCTGCTGACGGAAGCGGAACAGAATATCCCTTCGTATTCATTAACGGCAAAGGCTCTGTTTCCGATTACGAAGCTCTTGTCGATGAGAACGGAAATAGCCTTGTAAAGGATAAGATCGTATTCGTTCAGCGTGGAGAGCTTACCTTTGGCGAGAAGCAGATGAATGCTGAGGCAGCAGGCGCTAAGGCTGTTGTTATCTACAACAACCAGGCCGGCACCATCTCCATGACCCTTCAGGGCAGCACAGCTGTTATCCCTGCTGTTTCTGTTACCCTTGATGAAGGCTATGGAGTTGCAGCAACAGCAACTGAGCAGATCGCAGAGAATGCTTACGAAGGAACTCTCACTGTTGTAGCTACACCTGCAACCAACTTTGAGGCAGCTGACGGCTACACCATGAGTGATTTCTCATCTGTAGGTGTTCCGGAGACTCTTGATCTTAAGCCTGAGATCACAGCACCCGGCGGAAACATCTATTCCACAAGAGACGGCGGAACCTATGGAAACATGAGCGGAACCTCAATGGCTGCTCCTTCCATTGCAGGTCAGACAGCTCTTGTTGAGCAGTATATTAAAGAGAACGATCTTGCAGCAAAGACCGGACTTTCAGTTCGTAGCCTTGCTCAGGCTCTTATCATGAGCACAGCAGATCCTCTTACCACCGGTAATGATGAAAGTGCTCCCGAGTACTCACCCAGATCCCAGGGTGCAGGACTTGCAAACGTACATGATGCGGTAACATCACCTGCATACGTTCTTGTTGGCGATAAGGCCGGCAACGACGGAAAGGTAAAGGTTGTTCTTGGAGACGATCCTTCAAGGAACGGCTCTTACAACTTCTCATTTGATGTATATAACCTCACAGATGAGCCTCAGTACTATGAGCTTGATTCAAGTGTTCTGACTGAGGAGCTTATCCAGAACTATTTCATCATGTGTGAGTCTCATAAGCTCAGCCCTGAGGTTACACTTACAGCAGATGATACAGCCCTTGTTTATGACCTTAACTATGACGGAAGAGTAGACAAGAAAGACCGCAAGACTCTTCTTCAGGTAGTAAACGGAAGCCTCGATCTTAATCTTGTATCCCAGAACGAGGACTATTTCGACTTCAATACAGACGGTATTGTAGATACCAAGGACGTATACATCTTTGGTAAGCAGCTCAAGAAAAAAGACTCAGTGGTTGACCTTGGACGCAGAGTAATGCAGGTTAAGGATTCGACTAAGGTAAATGTTTCAATCAATCTCTCAGCTGCAGACAGAGAGTATCTTGCGCAGTTTGAGAACGGTATGTTTGTAGACGGTTTCGTATATGTTAACGGACCTGTAGATCTGTCAGTTCCTTTCCTTGCCTTTTACGGAAGCTGGATGGATCCTTCAATGTTTGAGGATTTCGATTTCATGGCATCAAGACATGATCCCAATTACGATGGATTCACATATTCAGGAATTACAGCTACAAACTTCCTGACTATCTATCCCTTCGGTGATACATCTGAGGAAAATGAGCTGTTCTATGTTCCTAATCTTTTTGCAAAGGATGCTAAGTATATTGCAGACAGAAATGCCATAAGTTCAGATCCTGAGATGGGTACGGTTCTTGGCTCACTGTACTATTCACTTATCAGAAATGCCAGCAGATCCATCCTTACCATCACAGATAAGAATACCGGTGAGGAGTACTTCAAGAATACAAATTATGAGAATTACGCTGAGTTCTCTTATGAGGGACAGATTGTAAACTATTGGCAGACACAGGATCTTTTCTGGTCCGGCACTGATGCTGAAGGCAATCCTCTTGAGGACGGCACAGAGGTTCTGGTTAACCTTCAGGCAGTTCCCAGCTACTATGATGATGTAGAGGATCCTTCAACTCTTGACGGAAAGGGACTTTACCTTCCTTCAACACCTATTGCTATCGATAACACAGCTCCTGAGATTACGGGCTATGTACTCAATGAGGACGGAACTCTTGGTGTTCAGGTACAGGACAACCGCTATTCGGCAGCAGTCCTTATCCTCAATGCGGCAGGTCAGATTATAGACAGATATGCTGTTGATCAGGAAACTAAGGGCGAAGAAGCAACTGTCAATATTAAGATGCCTGAAGGAACATTCTATGTTGATGTTGTTGACTATGCATTAAATGAATCTGTATTCAGATTTACCAATAATACCAAGAAGAGCGAAGATGTAACCGAGCCTGCAGATAATGAGGAAGAGGCAGGTGAGGCTTCAGATGAAGAGAAGGTTTCTGAGGACGATTCCGACAAGACGGTTACAGACGAAGCTATTTCCAATGAAGATGCTTCAAGTGCTTCCTCCGAGACAGCAGATGCTGCTGATCTGACTACAGATGATGAGTCGGAAGAGCAGGAAGAAGATGTGGAAGAGGTTCCCGCTGCTTCATCTGCAGATGAAGAAACATCTAAGGAGTTAGGAGGAAACGAATAATGAAGAATATTTTAAAGAGAACAGCGACTGCTTTTCTTGCTGCGCTGCTTCTTTTCACAGGTCTTCCTGCGCAGAAGGTAGAGGCAGCAAAGAGCACACCGCTTACCACAAAGGTTACCGTTACCGGTAAGAATGACAGCCAGAAGGTATTTTACACTCTGAATCTTAGCAAGACAAAAGTAACAGACGGACACATCGCAGTGGTATATGATCCCGAAGTTCTTGAAGTTGCCGCTGATATTGAGATTGACCGCTTTGACGACTACGATCTTAACAGTGACTATGCTGATGCCACAGGAAAGGGCATCGCCGTTGCATTCGTAAACGACGCTCCCAGGAATACAGCCGGAACACTGGTTGCGATCAGGTTCAACGTTAAGAAGGGCGCTTCAGCTCAGGATACAGTTATCACCACAAGAGTATTTGACCTCAACGACGAGGAAAAGGAGCTCATTCCGGTTGAGACCGATCTTACAGACACTGTTAAGGTCGGCCGCGCTGAGCTTTCAAAGCCTGCTCTTAAGTCTTTAAACCAGACACTGCTCGGTGTTAACGTTACATGGAGCAAGGACAAGAACGCTGACGGATATGTTCTGTACCGCAGCACATCCAAGGATGGCAAGTACACTGAGATCGCAACAACCACAGCTACAAGCTTCTGGGATGTTGTTCTTCAGAATAACAGGACATATTACTACAAGGTAAAGGCCTTCCAGGGCAAAGGCTCTGACAGAGTCTTCTCTGAAGAATCTAACGTTCTTTCCATAAAGGTTAAGAAGCTTCTTGGAATCTTCGGTTGATCTTTGTGACCCTTAAATATTAGTCCCCGGGGACGGAGTGCGGGCTCATTTTTGAAAATGTTCCCTAAACTCCGCCCCGGGGACAATTTTTTTGCTATAATGATGGAAAGTATAGTTATGGAGGTGCAAAATGGGGAAAAAGTCGATTAAAGAGAATAAGAATATATATTTTGAGAGCCGCGAGGAGGCCGGACTTACCAGGGCTCAGGCCAGTGAACTTATAGGAACCATAAGCGAGAGCAGACTTGAGAAGCTTGAGACCGGCAAGACAGCACTTTATCCCGAGGATGTTGTAGACATGGCCGCTGCTTACAAGAAGCCTGAGCTTTGCAACTATTACTGCACCCACGAGTGCCGCATAGGTAAGGATACCGATGTTCCTGAGGTCAAGGTTTCAACCCTTTCAGAGATAGTCCTCAGTATGCTATCGGCCCTCAATAACCTGAATGCCCAGCAGGTGAGACTTATAGACATCACCGCTGATGGCGTTATTTCCGATGATGAGCTTCCTGATTTTGTCCAGATCCAGCGTCAGCTTGATCAGATAGACACCACGGTTGAATCCCTTAAGCTCTGGGTCGCCAGTACCATCGCTGACGGCAAGCTTAACAAGGACAGGCTCAAGGAACTTCAGGTAAAGTGAGCTGCCGGGAAGGTGGCTTGGCCGTCGATGGTTTAATTCGTTCGAAGCATTTTTGGTAAAGCAAAAAGGGCAGGTCAATTTCGAACTGCCCTTTGATCATGAACATAAACACTCTTGTCTCCATGGAGACTCATATTTATCCTGCTTTTATCTTTCTGCCCTCATAGGGTTATTGAGGAAATCCTCGTATGCCAGTCTGATACCGTCATCCAGCTCTGTGGTGTAGGTCCAACCCAGCTCTTTTGCCTTGGAAACATCAAGAAGTTTTCTTGGTGTGCCGTTGGGTTTTGTGGGATCCCAGCGGATCTCTCCGGTGTAGCCGATGATGCCTGCAACCTTCTTAGTAAGCTCCTTGATGGTGAGTTCCTTACCGGTTCCCGCATTGACAGTCTCGTTGCCGCTGTAGTTATTCATAAGGAAAACGCACAGGTTGGCCAGGTCGTCGACATAGAGGAACTCACGAAGGGGACTTCCGTCGCCCCAGCAGGTTACGTATGGAAGGTTCTGCTCCTTGGCCTCGTGGAACCTGCGGATAAGTGCGGGAAGCACGTGGGAGTGAGTGGGGTGATAGTTGTCATTGGGGCCGTAAAGGTTTGTGGGCATTACTGAGATGTAATCGGTTCCGTACTGTCTGTTGAGGTACTCGCAGTACTTAAGTCCCGAGATCTTGGCAAGAGCATAGGCCTCGTTAGTCTTCTCAAGCTCCGAAGTCAGAAGGCAGCTCTCCTTCATGGGCTGAGGCGCCATTCTGGGATAGATGCAGGAAGAACCAAGGAATTCCAGCTTCTTGCAGCCGTTTTTCCAGGCTGCATTGATAACGTTCATCTCAAGGATCATGTTGTCATACATGAAATCCGCAAGGGCCTCTGAATTGCCCATGATGCCGCCAACCTTGGCTGCGGCCAGGAATACATATTCGGGCTTCTCGTCAGCGAAGAAATTCTCCACCTGATCCTGTCTTATAAGGTCCAGTTCCTTGTGGGTTCTGGTGACGATGTTTGTGTAGCCCTGTTTCTCAAGTTCTCTTACGATGGCTGAGCCAACCATTCCGCGATGGCCTGCCACGTAGATCTTAGCTTTTTTCTCCATCATAGTGTTTTACCTCTGTTACTTATCAATACCTTTTTCCAGGAACTCTGCCAGGTTGAACTCAACGCGCTCGTTGGCACGCTCAACGGCAACCTTTGCCATATCGTGCTCAACCATGATCCTTACAAGATCCTCGAAGGAAGTGGTCTGAGGATTCCAGTGAAGCTTCTCTTTAGCCTTGGTGGGATCTCCCCAGAGATTTACAACGTCTGTAGGCCTGTAGAAGTCAGGTGATACCTCGATCAGCACCTTGCCTGTAGCCTTGTCGTAGCCCTTCTCGTCAGCTCCCTCGCCCCTGAACTCGATCTCGATGCCTGCATAGTGGAAAGCCAGCTGCGCAAACTCGCGAACGGAGTGCTGCACTCCTGTGGCGATAACGAAATCCTCAGGCTTATCGTTCTGGAGGATCAGCCACATGCACTCAACATAGTCCTTGGCGTAGCCCCAGTCGCGAAGGCTGGAGAGGTTTCCGAGGTAGAGCTTATCCTGCTTGCCCTGAGCGATCCTGGAGGCTGCCAGTGTGATCTTACGGGTAACGAAGGTCTCGCCGCGGCGCTCTGACTCATGATTGAAAAGAATTCCCGAGCAGCAGAACATGTTGTAGGCTTCCCTGTACTCCTTGACGATCCAGTAGCCGTAGAGCTTGGCAACAGCGTAGGGGCTGTAGGGGTGGAAAGGAGTTTTCTCGTTCTGAGGAACCTCCTCAACCTTTCCGTAGAGCTCTGAAGTTGAAGCCTGGTAGATCCGGCAGGTATCACCAAGGCCGCAGAGTCTTACTGCTTCAAGAACTCTGAGAACGCCGGTTGCATCAACATCCGCTGTGAACTCAGGTGAATCAAAGGAAACCTGAACGTGGGACTGCGCTGCCAGGTTGTAGATCTCGTCGGGACGAACCTTAGAAACAACTCCGAGAATGCTCATGGAATCTCCCAGATCTCCGTAGTGAAGGTGGAAGTTGGGCCGACCCTCAAGATGCGCTATCCTCTCTCTGTAATCAACTGAGGACCTTCTGATTATGCCATGGACGTCATATCCCTTCTCAAGCAGAAACTCAGCAAGATAAGATCCGTCCTGTCCGGTAATACCGGTTATCAATGCTTTTTTGGCCATATAGTAATCCTTTCCTTATTTGCAAAAAATATATCATTTGTACTTTTCCATATCATTATATTACAAGTTGACACAATTTGAATTCACTTTATTGACTTTGATTTGCATTATCTTGCGGGCATAATTATAATCGATTTAAACGGAAAAAACGGAGAATACAAAATGGAAAATCAGCTATTTCAGGGAGAATACGTATCCTCAGACAGGCTCCTCTACACCCCTTCTGAGTTTGCCAGGAGCAATCTTTATTATTTGCAGGAAATTGGCAGTCTGACGGCTCAGAAGCCCCATACCAGCAAGAGGCAGAATCTCTCGTCATTTCTGTTTATATATGTGAAAAGCGGCTCCGGCTACATTGATTATGAGGGAAAAGAGTATGCGGTGTCCGCCGGGGACTGCGTCTTTATCAACTGCAGAAACCCCTATTCCCACAGAACCTCCGATGATCTTTGGTCCATCGAGTGGATCCATTTTAATGGGGAAAATATCCTTCCGGTATACCTTAAGTATAAGGAAAGAGGGGGCCAGGCTGTCTTTTGCCCCGGAAATGATTCAAAGCCCCAAAGAATCTGGGAGGAGCTTGGCGCAGTGGCCGGATCCTCGGATTACATAAGGGATATCAGGATAAACGAGTGCTTATCGAAACTTCTCACCTTTCTCATGTCTTTTAGCTGGAACCCTGAAGCGGCTCCTGAGAGCGGCAGCAAAAGCAGAGTAAACGCCCTGAAGGAGTACCTTGATACCCACTATCAGGAAAAGATCACCCTTGATGGCCTTTCTGAGATATTCCTGACCGGCAAGTACACTCTGTCCCGCAGTTTCAAGGAGCAGACGGGAACCTCCATAATAAACTATCTTCTGGTGGTCAGGATCACTCACGCCAAGCAGATGCTGCGCTTTACGGATATGACAGTGGAGGAGATCGGCTACAGCTGCGGCATAACGCCTTTGTATTACTTTTCCAGGATGTTCAAGCAGATTGAGGGAGTAAGCCCCCTGGAATACCGTATGGGCTGGAAATAGCAGGGATTTCGTGTTATATTGAGAAAACTTTTTAACGATGGTGTGGCTGATAAATGAAAAATGAGCTATACTATGGCTTTAGGGATTTATCTCCCTGGTGTGAGGTGAAAGTTGAAATACGCTATATTTCGCATTATCAGAAAAATCGTGGCCCTTGTGATGCCTGTTTACAAGGTGGAAGGCCTGGAAAATCTGCCGGACGGGCCCTCAATAGTTGTGGGAAATCACTCTCAGGCCCACGGCCCCGTGGCAGCGGAACTGTACTTCCCGAGAAAGCATTACACCTGGTGCATCTCGGACATGATGGAAAAAGACAAGGTGGCTGATTACGCATATAATGATTTCTGGTCAAAAAAGCCGGCTTTGGTCAGGCCCTTTTTCAGGATTTTTTCATATATGATCCCGCCTCTTGCGGAGCTTATTTTTACATGTGCAGATACACTTCCCGTCTACAAAGACAGAAGAGTTATGAAGACCTTTCAGCTCTCCTGTGACAGACTGAAGGAAAACGCTTCGATCGTTATTTTCCCTGAGGATTACACGGAGTATAACAATATAGTACATGAATTTCAGAGGGGATTTGTGCATGTGGCCAAGTATTACTACAGACAGACTAAAACGGCGCTTGCCTTTGTGCCCATGTATGTCTGCCCTGAACTTGGAAAGCTTGTGTTTGGTAAACCTATAATGTATTCCCCCGAGAGCCCATCGGATCAGGAAGCTGACAGAATATGCACTTATCTTCAGGAACAGATCTCAGAGATCGCCTATGGGATGCCCAGGCACCATGTAGTGCCCTATCCCAATGTTCCAAGAAGAAAATATCCCCTTAATGAAAGATTGAAATGAAGAAACCGGTTGTTGATTATACAAAACTCAGGCCTTCCAATATTACATCAGTAGAGTACAGACATTTGCTGCTCCTGCTGGGATGGCCCGCATATTTTCTGATGTATCTTGTCACGGAGAGGTTCATCCCCGAAAGCTCCTGCCACGTGGTTTATTCACACATTGATGACCTGATACCCTTTAATGAGTATTTTGTGCTGTTTTACGTGTCGTGGTACATCTATATGATATTGTCCCTGCTGTATTTTGTGCTGTACGATCTAAAGAGCTTTGTGCGGGCGCAAAAGATCATAGTGGGAATGCAGATAATAGCTGTGATCACCTATGTTCTGT
>ODAI011727877.1_pt1 | contig 10413 bp, 8 predicted proteins | sample 1539321 | NCBI WGS metagenome assembly ODAI01 (sample SAMN02144231, study PRJEB22623) | gut metagenome | biome: sheep rumen | host: Ovis aries | place: New Zealand | reverse complement strand
TCAAGCTTTTTGTAGTCAAAGACCGCCGGCGCCTTGTTAAGGTGTTCCAGCTTAAAGGACGCGGCCAACTCTTCGAGCGTGTAGAATTCCTTGCCTTCCTCGTAAGAGCAGCCGAGCAAGGCCACGTAGTTGATGATGGCCTGCGGAAGGTAGCCGCGAGCGCGGAATTCGTTGAGGCTTGTGGAGCCGTGGCGCTTAGAAAGCTTTTTTCCGTCCGAGCCGTTGACCATCGGAAGGTGGCAGAACTCCGGGTGCTCCCAGCCAAAGGCGCGGTACATTTGCACGTGAAGCGGCGTTGACGGAATCCATTCCTGAGCGCGCATTACATGGCTTATCTTCATAAAATGGTCGTCGACGATGTTGGCCAAGTGGTATGTGGGAAAGCCGTCGCTTTTAAGCAAAACCGGGTCGGGCGAAATGTCCTCGTTTTTCCAAATGATGTCGCCCAAAAGATGGTCGTGGAATTTTGTCTCGCCTTCAAGCGGAACCTTTAGGCGGATTACGTAAGGCTTTCCCGCGTCAAGGTTGGCCTTGACTTCCTCGGGGGTAAGGTGGCGGCAGTTTCTGTCGTAGCCGGGAGCCATTTTGTTTTCCGTCTGAATTTTACGGATGCGCTCCAAGCGCTCGGCGTCGCAAAAGCAGTAGTAGGCCTCGCCTTTGGCGACCAGCTCTTCGGCGTATTTTTTGTAAAGGTCAAAGCGCTGGCTTTGGACGTAGGGGCCGTACTCGCCGCCCTTGTCTCCGCCTTCGTCCCATTCCAAGCCAAGCCAGCTCATCGTGTCGTAAAGGTTCTTTACGTATTCCTCGCCGTAGCGCGTTCGGTCTGTGTCCTCAAGGCGCAAGATGAATTTTCCGCCCTTGCTTCTTGCGAACAAATAATTGAAAAGCGCTGTCCTAACGCCGCCGATGTGCTGCATCCCTGTCGGCGACGGCGCGTACCTTACTCTGACTTCTGACTCTGACATATAGTTACCTCAATAAAATCGTTAAAAATTGCGGTAAAGATTTTAGCGCTTTGCGGCCAGAATTTCAAGGGTCGCCCAATTATTGTCAAGCCTTAAACCTTGAAAAAATCGCCCGCCTGTGATAGAATCAATGTTTATATAAAGTAGGACAAATGAGCAGCGCGAATCTTGTCACTGATTTTGACATAGTCTCTTTTTTTGTCGCCCTAGCGGTGACTTTTTACACGTTCACAAAATATTCTGAGCAAAGCCTTGGAAACCGCGCCTTTAAGCGCTTGGTTTTTTGCAACTTGCTTTTGTGCGTCACGGACTATCTTGCCTGCCTTTCGATAAGGCTCAAGGCCGGCTCTTTTTTGGAATGTCTTCTTTATTCCTTTTATTTGTTTTCGTTCCTAGCCTTTTCGCAAAGCGTCCTAGCTTACACAAACGCGTACATTTTCACTAAGAGCGAGGCGCAGCGTGAACGGAAGATCGTCACAAAATTCATCTTTCCTGTTTTTGTGGTTTTCTTGCTAATCAACGCCAACACCAGCTTTTTGTTCTTCATTGAAGACGATTATTCCTTGATAAAGGGAAAATTCTTTGTAATCCTGCCGGTTTTTTCGGCCTTCTTCGCGCTCCACAGCGCGAGCCAAATGGGCCGGCACGCCCAAAAGTTCAACAAGCAGCAAATAACGGTCCTATGCCTGCTTTACGAAGCGACGATCGCGCTCCCCTTTGTCCAAGCGTTCGTCTGCCCGTCATTTAGAATAGTCTCCTTTGCCTTCGTTCTTTTTTCAACCGCGCTTTTGCTCACGATAGAAACGCCGGACGACCAGGCGATGATTTCCACCATAAGCGAATTGGAAAACTTGCAGCGCGCCCTAAGGGCCAGCGTGGAGCAAAAAACCGCCGAAGCCACGCAGCGCCGCGAAAAAATCGAGCGCCTCACGATGGAAATGATGTACACGCTGGCAGAAACAATCGACGCGAAAGACCACTACACTAGCGGCCACTCCGCGCGCGTGGCCCGCTACTCAAAGATGCTGGCCCAAAAAAAAGGCCTAAGCGTTGAAAAATGCCAGCAAATTTTCATGATGGGAATCCTGCACGACATCGGAAAAGTCGGCGTTCCCTCAAAAATCATCAACAAGCCCAGCCGGCTGACGGACCAAGAATACGCGCAAATGAAAGCGCACCCGGCAATCGGCTCCACGATTTTGGAAAAAGTTTCGCTCTTGCCGGAACTAAGGATTGGAGCGCGCTGGCACCACGAGCGCGTTGACGGCCGCGGCTATCCGGACGGCCTCCACGGCGAACAGATTCCGCTGGAAGCTAAAATAATCGCGGTGGCGGACGCTTACGACGCGATGACTTCCAGCCGCAGTTACAGAAAGCCGATGGATCAAGCGGCGGTTAAAGAGCAAATCGCGAACGGAAGCGGAAGCCAGTTTGACAGGGAAATCGCGTCGCTTATGATCGAATTGATCGACGACGACAAACGCTACATCCTTCATGAATACAAAAGCGAAGAGGAGGCTGTCCATGAATCTTAAAGACGCATCCGGCCTTGCGTACAACATAAACTTTGAAGCCGCCGCGCTTTGCTTTATCGCGCTTTTGTACATTTACTTGCGAAAAAAATACTACAACACAAGCCCTGTAAACGACACATTCAGGCGGCTGGTTTTTTGCCAAATCATCGCCATCATTCTTGACATAGGAACGGCGCTGACAATTTCGTTCCCGGACAAAGTTCCGATTTGGTTCAACATAGCGCTAAACACGTTGTACTTTGCCTCCTCAAGCGTATTGTTCTACACCTTGCACTTGTTTTTCATATCATTCGGCCTAAAGAAAAAGGTAGGAGTTCCCCTGCTCTTTCTTTCGCGCCTAGTTCTGGTCACGTTCCTTACGCTTTTAGTCGCCAACATTCCAACGGGAATATTTTTTTCGTTTGAGAGAGGCTTCTACGAATACGGAAAGCTGCACACGCTTTGCATAGGCATTCCGCTGTTCTTTTTGATTGAATGCGGCGGAACATTCATGCTTCTCCACAAGCGCCTGCCCGGCCAAATTTTCGCGGTCTTGCTCTGCCTCTTGCTTACGTCTGTGGCCGGACCGGTATTGCAATACTTTTTGTTTCCCAAAATTCTATTGACAAATTTCTTTTCGCTCTTTTCATTGATTCTTTGCCTTTTTGTCCTTGTTTCCCCCGACTACGCGGAACTTTCCAGAAAGCGGGCGGAATTGAACGAGCTGCAAAAGAACCTAGAGGCAAAGGCGGCCATAGAATCAGAAAAAATCCACAAGCGCGACAAGCAAAAAGAAATGCTTTCGGCGCAAATCATCGACGCGCTGGCCGCGACAATTGACGTAGCCGACGCGAACCGCAACAACCACTCCGAAAACGTCGCCGAAAACGCGCGAAAGATAGCCTACATGATGGCCCTTCCCAAAAACGAGGCGCAAAAAATTTACTACACAGCGATCTTGCACGACATCGGAATTATCGGCGTGTCCGAAGACATAACCTCAAAGCAAGGCGCCTTTACCGACGAAGAATACGAGCAGATGAAAAGGCACACTGTCATCGGCGAGCGCATTTTGTCTAGAATCCACGAAATGCCCGAGATGGCGGCCAATGTCAGAAGCCACCACGAACGCTTTGACGGCAAAGGATATCCTGACGGCCTGGCTGGAAAAGACATCCCCCTTTGCGCGAGAATCATCGCGGTGGCGGACACTTTTGACGCTTTGATCCACGAGAGAAGCTACAAAAAAGCCATGACTGTAGAAGAGGCAAAGGCGGAAATAAAGGCCAATGCCGGAAGCCAATTTGATCCAGACGTTGTCGCCGCCGCCCTAGAAATTCTATAGCGTTTCAAGCTCCGGGATTTTTTCTTTCAGTTTTTTAAGGAAGGAAGCGCCGCTTACGCCCTCGCGCAAACAGGCAAAGAGGCAGTTTTCGCCGGCGACTGTTCCCAAAATCTCGTCAAAGTTCATGCAGTCAAGCGCGTTGCAAACCGGGCTTGCGTGCCCCGGAAAGGTTTTTATGACGACAATGTTCCCAGAACATTCTATGCTGATGTAGCCGCGCAAAAAATCCTGCGCGAAGAGGCGGTCGCTTTCCTGCCGTTCCTCCTCCGTAGGCAGCGTGTAGACATAGCCGTCGCGGCCGTCGGCGATTTTTCCGACTTTCAAAAGCTTTAGGTCGCGCGAAAGAGTCGCTTGCGTAACCTCAAAGCCTTCTTCGGTCAAAAGGTTAAGCAGCTTTTCTTGGCTTTCTATTTTATTGGCCTTAATCAGTTTTCTAATGGCCTTCAAGCGGCCGCTTCTTTCTTTCATCTTTTAGTCCTATTTGTTGAATCTTTGGCTGGGCGTCACGGTCCACACAGCCTTTAGCTCTTGGTCGCCGTTGTTGACCAACACATGCGGCGCTCCGGCGCTGAATGAAATGCCGTCGCCGGCTTTTATTTGGTAAACGTTTTGCTCGTAGTGAAGCTCGCCCTGCCCGCTAAGGACAAAGCCAGTTTCGCGGCCGATGTGCCCGTAGGAGCCGCGGTGGGTTTGCGAATGCGGCGGAATTGTGATCAAGTAGGATTCCATCATATGGCTTCCGTCGTCGCTGTTGGGATGAACGATTTCCTCGTAAAGGACTCCGTCTTCCTCCACGCTGCGCCTTTCCCCGGCTCCGATGATTTCGACCGGATGCTTTTTGCGGTATTCCTCGAACAAAAATTCCAAGTTGATGTCCAAGACTTCGGCCAAGGCCAAAAGCGTGTCTATGGCAGGGCTTACGCGGTTTCGTTCGATTTGCGAGACAAGGCTTTCGCTTACGCCGGCGCGCTGGGCGACCACTTTAAGAGTGAAGCCCTTTCGCTCGCGGACGGAACGCAGTTTTTCGCCAAAATGATACGGTGCCTTTTTATTTTGCGAAGCTGTCATGTTTTTGCTTCTCCTTGTTGAATCTCATAACAAATTGAATGAAGTAGTCTTCAAGCGTTTTTTGCGGACCGGAGGCGTTAAGGCGCGAGCGGGCGCGGGCGTTGTCCCGGCGCAGGGTGTACATCGAGTAAAAGTCGCGGTAGTCCAAGCCGGCGTCGGTCTTTACGTGAACGCCCAAATACTTTGAAACCTCGTCGCGGCCGATCGCCTTGATTCCTTGGCCTTTCAGAATTTCGCGCAAGGCCTTTATCTGCTCAAAGGAAATGCCAAAAAGGAATTCCTCCATCGCCTGGCTCACCATCGGGTCGCTAAGCCTGTCCTTTATGAAGTTGGTCCACATCTCGTCCATTTGCATGGAAATCAAAATCAACTCGCTGGTGCCCATCATCGTTCCAAAGGCTGGAGCCAGCTTTCGGCGCGCGGTCCAAATGCTTTGCAAAACAGGCGCGATTTGCTCGATGGCCTCGTCGTTGCGGTGCTCCCACAGCAAAAGAAGGCTCATCGCCATCTCGCGGCGCAAGTCAATCTCCACGCTCTTGTCGCGGATGCAGTTTAGGTAAACGTCCTCGGCCAAAAGCGAGAACATCATCGTGACGGCCTCGTTGCGCAAGTCGTTGACCTTTTTGTCGTCCTCGCCGATGTTCTTGGCGATTTTTGAAAGCGAAGAAAAAGTGTGGATTTTTGCGATCAAAAAGCCCTTTCCCAGAGTGGCCTTTGACGGAAGCTGCAAGAGCGCGTCGCCTTGGTCTTGGTGCTCGATAAGCGAGTCGATCAAGGAAGTCGGCGTGCGCTCCCCTCCGGCCAAGCGGTGGCGCTCCAACAAAGACGGAAAGCGGGCGATGCTTTTGGCCAAGTCGTTAAGGTCGTCGATTCGGGTCAAAAAAGTTTCAAAGCGGTCGGGATTGGCGTCGCGCAAATGCGGCAAAACGGCGTCGAACATGTCCTGCTGCTTTTTGGTAAAAACGACGATTCCGTCGTCCTTTTCCTGGACGTCCTGCTTGTCGAAAAACTCGCTTATGTCGATGTTTTCAAATTGAGCTTCCACAGTAACTTTAATAATAGCGCGCTTTTTAAATTTAATCAAATGTTTTTGCGATAAACGCATAAGAATGGTAAAAACACGGGCGAAAGAATAAAGCGGCGCGAAGGAGCGTGCGGAATTGGGAGCCGCGTTTTTTTTATTTCTTTCAAAACGTTTTTTTGGGGCAATTTTGCGATTTGACAAAAGGACTTTTGCGCGCTATTCTGTTTCTAATGGCAGAAACAAAAGATTCGGCGGTGGCCGAAAGCTTCAACGAAATTTGCAAGATTCTCGCGGAATGCTCCTCGCAAACGGAAGCCCAGGAATTCTTGTCCTGCCTCTGCACTCCCGCCGAGCGCGCGGACTTTTCAAAGCGCTGGCTTAGCGTAAAAGAGCTTTACAAGGGAACTCCCCAGCGCGAAATAGCCAAAAAGTTCAACATGTCCCTGTGCAAAATCACCCGCGGCTCAAAAGAGCTAAGAAAGGAAAACAGCGCCTTTAAAAAGATTTTGGACAAGCTAAGCTAGCGGCGGGCGTTATGCTTTAGGCGCTTTTCTTCGTACAAAAGCGAATCCGCCTCGCGCAAAATGTCTTCCAAATACTTTGTGTTCTCGTCAAAAGAAATGCAGCCCATGCTTATCGAAAGCTCAAAGCCTTCGTTGTGAACGATGTTCCACGCGCGGCAGGCCGCGTTGATGTTCTCGCGAATTTCGGCAAGCCGCGGCTCCGCCAAGCCGGCGGCGACAATAACAAACTCGTCTCCGCCAAGACGGCCGACAATGTCCGAGGCCCTAAAATTCTTTTTAAGGATTTCGGCCTCGGCCTTGATCGCGCGGTCGCCGGCGTCATGGCCGAAATTGTCGTTGATGAACTTTAAGCCGTCCATGTCGCCAAAAATCACCATTCCGCCCTGCTTTAAGACGACGGCGATGTCAATAGTTTGCTGGCCCAACTCCATAAAGCCGCGGCGGTTCAAGAGGCCGGTCATTTCGTCGGTCTTTGAAATCATGTTAAGGCGGGCCGCGCTTTCTTGCTGGGCTTTCGCGACTTTTTCGGCGCGGCTGCTTTCCCAAGCGGAGCTGGCAAAGCGGGACAGCTCTATGCACATCATTGAATAAATCAAATTTTCGTAGCTGCCCTTCCTAAAGACAATATAGCCGTACTGGGTTTCGCAGTTTGAAAGAATCCAAGCGATGTATTGGCCGCGCGAAAAATTGATTCCAACGTCGGGCAGCATTTTTTCGTTTGGATTAAAGGCGATTGGATTTTCGTTAATGTTTTGGATAAAATTCAGGGAGCTGTCGAAGGAAGCCATGACAAAAGCCTTGCCGGGAAGGCTCAGCTCTTGGTTGCCTTCCTTTACATAAAGCGGCTCCTCGTAAACGCAAAGGGCCGCCGCGCTCACGTCAAAGCGTTCCACCAACTCCTTGAAAGTCCTGCGGAATTTAGCCAAGTTGAGATGATTTTGTCCAAGCGACAAAAAGTTGTTCATCACTTGGAACTGGGTTTTCTTTCCAAGCCATTCGGTGGCGGTCATGTCGCCAGTTTTCTTTACGTCAAGGGCGCGGCCTTCGATGTTTTGGTCCTGGAGAGCGCAGCCGCAGGACTTTCTAAAGCGGGCCGAAGACATTACAGGAATCTGCGCCGGCGCCTTTTTTTTGTTCAAGAGCGCGAACAAAGCCTCGGCGGCGCATTGCCCTTGTTCAAAGACTTGTTGGTTTACAGTCGTAAGCGACGGAACGCTAAATTCCGCGCGGGGAACGTCGTCAAAGCCGGCCACGCGAACTTTTTCGGGAATGGCGATTTTATGCTTGGCGCAAAAGTCTATTACGGCAAAAGCCATGTCATCGTTCAAGGCAAAAACAGCGTCAAAGTCAAAGGAGCCTTTTTCTTCCCAATACTCGTCCAAAAACTCCATGGCGCTTTCGTAAGTGAAGTTTCCGCCAATGCGGCTTCGCTCGTCAAAACGGAGGTTCTTTGCCATTAAATAATTCTTAATAATCTCGGCGCGTTCGTTGGCCTCTTCTGAGCCGGGAACGATTCCGACAATGCAGAATTTTTTGCAAGCGTGATGGCCGATAAAGTCGTCTAAAATCGCCTCGATGCCGCTTTTTGAATCGCACAAAACGCTTGGAACGCCGGGGATTTTCATTCCGATGCTGACAATAGGAACGCCTGAAAAGCTTTTTACAAACGCTTCAAGCTCCTCCTTTTTTGAATGGTTTCCCAAAACCGCGGAACAAATGATCAAGCCGTCGATGTTTTTTGAATTGCAAAAACCGCAAAGCGCCTTTTGGTGGTAGTCAAAAGGCCTGTAAGAATAGTTTAATTCGCTGACGCTAAAATCAAAAAGAGGAGATTCGTATTTTTCGCAAACCGAAGCAATTCCGTCAACAATTTCCTTAACGTAATCGGAATTGACGTCGTTCACTACAACGCCGATTCTTTTCGCGCCGCCGTTCATATTATAACGAATTATAATTCAAAAAGCCTTTTTTGTCAAAGTTTATCTGGACATTTTGCTCAAATCGTTCAAGAGGATTTTGTTGCCAGGAAGCTCTTCAAGGCCTTGCTTGATTTTTTGGAGAGCGCCTTCCCTGTCGCCGGAATTGAACAAGTCGGCGGCCTCGTTGTGAAAGTCGATCGCCGCGTTTTGCTCGTAGACGCTTTTGTTGTTTTGAAGGCGCTTGCTTTGAGGAAGCTCCGCAAGGCCGGAGAGCGCGGTTTTTATGGCGGAGCGCCAGTCGCGCTTGTTGGCCGAAAGCTGGGCCGCCGTCAAGTAGGCGTATTCCTTAAGGTCGTCAAAGTCTTTTTTTGAAAGGCTTTCCTTGTTTTCCTCCAGCGACGAAAGGCCTTCGCCCAGCGGATCTTTTTTTATTTTCCCCAAGGTTAAGTTGTAGTAGTTTGTAGCGATTCTCTTTGTCCAGTTTTGCGAAGGGCCGAAAATTTCCTCCGCCTTTTTTAGGAAGGCGATGGCCTCGCCTTCCCGCTCCGCCTTTGTGAGAATGTTGGAGGCGTTTCCGACGCAAATGTCAAGCTCGCTCCTTGAAACAGGCGAATGGCCTTGGACTTCGTAAGCGTCGACGGCGAGGCCCACCGTTTGGTCGTCCCGCTTTTTTCTTTGCAGGGCGGAAATGCGGTTGCAGTAAATCATTCCGACAGCGCGCCGGTCGTCGACTTGATGGCGGCCTGAGTAATCCTTTGCGGGAACGGTAATGTACTGCGTCCTTCCGTTTGAAAGGTTTTGGCCGCGCTTTTTTCCGGGGTTCACGCCGTAAGGGTTTGTCGTCTCAACGTCGACAGCCTTGCCGTCTTGAAAGATTGAGCAAAAGGCGTGCCGGGGCGTTTCGTTAGCTACGACGGGAATTCCCGCGGCCTTGCAAAAGTACATGAAAATTATCGCGGAAGAGACGCAGTTGTACACTCCGCTTTCCATCGCAAGGTCGACGCGGGTCTGGTAAAAGTCGTATTTGGAAAGAATTTTTTGGTAAATGAAAAACAGGATTTTGTCGGCCCTTTCCTCGACGCTTTCGCCTTCGCTCAATTCGGAAGATAGTTCCCGCCAAAGACTTTCCAAGCGCGCGGAGAGTTTGTCCGCGGCCTCGGAATCCGCTCCGCTTGCCAAAAGGGCCGCCCGAATGAAAGGCTCGGCTGGAATTTCCGCCGCGCCAAAAACGCTCTGGTCCAAGCGGGGATCCGGCTCCAGGCGGACCTCAAAGGCTTGCGCGGAAAAAAAAGCGGCGGCAAAAAAGCAAAGCGCCGAACAAAGAAAAAGCTTTTTCATGCAGGCCATTATACTGCGCTTCGCGCAGTTTTGCTAGCGGAAGCATTTATTTGCCCGCTCGCGCGGGCTACTGGCAATACTGCGCTTCGCGCAGTTTTGCTAGCGGAAGCATTTATTTGCCCGCTCGCGCGGGCTACTGGCAATACCGGCTTCGCGCGCTTTTGCTAGCGGAAGCGGGCGGTAAATACTACCACTAGCAAAAGCGCGCGAAGCGCGATATAATAGCGCCATGACAATTTTTCAAAACATCAACCGCCTCGTTTCCTACGCCCTCAAGACGGGCCTCATCGCAAAGGAAGACGTCACATACACGCAAAACCGCCTCTTGGAATTGTTCCGCTTGGACGGCTTTGAAGACACGGAAAGTTCAAACGGCTCGCAAGACAAAAAAGGCGGCGAAAAGCTGCCAACGGTCCGCGTCTCGGACTTGGAAAACATTCTAAAGGAACTATTGGACTGGGCCGCCGCCAACAATATTTTTGAAGACAGCGGAACGGCCTCGCGCGATTTGTTCGACACAAAAATCATGGGCCTCTTGGTTCCGCCGCCGTCGGACGTCATAGAAATTTTTGAGACGCTGCGCTCGGACTTTGCCCCGCAAAAGGCCACGGACTGGTTCTATAAATTTTCGCAGGACACCGACTACATCCGCCGCTACCGCGTTTCCAAGGACTTAAAGTGGAAGGCGGCCACGCACTACGGCGCGCTTGACATCC
>ODAI010028358.1_pt1 | contig 10413 bp, 13 predicted proteins | sample 1539321 | NCBI WGS metagenome assembly ODAI01 (sample SAMN02144231, study PRJEB22623) | gut metagenome | biome: sheep rumen | host: Ovis aries | place: New Zealand | reverse complement strand
TCGCGCTATGCTGCAAACCGTCGAAATGCTCACCGGTATTTACGTTCCGAATAGGCTCGTTTCGATCGAGAACGTGATAACCGCCAGTGAGACCGGCGAAGAAATCCCCCAATACGTTTAAGGAGGTGGAATCATGGCAAACAATCGCCTATACATACGCTGCAAATCCTGCGGTAAGGTTGTTTACATCGGCAAGCATTTCGCAGACGCGCTAAAGGCCCCTGCCGACATTCACGAAAAGCTAAACGAGTTTTTCTTCGATCATAACTACTGCGGCATCGCGCATTACAACCTTGAGTTGTGCGAAGAATTCCCCGGAGAGATGACCGACAATAACATCGATAGTGATGGAATTGTCCGCTGGTATAACAGAAACGGCTATAGATAGGAGGCATTATGTACGAAAAGACAGTTCTGGACATTGCTGCAAAGGTAGCGATCGGTAGGGAAGATCATATGCAGGTGATCTTCGAGCGCTCCTTTAGCGGTGATATGAGATTGCGCTTATGCCTCGACACGTGCCATAACAACACGTATATTTACGGCTACCCGCGAGCATATGACCGTTTCAAAGCGCGCTTTGAGTCCTATTTGAGAGCGTATTTCGTGGAAACCGAAAAGAGCGCTCGGGAGATCGCAGCCAGGACTTACAAAGAGATCGAGCGCGCGCATGAGGACAGCGAGCCGTTCAGAGTTGTGAGCGTGGACTAATGGAATTCGCCGACGTAATTCTTTCGTGTGTTTACATTATCGGTTTTGCTATTTACGCTTTGAGCAGATAGTGAGGAAGACATGGCAAACAATCGCCTATACATACGCTGCAAATCCTGCGGGAAAGTCGTTTTCATCGGCAAGCATTTCGCAGATGCGCTAAAGACACCTGCTGACATTCGCGAAAAGCTGAACGAGTTTTTCTTCGATCATAACTACTGCGGCATCAATCATTACAACCTTGAGTTGTGCGAAGAATTCCCCGGCGAGATGACCGACAATAACATCGATAGCGATGGAATTGTCTGCTGGTATAACGGAAACGGCTATAGATAGGAGGGTTTCACGTGAAACATTATGCAATCGCGGCATTCAGGGAAGGCAGCGAGACGGCCGCGCCCCGGCGGGTCATGCTCTACCGGTTCGACGCGAAACGCGACCGCGACCGGTTCGCGTCCGAGTCCGATTACCGTTTGGGAGTTCCCCGGGATGTCGCGCGGATCCTGTTCCCGATTCTCCGCAACCCTAACGTGATGGCGAATCCCGCGTACTGGTGCGATCTCGTCATGACGATCCCAGGGCGCGAAATGCGCCTGAAGACCAAAGCGCAGTACTTGACCGATTCGAGCGGCTGGCCCCTTACGGCACCGTTCGAGATGATCCCGGCGCGCGTTCCCGGCTCCGTTCAGGTCATGAACCATTTTCGGCGCTCGATTGCCAACGGGAGGTTTCTATAATGAACATTCATGTAATGGCGCTCGAATTCTACACCGAGGAAGAATACACCGAATTCGAAAGCGCGTTTTTCAAGCTCATGAGCTTGTATGAAAAGCACCAGGAAGGCGAGGACAACCAAGACGAGATATTAGAGACCGCCTTGTATTTATGCTACTTGTGGTGCGATGCTTAAAACACGCTAACCCGATATAATAAAGCCCTGGTACGACACCGGGGCTTTATTTATTGGAGGTCAGCATATGAACGCTTATCCGGTCGAAGATGTGGGAGTCGAAGATTTCAACAGCGGTATTGGCTTCACGCCGGCGACGTGGCCCGTTAACACGCGCGTGACGCTTTGCAATGTTCCTTGGGATAGCGACTATAACAACGTTATTTTCTTCGAAACGACTGCGGATCGCGATAATTACTTTTCGGGGCTTTCTTCGAGCTCTATAGTGCTAACGGGTCTCACGTATTGCAAGCCTAACGAGCCCGTGTACATCAACACGCCTTATAGCAGGGCGTACACGTACAATTACCTGATCGTAGAGAACCCGGCGCAACCGGTACCGGGCGAAGTCACGCCGCCTAAGCTCTTTTACTTCGTCACGGCCGTTAGCATGATAGCGCCCAACACTACCGGGCTTTACCTACAACTCGACGTGTGGATGACGTATCAGCACACGCTCACGCTCGGCACTTGCTTCGTCGAACGTGGTCATGTTGCATGGCACGCATACGACCGAATGCTAAGCACGAGCAACAGGCCGACGCATTGGGCTAAACGTTACCTCATGGCCCCGGAAGGGCTCGACCTGGGAAGTTCGTATTACGAATACCACGAGGAAAAACACGCTTTGCGAGAGGCGGCCTTTGGTAGAGATGTTGTTTCGCTTTCAGGCTTCGACTACGTACTGGTAAGTGCAGCCGATTTGACTGGTAATTACGGCTACTTTGACGCGCCTAAAATACCAGTATCTTCGACTAGCAGCGTTAACGGGTTGTTGTCGGGATGTAGCGTGTATTACATGGAAGCGCCCGTGTTTAAAGAATATTTTTCGAGAATGCGGCGCTACCCGTGGATTACGTCGCAAATTTACAAAATATTTCTTTTTCCAGATAATTTCATACCGCTTGGCTCAGCTGTTCAAATCGGCCCCGGCGCGTATCCTTCTGATGGCGCGAGTACGGGCGATACGGTTACGGCTTATCAAATCGACTACAGCCCCCATAATTTAAGCGTTGATCTGGTGACAATATCGAACTTGTCAACAAAGGCAAGTTCGGCGGTTAACTCTCACTGGATGGCGCACCCGAAGGCTAAAACATTTCCGTTTACCTACCTTCAATTGCATAATTACATTTCGCCCCCGGTAGTTCTTCATTGGGAGCTATTGCCGGAAGACAATATAAAATTAGGCGGCTTTTCATCTCTAGCGCCGGATAAACCGTGTATATACGTGTTTCCGAAGGGTTACGGCTACGACACGCTCACTTATTACAGTGCGTCGGAAGAATACGGAGCCCTAAAAGGCGAGGGCGGTCGCACTTACAATTCGATTTCTCAAACCGTGCCTTATGGTTCCAAACTTGAAAATGCTATGGTTTGGAACGACTTCCCAAGCGTGCCGATCACTAACGACGGTTATATTATGCAAATGGCCGCTACCGGTGGCGCTCGATACTTCGCAGCCGAAAACGCGCAATGGATGCTAGACAAATCCCTGGCTAATGCCAATGTAAGCTACGATAACGCGAATAGATCTCTTGGAGCGGCGCAAGCAAACCAACAATTAGCCTACGAAACGCAACGGCAGATAAGCCAATACAATATAGGAAACCTTGTCGGGAACAGCTTGCGCGATACGTACAATTCGCTTTCAGGAAACGCGCAAGGCGGTATCAACGGCCTTTTCGGAGGGCTCGACGTTTCGCAGGTCATCAATACGACAGTAGCGGCCGCCAACGGTTCGATGGCCAACGAGCTAGGCAATCAGCAATTTTGGAACACGCAGCAAGCGCAGCAAGGAAACATCGACGCTAACTATAAATTGCAGCAATGGGCGGCAAATGGCGATTACGGACAGGCGTTGGCGGCGATTGATGCGAATGTCAGAGACGCGGGGGCTACGTTCCCAACAACAAGCGGGTCGTATGCGTCGGGAACATACGCGAGCCTCATATCGAACGGTCTGACATACTGGTATTTCTCTATGCACACGGTCACGCGCGATTACCAGAACATTATCAGCGATTTTTGGAACAGGCACGGCTACGCGGTGCACGAGTTCATAACCATCGGGCGAAATTTCGAGCTAATGACGGTTGTGACTTATTGGAAGCTCCAGAACGCAATTGTAACCGAGTGCGGCGGTGATGAGGGCGTACGTCAGATAATGCGCGGTATCTTCGAAAAGGGCGTGTCTATCTGGGGTAGTCCCGCAATGCTTTCATATAACGCAAACCAGATAGCAGCTAACAGGCCCGTAACAACTATTGCCGCGCTTTACTAAGGAGGCTTATAAATGAGCAAATCAATTAGAGAAGCGGATCTCATCGAATACCCGTTCGAAGACGAACAGCAATACGGCCGTAACTACCTGAGACGCAATTTCACGTGGGCGGGGTGCGAAGAGCGCCTATATTTCGAAACGTGGTACAACGCTTTCAAGACGATCGCCATGAGTTCCATCAAGTGGAACGACGTGCCAGCCGGCATAGATCGCCGCGCCATTGAGTTTATCTTGCTTCATTTCGGCTCGGGCGGTCTGTTCTCAGAGTACGGCGGCTTGCTGTTCGCTCAAGCGAGCTATGCCGACATGATAAACATGTACTACAACCCGAACAAAGTTCTGCTCACGAGCCCCAGCGGCGATTACTGGTACCGCCATGCTGAATACTGGACGGACGGCGAGACCGTACATGATCCCGATTGCGTCGTGTGTTGGGATAACATGGAACGCCGGCCGCTACTGCGCACGATCCGCGTATACGCTAAGCGCATTGCAAAGTACGACAGAATAATCGACGTTAACGCAGAGGCGCAATTAACTCCCTGGATAATCGCCGGCAAACCCGAACAGCGCAAGAACCAGAACAAAATGCAGGGCAAGCTAGAGCGACGGGACCAGTTCTGGCAGTTAAACGAAACCGGCATTGAACAAGCGCCCTACGTCATGCAGACGGGCGCGCCATTTGTCGCCGACAAATTGCAGATGCTAAAGCAAACTTTGGTTAACGAATGCCTCACTATGTTGGGCGTTGACAATACGAGCGTTGAGAAGCGCGAGCGCGTGCAGACGGCCGAAGTGCTATCGAACAATGAAATGATCATGTCATGTCGTGAATCTCGTTTGAAGGCGCGTCAACAGTTCTGCGAACGCGCTGCGCTCTACTTCCCGGACGCGGCAGGTATGTCGGTTGAGTGGGGCATAGAAGGCAGCATTGCAGACATCGCGGCCGCGATGACCGGAGGCGGCTTCAAGTCGCTCATGGCTGCTATGGGAGGAATGCAGGAAGGGCAGGAGGCTTAAAACATGTATCCAACTGACTACAACGCGCCTTTTCATGACGTGCTTGATGCGCCGACGATTTACGATCTGGAGCATTACTACGGGTACACTTTCGCCAACCTTATCGGCACTTATCCGATTTGGGATGAAACGCAACGAAATTGGCTCAACGCCCAAGTTGAGAACTATTTCATGTACAGGGAAATCGGCGCGGAAACGCCGGCGCAGTTCGCGCTTTTCCTGAATCAGCGCATGAACAGGATCATGCCGCGCGTCAACAACATCGCCGCGTTCGCGCTCGACAACGTGGGCGAGGACTGGCAAGACGGCCTCAAAGAGGTGATAGCGGCGAGCGGCACGCAATCGACCGAGGCGACCGACACCACGAGCGCCACATCGACCGAAACGCCGAACCGCACGACGCAAACGGACAGCACGACCGAGAGCAAAGCGAGCGCGCTAGCCTCGACAACGCCGCAAACCCAGCTATCTGGCGCTGAGAACTACATGACCAACCTTAACGAAACGGGAAGCTCGGGAACCACCGGCGCGACCGTCCACGAGACGGGAACCACGAACCGGACGAGCTCGGGGACCAACACCACAGAAGGAGAGACCACGACCACGAGCGACACGACGCGGACGGTGGCGAGCGGTCAGCTTTCTGAAATGGCCGCGAAATGGGCGGCGACCATGCCGGATCTGCTCGGGCTCGTCTTCGAGGGTTTGGAGCCCTGTTTTTGCCAGGTGTACTAAACGATGTACGCTAACGTAGCTTACATATCGCTTTCAGGCCTTGGGAGTTTAGCGTATAACGTCATAGACAGAACTGATTTAAGGTTTGAGGAAATAACTGTATTAGGCGAGACGTTTACCGCTTTACGAGGTGATATTTACGCTACCATTGCAAATCCGGCGATTGACGTTAGCTCGCTCAACGGCACCGACCAAACATTAACAATCGACTTAACAGGCGATTTCTATGACTTGTTAGAATTCGGAGATCACAGCGTACAAGATGACCACTGGACAATGGTAGACGTTTACCCCGATGGCTATAGATACGCGTCCTCGTCATATTCTCGTAGCTTGAATCTATCTAATCACAGTAGTTTTGTACGCATCGAGTCAATCCACCGTATGACTTCGGGGGTTACCGTAGTCTCTTACCCCGGGTATTTTTTAAGGGCGAGATTATCGATACCGCTAAGAGGGTCAAGCGGCAAAATCGAGCTAATAGGCCGGCATAACGCCATAGTCCATTACGGCGGCAACGCGGAACACGTGACGCGCGCGAGCGGCGGCATGTGGTACGGAACCGGGGGCGGTTCGATTCAGAAAATGCAGCTAGAGCAAGGCGATTACGGCTACCTTTGGATTAACGGCCGGAAAAGGCGCGTTCAGCTCAACGCGCAAACGCTAGGCTTTTACAAATGATTGATTTCTACTCATGGATAAAAACGTTTAGCTACGATGCGCGATTGAACCTTATCATCACATCGCGCGGACGCGGCAAGACCTACGGGCTGCGCAAGCAGTTCGTTAAAGACTGGATTGCCGGCAAATGGCGCTTTGTCGAAATAGTCCGCTACAACAACCAAGTTGCCGACGTGTGTGATGGTTACTTCGACAAACTTGTGGTTAATAACGAGTTCCCGGATTACGTTTTTAGGACAGAGGGCGGCAAGATGTACATAGCGCACGCGCCGGCCGATGATGAAACACCGACGTGGGAACTGATAGGCTATTGCGTGAGTTTGAACGACCAGCAGAACAAGAAGAAGAAAACGTTTGCACATGTTAAAAGGGTTCTGTTCGATGAGTTCATCTTAGAGAAGCGATCTTTTCCGGGCTATCTTGCCGGCGAGTATGACAAATTTCTAAAATTGCTGGACTCGATAGCTCGAGAGGTACCGGGCGAACCGTCAGCGGTGCGCGTCTATCTTTGCGCGAACGCTTGCGACCTGGTGAACCCGTATTTTTCCGAATTCAGGATATACGATGAGCCGAAACCGGGCTACACGTGGCTTGATAAGGGCTTTGTATTGCTACATTACGAGATTAACGAGGTTTACAGCGAGGCGAAAAGGGATACGCTCGTCGGCAGGCTTGCAAGAGGTCATATCGAGGACATGATAACTAACCGCTTCGACAACGCTAACAACGATTTCATCGAACGCAAGTCGAAGGACGCTAAATTCCTTTTCGGTTTCGTCTTCCAATCGCGCAAGTACGGCGTTTGGCTATCTGACGTTAAGGGCTACTACTACGTTACCGGCAAGATACCCGCGAACGCGCAAGAGATCTACTCGCTCACGCGCGACGATATGAGCCCCAATTTGATAATGGCACGCAAAGCAGAGTATAAACTGAAGGTGTTAATCGAGATGTTATACTTGAATTGCGTCCGTTACGACACGGCAGCGACGCGAGAAGGCTTCTTACGTATGAGTTCGCTTTTCGGGGTGCGATGATGATAGTAGATAAAGACGGTTTCACGATGCCCGGCAAGGACAGGCCGCCGCAGTCTTTTCTAGATCTGCGAACGCAGCAGGGGCAAATCAATTGGCTGGCTCAATTCCTTATGAGCGTTAACGCCGCTTTCGACGATCTCGAAGTTACGGCGACGATCGAGACCGGCGAAGAGATGAGCGTAACTACCGAATACGACGAAGAGACAAAGACGCTCACTTTTCATTTCGTGTTCACCGGCGGCGGGGGCGGCGGTTACGTACTGCCTACCATGAGCACCGATGTTAAGGGAGGCGCTAAAGTCGGTTCTGGCCTTGCGATGACGGGCGAGGCGCTAGGGCTCGAGGGCGTTTCGTTCACGCAAGCAGAGAAGACTAAGTTGGCAGGCGTTGACGAGGGCGCCAACGATTACGTTTTGCCTACTATGGGCGCGGCCGTAAAGGGCGGCGCTATGGTGGGTAGCGGTCTTGCGGTTGCTGACGATGTTCTTAACGTAGACGCTTCGAGCGTGGCAAGCGGTACGCTACCGGTTGAAAGAGGCGGAACGGGAGTTAGCAGCTTATCGAGCGCGAGGGCCCGTTTTGGGAGTGTGCCGCTCGGAACATGCACAACTCAGAACGGCTCTTATCCTAAAGTAGTAACCGACACGAGATTTGATTCGCAAAATCCGCCGTATGCAGGCGCGCGTATTGCAGTGATGTTCGCAAACGCTTCACAAGGTGGGGGAGATTACTTTAAGTTAAGCCTAGGAAATAACAGCTATAACGTATGGTCAAACGGCGCGGCGCTTTCCAGCTCGAACCCGCTTTCGATATCGGCGGGGGCTATCGCAGAATTTATTTTCGACGGCACGCGGTTCCATTACCTCGGGAACGATATCGACGGTTATCAGGACTACGACGCTAACCAGGCGATTGCGGACAATGCGGCGGCGATCGCGACGCTACAAACGGCGCAACAAGTCCCTATAACCGTGTCATTGCCATCGGGAACAACTGGAACTGTAAGATGCTTCAAATGGGGACATACGGCAATAATTGAATTTGACGGCTTTCAAACATCGTCAGCAGCTTGGATACAAATAGCAAGCGGGTTACCTGCTAAATTGGGCGGCAATTCAAAAGCCTGGATGACAATATCAGGAGACAATGCCCCCAATTTGAAAATACAAGTTGAACCATCTGGAATTCTACTAGTTAGATTAAGCTCATCGGCAACTAATGCTAATTTCGATAGTACAGCAGTATATTGTTGTAATTAGGAGGTAACACAATGGCATACAAAGGAATTGGCGAATTTGTGACGCGCGTAACGCTTCGGGCAATTGCGAAGCTCGACGCGGCCGACGTTGACGAGTGCATGAGGATAGCCGAGAACGTCAACGCCTGGTACAGCGCGGGAACCATCAACGATGAGCAGTTAGAGCGGCTTTTGAACGCTTTGCCGGTTGATGTTTCGGGGCCTGAAAACGAGGATAGCGAAGACGAGGTTAGCGAAAATGAATAACGCCGGCTTTGTCTTCCTGGGTGATCCTACGACGCAACTGCTCATATTGGCCGCGTGTGTCGGTATGGCGCTCGACTTTGCAACGGGATTTGCAAACGCGGCAATGCACCACGAGTTGAGCAGCGAGAAAATGCGCGTTGGCTTGTGGCATAAATTCGGCTTTTGCGCGTTGATACTTTTGGGCATATACGTCCAATGGGTCGAAACAATCGGCGAAGTATCGCGCTATCTCGGTTTTGATTTGCCGGCCGTGGGCGCTGTTTGCGTTTGTATCTGCGCAATAGAAATTTTGTCGGTGTACGAGAACATTCGGAAAATCTCGCCAGACGTTGAGAAAACGCCGCTTTCTGTAATTGGCGAGCATTCAGACGATGAGAGGGCCGATCATGCGCGGGATTGATATTTCCAATTGGCAGGCTGGTATTAACGTTAAGAATCTTGATGTAGCCTTTTGCATCTTTAAGGCTACGGAGGGACTAGGCTATAAAGATCCTTTTGCGAAAGAGTTTCATAGCCAGTGTGTGAAAAAAGGTATACCGTGGGGCTTCTACCATTTCGCACGCGAGAACAACCCGAAAGACGAGGCGCGCGAGTTTTACAATACTTGTAAAGATTGGGTCGAGTTTGGTCTTCCGGTGCTGGACTACGAGACCACGAACGCGAATAATGCTAAGTGGTGTGACGATTTCTGCAAGGAATTCAAAAGGCTTTCAGGTGTTACGCCGGTTCTCTACATCAGCGCTAGCAGGTGTTCACAATATGCAGGCTCGTGGTGTGCTGACAATTGCGCGTTGTGGGGTGCAGGTTATCCATACGAGCGCACCGACTGGCCCGGTAACGGTGTTGCAATGCCCTACAATATCGCGCCTTGGAAGTCCTGCATTATCTGGCAGTTTACAAGCTCGCTGATTCTGAGCGGTTTTAACGGCCGTTTGGATGGAAATATAGCCTACATAACTAAAAGCGATTGGACTAAGCTCTCAGGCGGCAAGAAACAGCCCAGCAAACAAGATTCAGAGCCCAAGCGAACCACAAAGGGCAAGACTGACAGAGATCTTGCCGTAGAAGTGATAAACGGTCTTTGGAAGTCCGGCGCGGATCGTCGAAAGCTGCTAGGGAACCGTTACGAAGGCGTGCAGAAGGTCGTTAACGCTATCTTGCTCGAGGGTGATTATACGGGACTCGCACAAGATGTGATTGCCGGCAAGTACGGCAACGGTCAAGCAAGGCGCGATAAGTTAGGCGCGCTTTATGACCAAGTGCAGCGGCGCGTTAACGAGCTCATGAGTTGAGGGATTGCAACAGATTTTAACGGCTGCTAAAATCTGGGTAGCCTCCTTGATCGCCCCTACACGATTAGCCCCTCCGGAAACGGAGGGGCTTTTCGTTTGCCAGAATGTGACAAGGCCGTGTTTACCAGTGAGTGACTTTGTCATGACTTGCGGGAGTGTACCGAATGTGAGACAGTTTGAGTTTACGTACGGATGTTCTA
>ODAI011825556.1_pt1 | contig 10414 bp, 6 predicted proteins | sample 1539321 | NCBI WGS metagenome assembly ODAI01 (sample SAMN02144231, study PRJEB22623) | gut metagenome | biome: sheep rumen | host: Ovis aries | place: New Zealand | reverse complement strand
GTTTAGCTGCTTTTCAACCTGCTCAATAGTACGGCTGTCACCGGATGATACGATAGTCATTCGAGAAACTGATCTGTCATCTGTTTCACCGACAGCAAGGGAATCAATATTAAAATTTCTTCTCGAAAACAATCCGGCTACTTTACAAAGAACGCCTGATCTGTTTTCAACAAGTACCGAATAGATTTTTTTCATATGCTCTCCGAATAAATAAAATATACAAAAGCCAGATCCTGATAATCAGTGAACCAGATCCATAGGATCTATGTCACATTCGAGGATCACCGATTCATCGTTTTCCAAAAACTCGTCTATGATACTGTCAGCTTTTTTCATATTAGAAAGCTTCATAAAACGGATTCCGTATGCACCGGCCATTTTAGAAAGATCAGGAAGATCTCCGAGATCGACGACCGAATAATTATCGTTATACTTAAAATGCTGATACTGTCTGACCATTCCCAGATACCTGTTCTTTAATACAATGATCTTAACAGGTATATCATACTGACGTATGGTAGCCAGTTCCATCATCGACATCTGAAAAGAGCCGTCACCGCATACAGCAACCACCTGTTTTTTTGGATAAGCAAGTTTAGCTCCCATTGCAGCGGGAATAGAATAACCCATTGTACCCATTCCGCCGGATGTCAGGAATCTGCCGTTTTTAACTATGTGATAAGCACAGGACCATATCTGGTTTTGTCCGACATCGGCAACATATACCGCATTATCCTTCATTTTTTCAGATAACAGAGTGATAAATCCGGCAGGATCAACATATGAAGGATCAGGTTCTCTTTGCGGTTCCATAGACTGTCTGTAAACTCTTAATGAATTTATCCACGAATCATAGTTTCCGTTTATATCTATTGAAATCAGATCATCAAAGATATGCCTGGCATCACCGACAAGAGGGATAGAAGGTTTTGCATTTTTGCCAATTTCTGCCGGATCAACATCGATATGTATCAGAACAGTGTTTTCCATAATAAGATCGGGCTGAGATATAGCTCTGTCTGCAACACGGGCTCCAACCATAATGATAAGATCCGCTTCATTCATTGCACGATTGGCATATGGTTTGCCGTTATTCCCAACCATTCCGAAATACATCGGATCTTTTGTTGGCATTACTCCGATTCCCATCATCGTAGAAACAACGGGAATTTTATTCTTGTCTGCAAATTTACGTAAAGAATCCTGTGCACATGAAAGGATCACGCCTCCGCCGGCACATATGACAGGTCTTTTGGCTTTTGCAAGCTTCTCGGCAACCTTTCTTATCTGTACCATGTTACCCTTTACGGTAGGTTTGTAAGTCCTCATCTTAACAGACTCCGGATAAGCAAACTTTTTAAGTTCAGCATTCTGAACATCGATCGGAACATCAATGAGAACAGGACCTTTACGACCCGTACAGGCAATATGAAACGCTTCTTTAACAATACGGGGTATATCATTTACATCCCGAACAAGATAACTGTATTTAACAAAGGATTCAACAGCACCGGTAATATCAGCTTCCTGGAACACATCCGAACCCAGAAGTTCTGAGCTGACCTGGCCGGTAATCACCACAAGAGGGATACTGTCAGCAAAAGCTGTGGCTATTCCGGTTATCACATTGGTCGCTCCGGGGCCGGATGTGACCGCACAGACTCCTACTGAATCGGAAACTCTGGCATAACCCGATGCGGCATGTGCAGCATTCTGTTCAGTGCGTATCAGTATGGTTTTGATATCAGACGATAAAATACTGTTATAAAAAGGGCATATTGCCACTCCGGGATATCCGAAAACATATTTAGTACCTTCAAGTTCAAGGCATTTAACTAAAGCATCTGCTCCGAGCATATAATTCTCCGTTCAATCAGTTAGTATTATCTAATAATCTTATCCGTTAATAAGCGTTTTTGCAACCTCAACGGCCTGCTGGTCATTTTTTGAATAAGCATCCGCTCCGATCTCTTTGGCATAATCATCGGTTATAACTGCACCACCGACCATGATCTTGGATCTGCATCCGCATTCATGTGCATATTCAACCACACGACGCATTTCTTCCATCGTTGTGGTCATAAGAGCACTTAATCCTATAATATCTGCATCATTTTCTACGGCTGTTTTGACTATCAGTTCTTTGTCAACGTCTTTACCGAGGTCAATAACCTTAAAGCCATAGTTTTCAAGCATCAGAACAACAAGGTTCTTGCCTATATCATGAATATCGCCCTTTACCGTAGCCATGACAACTACAGCACTTTTGGAATCACTGTCATTGGTCTTCATATATGGCTTCAGTACTTCTATTGATGATTTCATGGCCTCTGCTGATGAAATAAGCTGGGGCAGAAAATATTTTCCGCTGTTAAACAGCTCTCCCACCTTAGCTATTGCAGGAAGAAGGAAGTTATTTAGTAGATCATTTGCATCAGCTCCTTTTTTTATTTCTTCCTGAGTATGCTGGGCTATACTACCGGTATTGCCTTTTAATACATCTTTAAAAAGTATGTTTTCAATATCGCCATCGTTATTCAAAGTGTTGCCGGAACCGGTTTCCGAATTGTTTTTCTGAATACTGAACGAACTTTCGTTCATCCTGTTTATATAGCTTATATCAGCATCTTTTTTGTTCATAAGCAGATCTGATGCATAAAAAGCATTCATAAGCAGGTCCTGGGACGGATTCATTATCGCCATTGTAAGTCCGTTAGCGATCAGCATGGTCAAAAATGCCGTATTAATAAAGCTTCGTTCAGGTAATCCAAAAGAAATGTTGGACAGTCCGCAGGTTGTAGCCAGATTATGATCATGAGAATAGCGTACGGTTTCAATAACTTCCAGTGCTGAATTTTTGTTGGCGCCGACAGTTGAAACCAGTCCGTCAACTACAATATCTTCATCCCTGAATCCCAGTTCATAAGCCCTGTCTGTGATCTTTTTAAGGTTCGAAAGCTTTTCATCAAAGTTTTTAGGCAATCCTTCATCACTAAGCGGAAGTACTATTATCATTGCACCATATTTATTTGCTATATTGAGTTTTTTCTCCATGACGGCGCTTTCACAGGAAACAGAATTGACTAGGGCTCTTCCGCAATAATTCCTGAGAGCCGCCTCAAGTACCTCAGGTGATGAAGTGTCGATACAAAGCGGAAGTGACGTTGTCAATCCGACTACATCAAGCACCTTGAGCATCATGGATTTTTCGTCGATCCCGCCCATGCCTACATTAATATCCAGCAGTTTGGCTCCGCAGTTCTCCTGCTCTTCGGCAAAGCGCTGTACCATTTCCATGCTGTTGTTTCTAAGCTCTTCCTGAAGTTTTTTCTTGCCGGTCGGGTTGATCCTTTCTCCGACAACTATAAAAGGATCATCCAGTCCGAAAGCAAGCATCTGTCTTTCAGAAGACAATGCTCTCTTGGTAAAAGGTGATCTGAACTTAAACTCTCTTTTATCCGCTATCTTAGATCTTAATGCGCTGATATATGAGGGCGCTGTTCCACAGCAGCCGCCGAGGATCGTAGCTCCGGAATCGATGAGTTTAAGACATTCATCGGCAAATTCATCCTCATACATTGTATAAACTGTTTCACCGTCAGAATTAAGAACCGGCATTCCGGCATTAGGCTTGGCGATTATGGGTATATTGCAGACAGAAGCCATCTTTTTAATGACTTCACTAAGTCTGTCCGGCCCGGAAGAACAGTTGGCACCTACTGCATCAGCACCCAGAGATTCCAATACTATCGCGCAGTTTTCGGGATTTGATCCATAAAGGGTTTTGCCATCCTGCTCAAATGATAAAGTACACATTACAGGAAGATCGCATACTTCCCTGGCTGCAATAAGGGCGGCTCTGGTCTCCTGAAGTGACATCATAGTCTCGACGATCAAAAGGTCAACGCCTGCTTTATAAAGGATCGATATCTGTTCCTTATAAATACCTATGAGACGTTCAAATTCCATGTCTCCCATGGGAATGAGCTGCTTACCTGTCATAGTCAGGTCTCCTGCAACCATAGCTTTACCGTCGACGGCATTTTTTGACAGGTTGACCAGTTCTGTATTTATCCTGACAATATCTTCATCGAGCCCGTATTCAGCGAGTTTTATCCTGTTTGAAGTAAATGTCGGTGCATAAACTATATTGCTTCCTGCTTTGACATACTCACTTTGAAGTTCAATAATGGCTTCAGGATTCTCAAGTATCCATTTTTCCGGACTGACTCCGGATTTCATTCCTTTTTTTACCAGATTGGAGCCGGTTGCTCCGTCTAGGAAAACGAAACCGCTTTCACATAGTTTTCTGAATTCTTTTTTAGTCATAATAATCTCCGACATGCCCTGCATATCTGCTCAACTTGATATTCAACCTTATTTATGATAACTTATTTTAGATAAATAATAAAGGAGTTCAAATTGAAAAAGTATCTTATATTTATAGGAATTCTGGTTGTGTTTTTAACCGGATGCGGCAAAAAGGACGAGTCAGTAGAAATATACAAAAACAGCATGGAAGAGATCCTTGCCGAGATAGTTAAGATCGACGGTGAGATCAATTCTCTGGACCCGGAAAATGAAAACTCAATGGGGTCTTTGATGGTAAGTCTGGACAGGCTCGATGAAGAATTTAAGAAAATGGCTTCATTGGAATATCCTGAGGGATTTGAGCAGATTGCCAAGCTGGCAGCGGATGCTTCATCTGACATGTCTGCTTCAGTGTCAAGATTCCATGATGCTTATGACGGCGAATATAATGAAGTTGCCCAGACTGAAGGCTATGATCTGTATCAGGACGCCAATCAGAAACTCAAAGTTCTGATAAAGGTTCTCCGTGGCGAATACCAGAATCCGGATGAGGGCTCAGAAGAAGTCTACACTGAAGAAGAACCCGTATCTTACGATGAAACAACATACGAAGAGGAAGAGACAGCCGGCGAAACAGTCGAAGAATAAACATCATTTCTTATAAAAAGCGCTTGAAGACATAAATTTTTGTCGGAGAGCGCTTTCATTATGCAGATTTTTAACCATATTGGTGCGTCTTATGACAAAATCATCCATTTTCTGAAGATACTCTTCTTCAGATATCGTTCCTTCCGCTACCCCTGTTAATCCCTTTTCCCAGCTGGCAGTCAGTTTCGGATCGAGCAGAGGCTTTATTGAGCTGTCAACAACATCATAGATCATCTCTCCCAACAGCGTGGGAGTTACAATCTGAGTCTTTTTATTTGTGGACAGATATTTGTTTTTATCCAGTTTTTCAAGTATTCCGGATCTGGTCGCACTGGTTCCTATACCGCTTCCCTTGATCTGTGATCTTAATTCTTCATCCTCGATCAGCGAACCCGCATTCTCCATTGCAAGGATCAAAGATCCTGAATTATACCTCTTGGGCGGTGACGTTATCCCTTCTTTGATCTCGAAGCCTTCGTTATGCAGAACATCACCTTTTTTTAATGATGAAATGGCTTTCATCATATCTTCGTCAAGGACAGTTTCATTTTCATCATTACTGCCGGAATCTTCTTTTTCTTCTTTATTATCCTTTGCAGCATTATCCTCTTTTTTTCTGGAAGTATTCGCTGCCACTACCTGATAACCGGGATCCTCCTGGAACTTAAATCCGGCAAAAAAAGCTTCTGTATCTATGTCAGCCCTTATTGAGAGTTTTCTGAATACAGCAGGCGGGTAAAATATACTTAGGAATCTTCTGACGATCAGTTCATATACACCCTGAATCATAGGATTGAGGTTTTTAAGATTGCCGAATCCCTGCCCGGTAGGTATGATAGCATAGTGATCCGTGATCTGCTTGTCGTTAACATATCTGGTCTTTGACAGATTCTTATATGAACCGTTTTTAAGTATTTCATCAGCAAACCCGGAAATCGGAGTATAATTTGTTAAACCTCTTATATTTTTATCTATCTCCTTAGAAACAGCTGTAGACAGTACTCTGGCATCGGTTCTCGGATATGTTGTCAGTTTCTTTTCATAAAGTTCCTGAGCTATCTTAAGCGTCTCTTCAGGACTTATCTTAAATACCTTTGAGCACTCATTCTGAAGTTCAGCCAGATTATAAAGCAACGGTGCATTCTTATTTTCTTTTTTCTTATCTACACTTCGTATTATTGCATCTTTACCTGATAAAGAATCGATCAGGGACTGTGCATCAGCTTTTTCCTTAAATCCGTTTTCCTTGTAAAGATAAGGGGTATTAAAATATCTGGAGCCTTCAACAGACTTCCACTCAAGATCTATGCGTATATCTGATAGCGATCCTTGCAGCATCACTCTGTAAAAAGGAGTTTTAACAAAAGACCGTATCTGTCTTTCTCTGTTAACAACCATGCCCAGAACACAGGTCATGACTCTTCCTACTGAAACAACACACTTATCAAGCTTAAGGAAATTTTTTACCGGATAACCGTATTTAAGCGTAAGAACACGTGAAAAATTAATACCCATCAGGTAATCTTCCTTGGCTCGAAGATATGCTGCCGAGCACAGATTATCATATTCTGACAGATCTTTGGCTTCTCTGATCCCGCGAAGGATCTCTTCTTCGGTCTGTGAGTCGATCCAGACACGTTTACGTGTTTTGCCTTTTACATCAGCCATTTTCTCTACCAGACGATATATGTATTCTCCTTCTCTACCGGAGTCTGTACATACATATATGACTTCAACATCACTTCTGTTAAGTAGTCCGGAAACAATACCAAACTGTTTTTTAACATCAGAAATGACCTCGTATTTATATTCCGAGGGTATAAAAGGAAGAGTCTCAAGAGACCATTTTTTTAGTTTTTCATCATAAGCATCGGGGTAAGACATCGTTACCAGGTGTCCGACACACCAGGTGATGATGGAATCATCCGATTCGATATAACCGTCACCGGAACGACCGTTTATCTTAAGAGCATTTGCAAATTCCCTTGCAACAGACGGTTTTTCGGCAATATAAAGATTCTTTCCCATTACATATCTTCCAAACTGATCAATTTAAGGTTTGGTTTGACTTTGGCTTCCAGGTTCAGTTTTTCGTCAAATCTCTTAACAGAGAAAAGATATACATAATCTACATGTATCTTTGCTTCCTTGCAGCAGAACAAAAGCCATTCGTAATCATCATATCTCATAAGAGGTTTATCCCAGTTACATATGCTGACTATGGTCTTGCCTTCCTCGTTCTGTGCTATTACGTCGATATTCCCGATCTTGCCTACCCATTCACCGATCCTGTCGATCTCGATAGGCAGCTCCTTCCATTTATTCCATTTCTCGATATGCTGTTTGCAGACGGTCTTGAAGTATTCTGCTACATATGATTTAAATGTCGGAGCAATGTGTTTCTTATAAAATTCCGAACCGACCATAGTCTCCAGATCGGTCAGATTGGGATAAATATATGTGAAATAGAAATTCACAAAATGATTGCTGATCCTGTATATACCCTTCTGTGTATTTTCTTTGCCATCCGTATCATAAGAAAAAACCTTCTCAACAAGTTCAAGTTCCATCAGATTCTTAAGATATACCGAAATTTTGGCTCTTGAAAATTCGGTATGCAGATACAGATCGTTAAGTTTATGGTTGCCGGCAGCTATTGAAGATAAAATAGTATTGTATACATTGGTTTCCCTGAGTTCTTCTTCGACGATCCTCTGCCCCTCAAAACGCAGCAGAGAGTGCATATCCAGAATATACCGGCTGATATTCTCTCTGATTGACTGTTTGTCCGAAAAATGCTCCCACAATCCGGGAACTCCGCCTAAAACAGCATAGGATTCTATGCATTGTTCCATGGAAAAGCCCGGGAAAAACTCCATCATATGCTCAAATGAAAGTTCCTTGACCTTGAGAAAAGATGATAATTCATATGCAGCTTCGCCTATCTTGTTTATCATGGAATTCTCCACCCAACCGATAGAAGAACTGACCAGAACGATCATAACGTTCTGTTGCTGCCAGTAGCTGTGTACAAAGCTGATCAATTCTTTCATAAAAGTATCTGAGGATTTTATGATATATTGAAATTCATCGATAATGATTATCTTTTTTTCTTTTTCACCCTTTATGATGGCTTTAAAGATATCCATATAAGTAGGATATTTCAGAAGTTTGACATCTTCCTCTGCGAGCTCCATGCCCCAGTTATAGCGCTGCTGGCGGCAAGATGCGCTTCTTGCTCTGTAATAATGAAACGGCTTGTCCTCAACAAATGAACGTAACAATGAAGTTTTGCCAATGTTGCGCTGTCCATATACGACCATGATCTGAGAACCATCCTGATCATAATATGTATTCAGATGTTTAAGTTCCGATGTTCGTCCTAATAGCATATTTATACCCCTTATAAGGATCTGTCAGCTAACAGCCTTTCAATACCTTCACTGTCTGTCGGTACAGCCAGATAGAATCCCTGAATGCAATCACAATTTACGGATTTGAGATAATCATACTGTTCTTTGTTCTCCACTCCCTCGGCTATCGTCTCAAAGCCGAGTTTCTTCGTCATATATATGATAGTATCCAGTATTATCCTTGAGTTTTCGTCTATACAGATACTGTCAACAAATTCCTTGTCAATCTTTAAAGTATCAATAGGCAGTCCCTTAAGATATGATAATGAAGAAAAACCGGTTCCAAAGTCATCCAGAGAAATCCTGACGCCGTATTCTCTTAATACCTCCAGTTTAACAATAACATCGGCAAAATCCTCGATAAGAAAGCTCTCAGTTATCTCAAGCTCAATATCTTCAGGATTGACATCATAGGAAGAAATAACATCAAGTACAGATTGAGCAAAGTTCTCGGTTCTGAATTGTACTGCTGAAATATTGATTGAAAGTATCATGTCAGTATCGTATTTTTTCTTCCACTGAACATAATTCCTGATACTTTCTTTGATAACGAAATTACCTATCGGTATTATCGCACCATTCTTTTCTGCGATAGGAATAAAGACCGACGGAGATATCATCTCACCGTTTTTATCCTTCCATCTGATCAGCGCTTCCACTCCTCTTAGCCTGTTACTCTCAACAAAGAACTGCGGCTGAAAATTCATGGTAAAGTTTTCATTAAATACAGCATCCTTGAGCTTATTTTCAATCGTTACATTAGAAAGAAAATCCTTTAGTATCGGAGCATCAAAATACTGGATCTGACCTCTGCCCTTTTCCTTGGCCTTAAACATTACTATTTCGGCACAGTTGATGAGTTCAAGAGGTCCCTGGGCAGACTCGGGATAATCGGCAACTCCGGCGCAAAATGATATGAGCGCTTCGGTCCCGTTCGTCAGCTTTATCGGGTAACGTACCGCTTCACGAAGTTCATAAAATATACTGTTGGCATTAAGCGCTGCCCCGGGATTATAAATAGCTATACAATAAGTATCATTGTTAAAATGAGATACTATAACATTATCGTTTTCATATCTCTTTATCATCTGGCCGAAAACCTGTATTATCTCATCTCCGACTACAATGCCCATCCCATCGTTTATCTTGTGAAATCCGTCAAGATCCAGAAACATGACAGAAATCACAGAATTGTCTTCTTCAGCCCTTTTTATCAGGTTGGACAGTTTAGATACAAAATAGTTTCTGTTGATAAGTCCTGTATTGGAATCATAATATGCCATATAGGTCAGCTCATCATTCTGAGCATGTTCCTTAGTCACATCCTTGAATCTGATTATCTTGTCAGATAAAGATCCCATCTGATCAAATACCGATTGTATCTCAACTTCAATATATCTGTTTTCATCAGACATTCGGTATGTTCCGGATATAGTCTCATCAGGTTTGTTTGTATGAAGAAGATCACGAAAAGAAAGAACCGACGGTTCTTCTATATAAGAATATAATTTTGATATGTCATTGGGTGTTGTGATCTCAACGCCCGGGAAAAATGACTCCCAATTGGCCAGTGTTCTGACACTTCCCTTTTTGCAATCTATATAAAGGATAGCACTAAGGGAAGTGGAGCAGACCAGCCTGTACATTCTTTCATCAGCCTGAAGACGGCTGTTCATGGCGTTAAGAAGATCGACCTGATAACGTAATTCGTCCATATGATGTAACCTGACCCCAAGCACCAATAAGCAGTTTGTACTTATTTAGCGCTTATATACCCCTTTTCCTTGAGTAGTTCAGCACACAGAACAGCTCCGCCCGCAGCACCTCTTAATGTATTATGAGACAATCCGACAAATTTCCAGTCATATATTGAATCTTCTCTGAGTCTGCCTATCGACACGCCCATTCCTCTCTCATAATCGACATCAAGCTTAACCTGCGGTCTGTTATCTTCTTCCATATATCTGATAAACTGCTTGGGTGCCGAAGGAAGTTTTAGATCCTGTGGTTCACCTTTAAATGAAAACAGTTTCTCTATAAGC
>ODAI011397588.1_pt1 | contig 10414 bp, 6 predicted proteins | sample 1539321 | NCBI WGS metagenome assembly ODAI01 (sample SAMN02144231, study PRJEB22623) | gut metagenome | biome: sheep rumen | host: Ovis aries | place: New Zealand | reverse complement strand
TGCAGCGCTTGCTGTGACACTCACAGTGACTATGTTCCCGCTTCCTGCTTTTGCAGTAGAAGGAGACACCCCGGATCCTGCGGATACACAGCAGGTAGTGCAGGAAGACCAGCAGACTGAGGATGAAGATCAACAGACTGTTGAGGAGAATCAGCAGACTGTGCAGGAGAACCTGTCCGGCCAAGAGGATGAGACGGCGCCAGTGAGAAGTACGAATCCTCAGAGAAAACGGACGATCCTGCTCTACGACTGCGGCTCCGATCTGGAAACAGATGCCGGACTGGCGTCCTATAACCTGAAGCAGATCCTGAGATCCAGATTCAGCTCTGACGATGATATTACATTCCTCGTCATGACCGGAGGATCCCATAAGTGGCAGCTGGATAATGATAATGACCCTGGTAACGAAAACGGATATCTGACATTCCCGGAGGGTTCCAACCTGCCGGGAGATGCAGTGGTTCCGTATGATTTTAATAACCGGACATATGGCGATGAGCAATCTGATCCCGAAAGTCAGATCAGCAATGTTTACAATCAGATCTGGGAAGCGAGAGGGGCGGACGCGAAAATAAACAATGAGGATGATCCGAATGCCGGCAAGCTGGTGCTGCTCGATGGAGATGGCATCACGGGTGACAATGAACCAGTACAGGCAACCGAAGAACTCATGTCGGATCCGGCCACATTGAAGGCGTTCATCAATTATGGCGCATCGAATTACCCGGCTGAAAAGTATGATCTCATTCTCTGGGATCACGGGGGTGGCCCGAAGAGCGGATTCGGCGTCGATGAGCATCATGACGACTCAGATGATTGGAGTGCTCCAAGCATAATGTCCTTTGAAGGCATCATTGAGGCGCTGTCAGATAACGCGGTTACGAATAATGATGCTGATGGTGACGGCAGGAAGGATAAATTTGATTTCATCAATTTCGACGCCTGCCTGATGAACAGTGTGGAACTGGCACTCGTCATGGCGGATTACACCGACTACTATATCGCATCTGCCGAGACGGAGCCGGGCTATGGACAGTATTATGGACCGTGTGCAGACCAGGACGGCAAACAGTACAAAGGCTGGCTGGATGAACTGGGGAATCCTGCAAATGATGAGAAATATAATGCAGCGGACGGAACCTATGAACTGGGCAAAGTCATCGTAGATGATTTTTACAATTTCTATGAAAAAGAAACCGGAGACGGTGCCTCGCAGGAAGGCACGCTGGCGGTTGTCGACACGAAAAAGATGATGGATTCCCAGTTTGTCAATACGCTCACGGCACTGACCGACGTCATCAGAGCCGAGGCGGGCAACGTAGAAGAGGACGGCCTGCATTTCTATGACGAACTGAAATCCTTCTACAATTCCATCGAATACGGCGGCAGCGAACTGTTCGATCTGGGAAACCTCTCGGCGCTGCTCAGCGTTGTCAATTCGGAAGTTTCTGAAGAACACATGGATGAGCAGGATAATTACTACATCAACGCTAACAAGTATCATGACATATCGGGGACGCTGAATCACCTGCTTGCTGACGGGGAGTTCATGTATGCAAGGGGCACCAGCGGAATCACGACAGCAGACCAGTATTACAGAACGCTGGACGATCAGCTGGGATATGGCAGGCTCGGATCCTCCGGCATGTCGATCTTTTTCCCGGGTCTGGAAATGACCATGTCCGTAAAAGATTATTTCCGTGAAATAGATCCCGTCATCGAACGACTCCCGGAGGGTGACAAGCGAAAAGCATTTTTCAAGGACTATGAGGCGGCACTGGCTTACTTCGGTCTGATCCTTTATTCCGGGAAAACCATCGACCTTATGATCAATGATGAAGATGGCGCCGCCGAAACAGCGGGGAAGAACGATGTGGATTACGATCTGGTGATGGCGCAGATGAAGCAGCAGTATCTTGGCAACTGGGACACGCTGGTGGTTCCATGCATGGAAAAGGCTGGCCTCAATGAAGAAGGCATAGAGAATTGGTTCCGCGCACTGATCCCGCAGCAGGCAGATGACGCTGTGGATGGGAAAGAAGTCAGTCTGGAGAGACTCGACCAGGATGAAACCGGTGCCTGCACCGTTACCGTTAATGGCGCCAGAAAACGCATCGTAAACAGCGTACAAAGAAATATCTATGTTGAACTTCCGGCGCTGGAGGAGTATGTCAACGGTCTTGATGCCGAACAGCAGAAGACTGTGAACAACGCGGGACAGCTTTCGGTAGGTTCTATAGAGGGAACTATTGCCGGCCAGCCGGCGGGAGACTCCATCCGGGATATGATCAGATGGTACAACGAAAGTGGCGGAATATGGCATATCGATCCATTTGAGGAAAAGTGGTATGCCGCCTGTGACGCAGGCGGAGCAGAGCATGTCGCCTCAATCTATTTGTCTGACGAAGACGGCATCTATGTTCCCGCGCTCATTGAAACCGAGGCAGATGGAACGGTCGCATCCCGCGAGATCATGCTGGAGTTCTCCCCGGAGGATCCCGCTCATCCGGAGGAATCCCACAGGCTCCTCTCCTTTTATTACATGAACACGGAAGCAGGTCCGGTGCAGATCGAGCCGAAGAATCTCACAAGGGAAATCACGGTCATGCCGGCTCTCGTGATCAGGCAGATGTTTGATCCGGATATTTATGTTCCGATCAGCAAAACATCATTTACCATCTCAGCAGACAATGCTGATTCCATCAGTCTGGATCTTATGGATATCGCGAATATCAGGGATATCGGGGACACAGACGGCGACGGCAGGATTTTTGACACCGCAATTACCATCACAGATATGTACGGCTATCAGATCCATGTTTCAGATCGCATCCATATCAAAAAGGCGAGAGTAAAGCCTGCAATCTATACAGGCGAAGAACTGGAGCCGGAAGTCGCATACCTCGGGGATACACTGCGGCCGGGTATCGACTACATATGTGAGAAGGAAAGGGTCTGGAATGAAGAGACGCATACGCTTGATGTGCCTGCATTCATTGAGCCGGGCGACTATAAGGTGGCGCTGTACGGAAAGGGGCACTATACAGGAAGAAAATATGATGCAGTTTTCAGCATCGTACGTGGTGAGGAAGCAGCGCAGGCTCTGGTCGACCAGGCAAAGTCAGAACTCTCAGCGGCGCAGACTGCGATGAAGGCAGCAATAGAATCCGGCTCACAGCGGAAACTGGAAGAAGCGTACGCGGCCCTCGTAAATGCTCAGAATGCTCTGGAAGAGGCGCAGGCCATCCTGGCAAAAGAGAAACAGGCGGAGCTTGAGGACCAGATCGGGGATCTGGAGCAGCAGATCGAGGATCTGAACGAGCAACTTGCAGAAGTCACTGTCGTTGATATCTCAGGTTATGCAGTCACGATGAAATCATCATATCCGTACACCGGCAAGGCTATCAAACCGGCCGTCAAGATCTCAGGTCTGAATGAATCCTGTTACACCGTCTCGTATTCGAACAATACGAAGATCGGCACCGCGAAAGTGATCATCAAAGCGAAAGGTGATCGGTACAAGGGTACGATCACGAAGACCTTCAAGATCACCAAAGGAATCAACACACTGGCAGTGAAAGGAAAAACGGCCACTGTCAAATACAAGAAGCTGAAGAAAAAGGCGCAGAAACTGAAGGCAGCTAAAGTGATCAGGATCACGAACAAAGGACAGGGCAAACTGACCTATGCCAAGGTGTCCGGAAACAAAAAGATCACAATCAATAAGAAGACCGGCAAGGTTACCATCAAAAAGAAACTGAAAAAGGGCACCTACAAAGTGAAGGTCAAAGTCAAGGCCGCCGGAGATAAGAACTACAAGGCATCCACCTGGAAGACCGTGACATTCAAACTGAAAGTCAGGTGATGTTTCATATAATCGATCGACAGATCAAAAGATTAAAGGAGGTCTCAGGTTATGAAAAAGAAAATAATATGCTTGATCGCGCTGGTATTTGCATGTTCGATGATGCTGGCTGCATGCGGTGATTCTGATTCCGCGCAGCCGCCGGTAAAAAATACGGCAACAGCAACGATGACTGAAGGTGAAATGCCGATTGACGTTACAGTTGATGTCAGCACGGGCTTATCGGTCATATTCTCTGACGATGGATTTATACTGTTTGATGGGGAATATGACGATTCGACATATCCGCTCGTCACAGCAAATATCCTGACAGAGGAAGTCTATGAAAAATACCTTGCTGACAACAAGGCTAATGAAGACTTCAGGGAAGATGACGGCTTCTACAAATATACCTCAAAAATTGGTGAACCATGCTGCCTGTGGAAGATCGGAGACAAGGTCCCGTTTATGGTATCGTTCGAAAAGAACGTTGACGGAGACAGAGCTGACGAAATTATAGGATGTCTTGAGTTTGACTATTAAAGGGGAAACAGTGAGGAATAGATGAAAACGAACAAATCCGTGCGTGAGATGACGCCCAGGGAACGGAGACGACACTCCCTTACGACCCGGTCATTCCTCGGTGTTCAGGGGCTGTTCTTTGTGATTGGTGTGTTGATTCTCGCGGCAGGTTTTTTACTGTATCTGTCGGGAACCATGCACAGTTACTGTGTCCATACCGCTAAACTGGCACAGGCGGAGACGCTGCTGCTGGATCCGGAGCAGACCCGGGCAAAGGCAGAGGAGATCCTGTCGATCTACGATAGCATTCCGGAGGAGGAGCGAGGTGACGGAAAGGGAAAGGCGTATCAAAGACACTTCGCTGACACAATCGATGACAACTTCCGTGCGATACAGAAAGATCTGGCGACCGCGCGGGACAAAATGAAGCTCAGAAACGCATTCATCGTTGCCATCGATGAAGACAGTGACAGGATGATCTATCTGGTGGATTCCGATCAGAAAGAGACCTTCTGCTTTCCCGGTTCATGGGATGATTACAGTGACAGCGTGATAAACGCTCTGGTGCACGGAGACAGGGGAAGATCGCTGGAGGCCAGATTCGATCCGGAGAATACTTCGCAGGCGACCCTTACCTATACGAGAGAATGGGGTCTTCGCTGTACCGGCGGCGCAACGCTGTTTGAAACCGACCACTATACCGTGATGGTATGTCTGGATGAAACACTGCAGCAGATGTTCCATCTCAGCATCATATTTCTGGTAGAGTACAATATCCTGCTGTTCATTGTGACGCTCATTGTAGGTATCGTTGCAGTGTACCTGATCCGAAAGGTTATGGTAAAACCCATCAATCAGCTGGCGGGCGCCGCGCGCAGCTATGCCGAGGACAGAGAAAATGATGAAAGCATCGTTTCTGACCATTTCGCACAGTTACAGATCCGCACCGGAGATGAGATCGAAGAGCTGGAGCTGACGATGTCGGACATGGAGCAAAGTCTGGTCGGATATGTTGAGAATCTGACACGGGTCACTGCGGAAAAGGAACGGATCAGTACAGAACTGGATCTGGCGGCACGGATACAGGCGGATATGCTGCCGAGTACATTCCCTGCATTTCCGGAACGCACGGAATTCGAACTATATGCGTCCATGAATCCGGCAAAGGAAGTCGGAGGAGATTTCTATGACTATTTCCTGATCGATGACGATCATCTGGCTCTCACGATCGCAGACGTAGCAGGAAAAGGTGTCCCTGCAGCCCTGTTCATGATGATGTCAAAGATCATGCTGGAGAATCGAATCATGGAGGTGGGTTCACCAGGTCTTGTTATGCAGCAGACGAACGAGATGATCCTCAGGCATAACAGTGAAGGAATGTTTGTAACTGCCTGGACAGGCATTCTGGAAATATCAACGGGTAGAGTGCTGGCGGCCAATGCCGGTCACGAGTATCCGGTGATCATCCATCCGGACGGACAGGTCGAACTGATCAAAGATAAACATGGGTTTGTCCTTGGCGGAATGGAAGGGATGAAATACAGAGAATATGAACTGCAGCTGCAGCCGGGCGCTAAGCTGCTCGTCTATACAGATGGGTTGCCGGAGGCGACCTCGGCGGAGGGAGAACTCTTCGGTACAGACCGCATGCTTGCTGCAGCCGGTGCAACGGGTGACGCTTCTCCAAGGCAGGTACTTGACAGTATTACGAAGGCGGTCAATGATTTCGTCGGAGACAACGAGCAGTTCGATGATCTGACCATGCTGTGTGTGGAGTACAGGGGATGATGAACAAGGTGTCTGACTTTATCGGGAAATATATGGCGATCATCGTTCTGGCTGTTGGTGTGCTCGCATTGCTTAAGCCAGAGACCTGTTTGTGGATCCAGACCGGATGGATCAGTTATCTGCTGATGATCGTGATGTTCGGGATGGGATTAACAATGAAAGCAGGGGATTTTGCCATCGTTTTTACCAGACCAAAAGATGTGATCATAGGATGTCTGGCACAGTATCTGATCATGCCTGCTCTGGCCTTTGGACTGGGAACGCTCTTTGGTTTAAGTGACGAACTTCTTGTCGGCGTGATCCTGGTAGGCACTTGTCCCGGCGGAACCTCAAGCAATGTTATCACATATCTCTCAAACGGCGATACCGCGTTGTCAGTCGGAATGACAAGTATCAGTACTCTGCTTGCCCCGTTTCTTACTCCGGCATTGACATATCTGTATCTGCGGACATCTGTGGCAGTGGATGTAGGATCCATGTTCCTCTCTATTGTTCAGGTGGTCCTGATTCCGATCGTATTGGGGATATTGGTCAACAGGTTTTTTGAAAAATACACGACAAGGGTGAAAGATGTACTGCCGCTTGTTTCCGTTTGTGCGATATGTCTTATCGTAGCGGCAGTTGTGTCCCATAACAGTGAGAACATTAAGACAACAGGAGCAGTTGTACTCATCGTGGTCATCCTGCATAACCTCTTTGGATATTTCCTCGGATACCTGACAGGAGTTGTGTTCAGAATGAATGCCTCCAGGAAGAAGGCGGTTTCAATCGAAATCGGGATGCAGAATTCGGGACTAGCAACAACACTTGCAGCGAGTGCCTTTCCATCCCTGGCCATGGCAACCGTTCCGGGTGCGATATTCTCTGTCTGGCATAATATTTCCGGAGCAATCCTTGCAGGCATTTATCGAAGAGCAGATTGGGGTCGTGACAAAGAAGATATAGTAAATCCTGATTCTTAAAGTATTAAGGCAGAGGAGAGTGTATGGATAATAAGATGTATCAGGTTTCGACACTGCAGGCACTTGCTTTGGGGTACAGCAAAGCGGTGATCAATGCCGGAGAACTTCTTCAGGAAGGGGACACCGGACTGGGAACCTTTGAAGATGTGAATGGGGAAATGATCGTCATGGACGGGCATTGTTACAGGGCAGATCAGAGCGGATGCATAACAATGGTTGCTCCGGAGACAGGCGTCCCTTTCGCAGCTGTGGCAAAGCTTTACGGAGAGCAGCAATTCTTACTCAGGAATATGCCGGATTTCGCATCTTTGCAAACAGAGCTGACCAGGAGGATCGAAGAGGTATTTGGTCTGAACAGCATGCATATTGTGAGGATCGATGGGGAGTTTGAAAAGGTGGACGCCAGATCTGAGGCTCCGTACAGGTCACATCATATCTCTTTGAAAGAGATCCTTGGTCAGACACAGAAGGCATTCCTTTTTGAGAATATCTGTGGATCGCTGGTGGGTGTATATTTTCCGGATTATATGGATGGAATCAACATGCCCGGATGGCATCTGCATTTTCTTTCGGAAGACAGAACAAAAGGGGGACATGTATTTGATGTGTGTGTACGGGAAGGAAAAGCAAAAGTGGACAAGATCAGCAGTATATTGATCAATCTTCCTGAGGAACCGGCTTTTGATACCTATTCTCTCAAACAGGATCTGCAGGATGAGATCAAGTCTGTAGAGTGACACTGCGAATTCTATTCTGCAGGATCCGATTTCAGATAGTCAGACAAAAGGAACGATAATAGTTGGTTGCAATATTCTGAAATTGCTCTATAATGTCTCCACGAGGTAGAAGGAGCATGAGTACACATCTTGGGGTAAGCTGGTTGGCTTCATCAGCGATGGGGATATTCTGCGATACCTTTCCAAACTGCATCCCGTCTATGAAAGCGTATGGTCGCTGGCGGCGGCTGTGAGCAATGAACAGGGATTTGACAGCAGACTGGACGAACTGATCCAAAAGCAGGTCAAAGAGATCGGGATCCGGAGAGTCATCTCCGTCAGACTCAGTGACAGTCTGGAAGAAGTCTGCAGGGTATTACAGGAAAACCACCTGAAGAAGGCTCCGGTCCTGGACGGAGACAACATGGTCGGCATCATCAACAGCAGCAATATCACAAAATTTGCCCTGAACCGGATACTGGAGAAAGGCAAAAAGTAAGATCGAGAGGTTGCCCGGATCGAGGTGAAGTTACTTCGGAAATAACCGGAACCGTCACAGAAATGCTGCAAGGTATAAGGGCAGAGTGATTTTTTTATTCACTCTGCCTGCATTTTGTGCAGTAAATTTGTACCCGACAGGTATTTGAGAACTCTTCAGCAGCTCATTCAAAGATTTTGATGAGCCTTTTTTCGCTTTGACTTCTACAGGAATGGCATGGGCATCCCTTTCAAGCAGAAACTCGATCTCCAGTGTGGAATCATCCTTCTTGTAGTAATATAAGCTCTGGCCGCTTTTGTAAAAGATATCTGCAATCAGACTTTCATAAATGCCGCCTTTCGCAGGACCTTCAAGAGTATCGCTTAGGATAGCAGCTTTCAGCTGATATCCGAACATTGCAGAAAACAAGCCGATATCACACAGATAGATCCTGAACTGGGATTCTTTAACGTAAGCAGTCAAAGGGAAAGCAGGAAGAGACACATTATACGAGTAAACGATCATACCTGCTGACCTGAGCCAGTCAAGGCTGCTCTCAAATTTCCTTGCGGTACCTTTGCTTTCTACGACAGAATACTGAAACTTATGATTGTCTTTCGTCAGTTGCCGTGGGATAGAGAGAAAACAGCTTTTAGCCTTGATCCGTACAGAGTTGTCAGCGTATTTTGCAATATCATCCTGATAATCACGGAGGATTATATCCTGGATCATCTGCACCCGTTGGTAATCTTTGCTTTCCAGATATGTATTGACTACGTCAGGCATGCCTCCGATCACAAGATACTCTCTTAAGTGCTGCATCATGGCGCTGTGGATCGCGGCAGGAACAGCTTTGCTGCCGTCTGTATAGTCTGACAGAGAATCCAGCATGTTGCTTTCGATTCCAAGAGCCCATAAAAATTCAGTGAAATCCAGAGGATACATATCGATCTGTGTTTCATAGCCTACAGGAATCGAAACGATATCTTTGTAATCTATACCGAGAAGGGAACCTGTAGCGATTACATCATAACGACTGTCTTGTGCCCAGAATTTCAGAGATGTTCTTGCGGAAGGGCATTCCTGGATCTCATCCAGAAACAGCAGTGTTTTCCCCGGAACAAACTTAAGGTCAGGAGACAGCAGCGTGATTCCCTGTATCATAGTATCGACATCCAGCGAGCCGGTAAATGCCTGTTTCATTTCCGGTCGTTCAATAAAGTTGATTTCTACAGTGTTTTCGTAATGAGACTTCGCAAATTCTCTGACGATATATGTTTTTCCGCATTGGCGTACGCCCCTGATGACAAGACAATCGTTGTCAGATAATTCTTTCCAGTCTATAAGAGTCTTCATGATTTTTCGCTGCAGCATATCGTTTCCTCCGTTTGGATTCCCTTTGCTTACAGCAATAATATAACATGCTCATGAAATATGCAATAGATGCATAAAAAATAGCGGTAAAAAAGGTAAGATCCTCGAAAGTAGCATGGATGACATAGTATACAAAGCACTGCATCGTGGAATGTATGCATGCACATGCCAGTGATCGTAAACTGACTGAGGAAGGCTCAGCAAAGTTGTTTGTTAAAAGTAATGGAGATACTGAGGTTCAGCATCAAGGAAATCTGCTTCATCGTAAAGAAGATAGGAACACAGGATGATATTTAAAAAGATGGGTCCATTCGATCAAGTAGCAGCGTTGAGACAATGGTTGCTGGATTAATAAGCCGGAATTCGTTCAAGAGCATGTGTTCTGGCTTATATTTTTGTCCATAAATGTAGTAGACATAATACTATAATATGACTAACAATAAAGAGGCGGATTACCATATAATTCCTTTGAAATGGTAGATAAATTCCGTCTAAGCGCACCTTCCAAAGAATAAGAACAAATGTTCTTGACTCGGGTTTGGACCAGTCATATAATAACCTTGCAAATAAGAAAAGATGTACATCAAACAAGGTCAAGCAAAGGCCTGGCCAGCCTTTGCAAGAGGAAAGGAAGTGTGGCGATAATGAAACTTTTGCAGAAAGATATCGACGTGCTTGCCACCTTCTGCGCCGGAGAGCCGCCGGAGCCACACAGGTTCAGGGTGAAGGA
>ODAI010346896.1_pt1 | contig 10414 bp, 7 predicted proteins | sample 1539321 | NCBI WGS metagenome assembly ODAI01 (sample SAMN02144231, study PRJEB22623) | gut metagenome | biome: sheep rumen | host: Ovis aries | place: New Zealand | reverse complement strand
CAACCGCGAGAAAAACATCCTCAAACTGAGAATAAAAACGTATATCGGGAAATCTGAATATTTTAGATGCCGCTATACCGCCGTATGAACCTTCGACACCCTGACAGGCAACCACGGAATCCTTTGGAAAAACCTTGTCGGTCTCTTCTATCGCCCTGTCGATCTTATCCACAAAGGAAGAGGTGGGATGAACTATATTATGCTGATATGATTTGCTGACGTCCATCATCAGCGAATATATCATCCTTGCATAGCCTTCAAGCTCGGGGCCCGCAAGCTCGCTTATCCTTGCAAGCAGCTGCCTTTCCCTTGCTCCGTCAAGCGTCTGCATGTTGTTTTTTGCCTTATATTCGGCAATTTCCTTTGCTGTTGCCATCCTCTTTTTGAAGAGATCTATTATATTGTTGTCAATTTCATCAATGATTTTTCTGCTGTCCTGAATATCCATCAAGAACCTCCAAAATATTTAATACAGAAAAAGGGATGTACATTTCGTACATCCCTTTGCATTGCCAGGGGCAGTAGGATTCGAACCCACGACCTGCGGTTTTGGAGACCGTTATTCTACCAGCTGAACTATACCCCTTTGGATTAGCACCGAGATATATATTACTATATCATGTACCGAATGTCAACAAAAATATTTAATTTTTTACACGCCGTTCTCAGCCAAGAAGGCTTACAAGTATTGCTGCCAATGTCTCCCTGCCTGTATTCCAGATCGAATTATATTCATTTAACGACAATGGAGCGCTTCCGTTTCCGATATTGATCCTGATGGCAGGAATCCCCTTTTCGCACTGGGCATAGCTTTCTGCCGAACCATACATGTCGGAGCCGTATTTATTTGTGTCGTTTTCAAAAGAAAACTTTTCGGAAAGCATTCCGGCAATCCTCTGTGACTCAGTCAGAGCTTCTCCTTCGCCTCCAAAATCACCTGCCACCGAATTTCCGCTTGTCCGAAGGTTTATAACAAGATCCGGATCGGTTTTTTCTATCAGTTTAATGATATCTCTTGTCTCGTTTTCGGATGCTCCCGCACTGCCTTTATAGCCCTTGCTTGAAGGAGCATCAAGGCTTTCCTTCTCATCCCAGCCGTAAGGGAAATTCATTGCCAGCTCCGTTCCTCTTGCGTTCCCGTAAAAGAAGGTAAGGTAGCTTTCTATCGAAAGGCTTGTGCCTCCCGCAACCTGGTCACGCTCAAACCATTGCTGAAGCCTGGTTTTAACGCTTTCGCTGCGGACCTTGTCAATATTATACTGACTGATCGTAACTCCGTCCGGATTAAGCATCGGAATAATGTGGATATTGAATTTTTTCAGCAGCTCGGCATAAGGATATCCGCCGTAAATACCTTCGTTAGCATAATGCGCATAATATTCGCAAAGCTTTGCGGCGAACAGGGAAGTCATATATTCGCAGCCTTCCATCCCTCCCAGCACGAGTATGCTGTGCTTTGCTTCGGGATTTCCGATCACAAAATCATATACATTCCTGCCATCCTCGGTCAGTCCGCAGACCGTAAGCCTGCATATGTCCGGGAAGCTCTTTCTTATCAGGCTTAAATCCTCCGTCATGCTTTCGTAGGAATAGAACTGTCTCGATGAATCAACAATATTCAGCGATGCAAGTGAGTATGTGAATTTAGAACCGCTGTTAATGGCTATCTCTGTCACATCCTCTTCCTTCACGAAAACCTCCCTGCCGGAAACATAAACCCTGTACCAGCCGCCTTCGTTATAGCCGTTACGGTATAACTGCTGACCGAATACACCCTCGCCTGCGCCGGCAGAATTTTCGTCGGGTTCACTGTAAAATTTAATAGTTTCGGAATTCGCATAAACATTGTCGTCACAGGCATAGAAACCTGCTTCGTCAATGGTCGGCACAGGCTCCGGCTCTTTGGTCGGAAGCGCAACAACCTCATGCTCATGGGAATTCAGCTCGTTTATATCTCGTTTTTCCTTCTTTTTGCCGCAGGAAACCGTAAGCAGCAATACCATAATCATTACTGCTGCCAAAGGCCGGTTGAGTTTTCCCGCTTTTCCTTTCAAGCCCTGCTCCTTTATCCCTGCATGAGTTTTTTAAGTTCACGTATATTCTTTATTCCTATAAGTTCAATACCGGACACCCTGATTCCTGCAGCTTTCAGTGTTTCGATTCCGGCATAAGGCAGTATCAGCCGTTCATATCCCAGTTTTTTGGCCTCGGAAACCCTCGCCGGTATCTGGGACACCGAGCGTACCTCTCCCGTCAGGCCGACCTCGCCGAATACTATGGTCTTTAACGGCAGCGGAATATTTGCATAGCCCGAATACAGTGCCATTATGACTGCCAGATCGATCGACGGGTCGACTATCCTCATGCCTCCTGCTACGTTTATATAGGCATCACAGGAAGAAAAATGCAGTCCGAGATGCTTTTCCATTACAGCCATTAAAAGATTTACACGGTTATAATCGGTACCTGCCGCAGTTCGTCTCGGCATATTGAAGTTCGTCTGGCACACCAAAGCCTGTATTTCCGCGAGCAAGGGTCTTGTGCCCTCCATTACCGAAGTAACAACCGATCCCGGTTCATTTTCCGGCATTCCTGAAAGCATATGCTCGGAGGGATTGGGCACCTCCTTAAGACCGCTCTGCACCATTTCGAAAACACCGATCTCATTGGTCGATCCGAAACGGTTCTTTACTGCACGCAGTATGCGGTAAAGCGAATTGTTGTCTCCCTCAAAGTAAAGCACGGTGTCAACCATGTGCTCAAGCATCCTGGGTCCGGCAACAGTACCTTCCTTGGTAACATGACCGATTATGAATACGGCAATGTTTCTTTCCTTGGCAAGCCTTAAAAGAACCTGGGTTATCTCACGTACCTGTGATACTGATCCCGCTGCCGACTCGACATCCGCCTTGCACATCGTCTGGATCGAGTCTATGACAAGGACATCAGGTTTCATTTCCTCCGTCTGTGCCACTATCTCATCGATATCGGTTTCCGCAAGAAGCTTCAGTTCGTCCGAAAAGCTTCCTATTCTGTCCGCACGCAGTTTGATCTGTCTGAGGCTCTCCTCTCCCGATACATACAAAACACTGTTTTTACAGTCCGAAAGCTCCTTGCACATCTGCAAAAGAAGCGTCGACTTGCCGATACCGGGATCTCCTCCGACAAGCACAAGCGAGCCCTTTACGATTCCTCCGCCGAGCACACGGTTAAGTTCTGCAATCCTTGTATCTATCCTAAGCTCTTCCTCGGTGCTGACTTCGGAAAGGCTTTTTCTTACGGAAGCTTCTCTTATACGCTCCGTTAAGCCCTTAATGTTCTTTTTGCTTCTGTAATTGTCAGGAGCCTCGACTACCGTATTCCAGTTTTTGCAGGCGGGACACTGCCCTGCCCATTTTGTCATTTCATTACCGCATTCCTTGCAGTAAAACAACGCCTTTTTCGCAGCTGACATTTACGGTATCTCCCTCTTGAAGTTCTCCGGCAAGCAGCATATCGGCCAGCTTGTCCTCAAGATTGTCCTGAATCGCACGTTTTACGGGACGTGCACCGTATTTGGGATCATAACCCTTTTCACATATAAAATCGATAAGTGACGGTTTGAATTTAAGAGTAATGCCCTTGCCTTCCTTAACCCTTACAGCAAGCTTTTTAAGCAAAAGCCTTACTATCGACTTGATCTCATCCTTTGTAAGCTCGTGGAATACAATTATATCATCTATACGGTTAATAAATTCGGGCTTAAATATTCTCTTTACTTCTTCCATGACACTGTTTTTCATGAATTCATAGTCCTTTTTAGCATCTTTTTCTTTTGAAAAGCCAAGCTGCTTCGGATTGACTATGCTCTGGGCACCTGCATTACTCGTCATAATGATGACGGTATTTTTAAAGCTTACGGTGCGGCCCTGTGAATCCGTTATCCTGCCTTCGTCAAGTACCTGGAGCAGAATATTGAAAACATCCGGATGAGCCTTCTCAATCTCGTCGAACAGCACTATGGAATAGGGCTTCTGTCTTACCTGCTCGGATAGCTGTCCGCCGTCTTCATGGCCGACATAACCCGGAGGCGAGCCTATCATCTTTGAAACAGAATGCTTTTCCATATATTCGGACATATCAACCCTGATCACAGCATTGTCCTTGCCGAACATGGCTTCCGCAAGAGCTTTTGAGAGCTCTGTCTTTCCGACACCGGTCGGACCCAGAAAAAGGAAAGATCCTATGGGCCTGTCCGGATTCATTACTCCGGCCTTGCCCCTTCTGATTGCCTTTGCCACGGCCTTAATGGCCTCTTCCTGTCCTATTACCCTCTTATGTAAGGTTTTTTCAAGATTCAGAAGTGCCATGTTTTCGGATTCCTTAAGCTTTGCTACCGGAACCCTGCTCTGCAGGCTTATCACCTCCGCAATATCATCTTCGGTAACAATCAGGTCCTTTTTCGATTTAATGCTTCCTTTGAGCTTTTTAAGCTTTTTGCGAAGCTCATTTATTTCGGCCGTCAGCTTTTTATATTCATCATCCATGCCGTCGGAAAAAGCATCGTCGGCATCGTTTTCAAGCTCTATGATATACTTTTCAAGCTCGGTCATCTCAGGCTTCAGCCTGAAATCCTTAAGCCTGACCCTGCTGCATGCCTCGTCAAGACAGTCTATCGCTTTATCCGGCAGGCAGCGGTCCGAAACATATCTTGCCGAAAGCTTTACTGCCGCTTCGATTGCGGAATCGCTGATCAGAAGCCCGTGATGTTCCTCAAGCCTTTCGCAAAGTCCTTCGAGTATCTCAATGCTCATTGCTTCGTCGGGCTCTTCGATGACTATCTGCTGGAACCTTCTTTCAAGCGCGGCATCCTTTTCAATTCTTTTCCTGTATTCATCCCTTGTCGTGGCGCCGATTATCCTCAGCTCACCGCGCGAAAGCGCAGGCTTTAAAATGTTTGCCGCATCCAAAGATCCTTCCGCCGAACCCGCACCGATAAGAGTATGGATCTCGTCAAGGAACAGAATGATGTTTCCCGCGGCTATGACCTCTGCCATGACCTTCTTGATTCTTTCCTCGAACTCACCTCTGTATTTTGAGCCGGCAACCATGCCCGAAAGATCGAGAGTCAGTATCCTTGTTCCCGCAAGCTCATCAGGAACGCTTCCGTCGGCTATTAACTGTGCAATTCCTTCAACTATCGCAGTCTTTCCGACTCCGGGCTCTCCGACAAGGCAGGGATTGTTTTTGGTTCTTCTGCATATTACTTCAAGAACCCTCTTTATCTCGTCTTTCCTTCCGATAACAGGATCGAGTTTGCCCTCCTCGGCCATCTTTGTCAGATCCTTGGTGAACTGCTCTAAAAAGCCGGAGGAATTGTTATGTCTCACCATTGACATTTCACGGCGTATATCCTCGTTACCGTAGCCCTGTGATTTGTATATTTCGGCAAACAGCTCCGGAAGGTTTACCTTAAGGGTGTTAAGTATCCTCACGGCAATGCAGTCATTTTCCTTAAGAATCGCAAGCAAAACCTGTGCGGTCGTAACCTCCTCGGTTTTCTGCTTTTTTGCCTCCTCAAAGGAATTTTTAAGGATAAGCTCGTATTTTTCGCTTTTACGTAGCTTTCCTTTTGTCTGCGTGTCATTTTTTGGCGAAAGCTCATAAAGCTTTTTTTCATAGTCGGCTTCTTTTACATACTTTTCAAGCACCTCTCCCGCAACTCCGCCCATATTCATGAGTGCGTACAAAAGATGCTCGCTGCCTATATATTTTTCGCCGTATTCCCTTGCGATATCCTCTGCATATTCCAGAGCCCGTCTCACAATGTAATTATATTCGATCATTTATTGTACCATATTTCCCGGCACCTAAGCCTCATCTATGGCCTTGCCGATATCGTGTCTGAAGTATTTGTTTTCGAAATCGACCCATTCAACCGCTTCATAAGCCTTTGCGCGGGCCTCTTTTAAATCCCTGCCCTTGGCTGTAATGCCTAAGACTCTTCCGCCGTTGGTGACAATGTTGCCTTCGGAATCAAATTTGGAGCCCGCATGGAAGCAGAAATAGTCTTTCTTTCCGTCAAACTTCTCAAGTCCGCTTATTTTGAATCCTTTTTCATACTTAACGGGATAACCGTCCGATGCAAGTATCACGCATACACAGGCCTCATCCGAAAACTTAAGGTCAACCTTGTCAAGAGTACCGTCTATGCAGGCATTGAAAACATCGATTATATCATTTTCAAGTCTCGGAAGCACAACCTGAGCTTCGGGATCTCCGAATCTTGCGTTGTATTCAAGAACCTTCGGTCCGTCGGGTGTCAGCATCAGTCCCACAAAAAGGACTCCGACAAAGTCCCTGCCCTCGGCTTTCATCGCTGCCATTGTAGGCTTGAATATCTTTTCTTCGCAGAATTTTTTGATTTCTTCGGTATAGAAAGGACTGGGCGAGAAATTACCCATTCCTCCGGTATTAAGGCCCTGATCACCGTCCTTGGCACGTTTATGATCCTGGGCACTTGACATTGCCTTGATGTTGGTTCCGTCGCAGAAAAGAAGCACGCTTACCTCACGTCCGGTCATGAACTCTTCTATTACCATCTTATTTCCGGCAGAACCGAACTGTTTGTCAAGCATTATTGTCTTAACGCCTTCTTTTGCTTCTTCAAGGGTATTGCAGATAAGAACGCCCTTTCCGAGAGCAAGTCCGTCAGCCTTTAAAACTATGGGCATCTTGGCATTTTCAAGATATTTAAGGGCATCATCCGCATTGTCAAATGTTTCATAGGCCGCCGAAGGAATATTGTATTTCTTCATCAGGTCTTTGGAAAATGCCTTAGAGCCTTCAATTATCGCAGCCTTTGCCTCCGGTCCGAACACACGAAGCCCCTCAGCCTTAAAAGCATCTACAGCTCCTGCGACCAATGGATCGTCGGGAGCCACAACTGTAAGATCGATTTCCTTTTCCTTTGCAAAGCTTACAAGCTTTTCAAACTCCATCACCTTAATGTCAACACACTCCGCAAGTGCCGCAATACCGGCATTTCCGGGAGCGCAATAAATTTTATCGACCTGCGGGCTCTGCGAAAGCTTATAAACGATTGCATGTTCTCTTCCGCCGCCTCCTACAACAAGTACCTTCATCTTATACCTCTTTCTTTTCCTCTACATAATAATTTCCGTAACTGTTTTTCTTAACCCTTCCGTGAGCAAGAGCATCAACAACCTCGGGAAGTATCCTCCACTCAGCCTGCTCCATAACTCTTCTCTGAAGTATTTCGGGAGTATCTCCCGGAAGAATGTTTACTGCCTTCTGCATGATTATGGGACCGGTATCGGTTCCCGTATCGACAAAATGAACGGTAGCCCCTGTTACCTTAACGCCGCGTTCAAGCACCTTTTCATGTACTTTAAGGCCGTAGAAGCCGTCCCCGCAGAATGAAGGGATCAGCGAAGGATGGATGTTGATTATTTTGTTGGGATAAAGCGTCACAAGCTTTTCGGGGATGATTGTAAGATAACCCGCGAGCACGATAAGATCCGGCTCGTAACCCTTAATGGTTTTTATAAGCGCATCATCTCTTTCTTCCTTGCTTTCATAATCCTTTCTGCACACAACAGAGGTGGGTATTCCTGCAAGATGGGCTCTTTCAAGTGCATAAGCCTCATGATTGCTTGCAATGACACCGACCATGGCAGTATCCGTTATTCTTTCGGTTTTTATGGCGTCAATGATGGCCTGCATATTCGTGCCGCCGCCGCTGACAAGTGCAACTATTTTAAACATGGCATTTACTCCGATTCATTACTGATGAAGGTTTTTATTCTATTGTAATTCCTTTTTCGCCGTCAATTATGCTTCCGCAGGTAAAGGCAGAGTAGCCTGCGGCATTAATGATTTCCTTTGCTTTCCCTGAATCTGCGGGATCGATCGCAAGCATCATTCCGACACCCATATTAAAGGTGTTGTACATCATCTGCTCTGAAATACCGCCCGTCTTTGCGATAAGCTTAAAGATTGCGGGAACTTCATAGCTGTCTTTCTTCACAACCGCGTGTTTTCCTTCGGGAAGCATTCTCGGTATGTTCTCATAGAAACCGCCGCCTGTGATGTGGCTGCAGCCCTTTACCCTGATTCCGGCATTCTTCAGAGCCTTAAGAGCCTTTACATAAATCACAGTAGGCTCGATAAGCGCCTCGCCGAGCGTCTTTCCAAGCTCATCATAGTAGGTATCAAGGCTTTCCCTGCTCATTTCAAACACTTTTCTTACAAGCGAAAAACCGTTTGAATGAACGCCGCTGGATGCAATACCGATGATGCTGTCGCCTGCTTTTATGGTACTGCCGTCGATCATGTCCTTACGGTCGGCAACACCCACAGCAAATCCTGCAAGATCGTATTCATCCTCGGGCATAAGTCCCGGATGCTCAGCAGTCTCACCGCCGACCAACGCCGCACCCGACTGCTTGCAGCCCTCGGCAACACCCTTTACGATCTGGGCAATCTTCTCGGGATAGTTCTTTCCGCAGGCAATGTAATCAAGGAAGAACAGCGGTTCGCCGCCCGAGCAGGCTATGTCGTTTACACACATCGCAACGGCATCAATACCGATCGTGTCATGCTTGTCAAGCAGGAAAGCGAGCTTAACCTTTGTTCCGCAGCCGTCGGTTCCGGACAAAAGCACAGGCTCATCCATATTTTTTATTTCCTTAAGATCAAAGGCTCCGGCAAAGCCGCCGATTCCGCCGAGCACCTCGGGGCGCATTGTGCCTTTGATATGTTCCTTCATCAATTCAACTGATTTGTAGCCGGCTTCAATATCAACGCCGGATGATTTGTAATCAAGTGACATTTATACTCCTATCTCCTCAGCTATTTTGAGGCAATGAATTTCTTTATTGTTTCTCTTCAAGATATGCGGCATAACCGATTTTTTCGATTTTTTCCTTCTTAGCCGCAACCCCGTCTTTAAGTTCTTCTTTGTAGGCTTTAATCTTTTCAAGAAGCGAAGGATCGTTAACCGCAAGAATTTTGGCTGCGAGGATGCCTGCATTTGCGGCTCCGTCTATTGCAACCGTGGCAACGGGGATACCCGAGGGCATCTGGACAATTGAATAAAGCGAGTCAAGACCGCCAACATTTTTTGTGGAAATCGGTATGCCTATTACAGGAAGCGGGAAAATTGCAGCGCACATACCGGGAAGATGTGCGGCACCGCCTGCGCCTGCGATTATAACCTTAATTCCTCTTTCCTCTGCGGTTTTCGCATAATCAAAGAAAATTTCCGGCATCCTGTGTGCGGAGATGATCGTCATCTCATAGGATATCCCGAATTTTTCCAGCATTTGCGCCGCCTTTTTCATTACGGGCAGATCAGAGTCGCTGCCCATCACAATACTTACCTGTGCCATATTACCCTCCTGCTTTTTAAGTGGTTATTACTGTTTTTTACAGTTCTTTCCAAATTATTATTGTACCAAAAATCAGCCCATTAGTAAAGCTTTTTTAAAACTTAGAGCAAATCATCAAACCTAAAGCATCCGGTTGAGTTCATCACAGCCTTCGAAGGAAAATCTGCCGTTCTCGATGATACTCCTGCTGCTGCCGTCTTTCTTTATCACCCTGATAAACTCAAGCTCATCATAGGGTATGGTGATATCGGTGTGGCAGTTGAAATATGCCTTGCTTCTGTCCTCTTTCCTGAGAATGCTGATCTCGTTATCCCTTGCTATTATCGCCTTTCCGTCGGGATTGTAGGTCATGAAATCCTCCATGTCGGAATAACAGGTGTCGCCAACCGCAAAATGAGGTCCGGTCTTTTCGGCAATCAGTATCGGAAGCTTGTCCCAGATTCCGAATTTATTTGCCATCGCATAAGCGGTGGTATTGGTTCCGATCGCGAATTCCCCTACCGGCAGGCTCTCATGATTATGCAGTATTTTCTCCCTTATATACTTCCCGTTTTCCTCTTCGGTTTCAAAGTTAGTGCAGGAATAGTCACTTGTCTTGCCATCCTTAAATATGAATTTCAGATCCCTGAATTCAAAGCCGTTAAGAAAGGCCTTTGACACATTTAAAACTCCGTCGGTACCTTTAAGCACGGGCGATGTGAATACCTCTCCAAGCGGGATATTGACATCTGCCGTACAGTTTTCAAAATTGGTTTCCTTTTCCGGATCGGCAAGCCTGTGGAGCATCACTTTGATATCCGTCAGGTTCTTTCCCGAACCCTTTATATGCACATACTCTCCTTCATCAAGTATATCGATCATTTTTTTCTGGATTTCTTTATATTTTTCGTTGTCAAGCGTGTTTACCCTGATCACCTCATTAAAGATCTCCTCAAAATCGTTTCCGATTTCAGGTACCGGCAGAGCCATAATTGTAAACGAACGCTTTGACATGTCAATATAACGGCAGATAACAGACGACT
>ODAI012562080.1_pt1 | contig 10415 bp, 5 predicted proteins | sample 1539321 | NCBI WGS metagenome assembly ODAI01 (sample SAMN02144231, study PRJEB22623) | gut metagenome | biome: sheep rumen | host: Ovis aries | place: New Zealand | reverse complement strand
TCTGTACATCTTGTCAAGTTTCTTGACGTAAAGCCAAACAAGAGATATTCCGAGGATAAGATAGCTAAGGGCCTCGTAAATCTGGGTCGGGTGCTTCGGCTCAGTCTCTCCCCTGCGCTCGAAAATGAAGCCCCAAGGGAGATCCGTGACGTTGCCGTAAATCTCTGAGTTGCAAAGGTTTCCGAGTCTGATAAAAGTCGCGGCAAAAGCCACGGCGATGCAGAGGTGGTCCAAAATCCAGAGAAAGTCGATATGGTACTTCTTGCCGAATTTCCAGGCGAACCACCACATGCACAAAATCAGCATGATGGTGCCGCCGTGACTGGCCAATCCTCCTTCCCAGACTTTGAATATCTCCAGGAAACCTTTCCAGGAACCGAAATAATAGTTGAAACCGTAGAAAAGGCAATGACCCAGACGGGCACCGACAAGGGTACCAATAAGCAAGGTGTAAAGGAGCGGGTCGAGAAAGTCCTTGTTTACCTTCTCACGCTCGCAGAACTTCGTGAATATCCAATACCCTAGAATGAAACCGGAGACGAACAGGAGACCGTACCACCTGACGGCAAAGCCACCTATCCGGAATATCTCCGGATTCATATTCCAATGCACCACTAGCGGATCCATAGCCTATGGCGATTATTATTCCTGAATAGCGGCGATGCCGGGAAGCGTCTTACCCTCAATAGCTTCCAACATAGCTCCACCACCGGTGCTGACATAGCTGACCTTGTCGGCGAAGCCCATCTTGGTGACAGCGGCGACAGAGTCTCCACCACCAACGAGGGTGTAGGCTCCATGCTCGGTAGCCTTGGCGACAAGCTCGGCGATCTTCTCGGTTCCTGTGGCGAAGTTCGGGAACTCGAACACACCGGCGGGACCGTTCCAGAGGATGGTCTTGGAGGCGAGGATGATCCTGGCCCAGTTCTCGATCGAAGCGGGTCCGCAATCAAGGCCTTCCCATCCGTCAGGAATCTTGTGAGAAGGGACAACCATCTCGGGAGTATCATTGGCGAACTCCTGGGTGACACGGGTCTGGACAGACAGGGACACGTTGACACCAAGTTCCTGCGCCTTCTCCATTATCTCCTTAGCCTGAGGGATAAGCTCGTCCTCATGGAGAGAGTTACCGATATTTCCACCCTCGGCCTTGATGAAGGTGTAACCCATTCCGCCGCAGATGATAAGGTTGTCAACTTTACCAAGAAGGTTCTCAAGGACAGCGAGTTTCGAGGAAACCTTGGAGCCGCCGATGATAGCGGTGAAAGGACGGCGGGCGTTCTTCAGTACGTTATCGATGGCTTTGATCTCTTTCTCCATCAGGTAGCCGAACATCTTGTCCTCAGGGAAGTACTTGGCGATGAGGGCGGTGGAAGCGTGGGCCCTGTGGGCGGTTCCGAAAGCGTCGTTGATGTAGCAGTCGGCGTAGGAAGCGAGTTTCTTCACGAACTCCTTCTGGCTTTCCTTGACAACTTTCTTCGCGGCGGCCTTCTCCTCGTCAGTGGCGTCCTCAGCGAGTCCTCTGGGCTTGCCTTCCTCCTCGGCGTAGAAACGAAGGTTCTCAAGCATCAGAACCTCTCCGGGCTTCAGCGCGGCGGCCTGCTCGTCAGCTTTCTGGCAGTCGGGGGCGAACTGGACGGGAACTCCGAGGCACTCGGAGACATGTGCGACGATATGCTTGAGGGAGAACTTCTCAGTGACGCCCTTCGGACGGCCGAGATGGGACATGAGAATAAGGGAACCTCCTTCAGCGAGGACCTTTTTCAGTGTAGGAAGGGCGGCGCGGATACGGGTGTCGTCAGTGATGTTGAAGTTCTCATCGAGCGGAACGTTGAAATCCACCCTGACAATGGCCTTCTTGCCTTTGAAATCGTAAGAGTCAATGTGCTGCTGCATAGTGAAAAATATTTTGTTATCGTTTTTTTCCGGAGCAAAGATACTATTTTTTTATCTTTGCACCACTATGGCGACAGAGTTTCCCTCAGATAGGTGGAAAGACTACGAGCTTTTGGATTCCGGAGATGGAATGAAGCTCGAGCGGTTCGGTGGTTTCGTTCTTTCAAGGCCGGAGCCTAAAGCGTTGTGGAACAAGGAGTTGTCCCAGAAGGAATGGGACTCCGCCGCACATGTTTTATTCACTCCTGGTGCCGGGTTCGGTAAAGCCGGGAAGGAGGATAGTGGCACTTGGAACCGTCTGAAGGCGATGCCCGACCAGTGGTGGATCCGCTACAAGTTGGCCGGTGGCATCGCCGGTGGCGGGAAGTCCCCGGACTCCCTACGCTTCGCGCCCTATCCGGGTAAATGTCCGTCCGGGGACTTCCCGACCACCGGCGGTTCCGCCACTCCTGACAAACACCAGATAAAAACCTCACTGCCCACCGGGGGTGAACGGATGGAGTTTTCACTGCGGCTGGGGCTGACGTCATTCAAGCATGTGGGGGTATTCCCGGAGCAGGCGGCGAATTGGGAATATATATTCCGGAACACTTCGGAGATCGCAGCTTCCATGGATCAGCGACCGAAGGTGCTTAATCTTTTCGCTTACACCGGTGCGGCCTCGCTCGCCGCGAGGGCCGCTGGGGCGGACGTGACTCATCTTGATTCTGTGCGGCAGGTAGTGACTTGGGCGCATGAGAACCAGGACCGAAGCGGTCTGGACGGCATCCGCTGGGTCGTGGAGGATGCTATGAAATTCGCCAAAAGAGAGGCCCGCAGGGGCAATGTCTATAACGGGATAATCCTGGACCCGCCAGCTTACGGGCATGGTCCTGACGGTGAGAAATGGAAACTGGACGAGTGTCTCTTCGAGATGATGCGTAATGTAGATCAGATCCTCGCCCCTCAGAATAGCTTTATGGTCCTGAACTTATATTCCAACGGATTCTCCGCCGTCCTCGGGGAAACAGTTGTCCGTCAAGCCCTTGGGCTTAAATCAGACACACCCTTGGACTCCGGTGAGCTAGCGCTCAAGGACAAATTCGGGAAAGTTCTTCCACTCTCCATCTACGTCCGTCTTAGAAGATAACAAAAGGGCGAGCCTGACGGCTCGCCCTCTTGCCCAAAACCAATTAATAATAAAAGCTATTCAGTATCATTACTGCTTACTGAAGCTCGTAGCAACCGAGGTCGACGGAAGCACCGGCAATACGAGGATTTCCAGCGAGATCCTTCGCGTACTTCGCGAGCATAGCGGAAACCTCGGGATCGGAGGTGATACCAGCGTTCACGAGAGGTGAAGAGGCCGCGGGCATAAAATTGTTGCCGGCGAAGTCGGCGAAGATCAAGGACATGTCGTAATCGCTGGGGATGAATGCGTTAGTGGTATTGAACATACCGTTATCATCGCCTCCGATAGTACCCTGGATGATATTGTTCTTAAAGACATATATATCTTCCATAGTCTTGTCCTCACGACCTTCCAATTTGACATTCCTCTGGCAAGGCTTGTATGAGTCAGCCGGGAATTCTTCCCATGTCCAACCATCGCAATGGGGATTGGAAGGACGGCACATATCACCTGCGAACACGTTGTTGACAATAAAGTGATGGGCTTCCGGATCACCGTCGCAGCGGAAGATGTAATTGTAGAAGAAACCATCTCCCTCGCCGTTGCAGAAGTTCTTGGCGAAGGTGTTGTTGATGAGGACTGAGGAGCCATAGACACCGAGACCTCCGGTGTAACCGTCCTCCTCCTGGCACCAGTTATGGGAAACAAGGTTGTTCACCATAATGAGCATAGTGTTGGCAGGAGCATAAATAGCGGCGCCGTGGCTATCCTCGGCAATATTGTGGGAGATGTCAGAGTTGATGATGGTCAGGGTGAAAGGACATCCAGCATCGTGGGCAGAACCGATACCACCACCGCGTGAGTAAGAGCGGTTGTCGTGGATGTAGCAGTTCTCGATGGTGAGGTCGCCGTTGACATTGATACCGGCGCCACGTTTATAGGGAGCTTCCATACAGACAGCCTTGGTTACCTCAAGGTTCTGGATGACAGCGCCTTTAGTCTCCTCAGGAACAAGGACACCAGGGATTTCTTTGCCACCCTCGATGATGGTCCTGGTGGCGTTCTGCTCAGTGAACTCAGCGTTCCAGCCACCGGACACGGTGATGTTGCTCTTCATCTCGATACCACCGGTTACCGTCATACCGCCAAGAAGACGGATGACAGAATGCTCAGCGGCCTCGTCGATCGTAGTCTGGACATCTTCAGGCTTGTTGACACAGATAGGAGGGACAACCTTCACGGGCGTATCACCAACAACCTCAACTCCGGTCACAGTAGTGATCCAAGGCCATGCATAATACTCAGCGTTGTCAGCTAGACCGTCAAGAGTAACGTCCTTGGTGCCAGCGGCGACACTTGAACCAGCCACTTTGCGCTGGGCTTTCGTGATGTCAGCGTCTGTTCCATAATAGAAGCCATACGCATTGTAATCGTCAGGATTGGAGGTTGAGATCGTGTAGGCAAAATAAGCCGAACCCTTTCCTACATTCTTCAAAGACAGAGAGACAGCGGCATCGATTGTACCGCTCTTCTGGTTGATAGAGATAGTCTTGGTCTGAGATCCGGAAGTGATAGTGTAACTTGCGGAACGGATCTTCCCGGTAAGGTTGATCTGGGCATTGAAAGTAATCTGGTCACCCATCTTTCCAGTGGTCTTTGAAGGAGTGATCCAATCGTAAGTGCCACCAGGAGTCAATGTCCAGTCCTCGCTTGAGGTCACATTAAGTGTGTAAGAACTGGCCTTGTACTCCAAGGTTCCGGACTCACTAGAGAGAACCAATTCAGTCTCTTTGGTACAGCCGACAGCCAAAGCTGCCAGAGCCGCGATAACAACTAATTTTTTAAACATAATGATAAAAAATTGGATTAATTAATAGGTGTGTTATTGTGTATTATATTTAGTTATATGTCAATTAGTTCCAGGACGGAGGATTCTTCAGTTTACCTGCCGACTTGGCGATTTGCTCGGAAGGGTAAGGGAAGGTAAGGCATTGCTCCTTCCAGACCTTGACAGGCGACTGATAATCCAGATAAGGGCCTACCGTGTAAGGTGAATCGGGGTCATTGCGGTTATTGTAGTGCCGCACCCGAGGATGGTTGTTGAGTTCGTTCAAAGCCAGCTCCTTGATCTCAGGGTTGCCGAAAACAGCCCAGCGTTTGCAATCGTAAGCATGGTCGTTAGCCGGTTCAAGGGCAAGCTCACAGCGACGTTCATGGTAAAGATCCGTCCAAGTGGCGGAAGCGCCGATAGGTTTCAGGTGCGAGCGTTCCCTGATCCTGTTGATATCTCTCGCGGCGGAAGCTCCGTCACCTTCCATCAGGTAAGCCTCAGCCCTGAGCAACAGGCAGTCAGCGAAACGGATGATAGGCCAGTTGATACGTGTGCATGGCCAGTCCTCGTTATCCAAAGCGGTGGTACCCACGCAGTCCTCAGCCTCAAATGCTTCCATGTATTTACCGATCTGGAATCCCGCCTCGACATCAGAAGAACTGTGGAAACGGAAAGCCTGTCCGAAGTAAGTAAACGGGTCACCATATTCAAGAATGGACTTGGAAAGTCGCTCGTTTTTCACGCCTTCCTCCACGTTATCCTTGGACATCTCCTCGTAGAGGTCCAAAGAAGGTTTGAACTGTCCCCAACCATTGTAACCCATTCCGGCGGGAAGCTCGCTGGACCAGCCGTTGTTCTCCAGGCATACTCCAGGGAATTCCATACTTCCGTCACCGGCATGCCATTTCCCGCCATAGGAAGGCAGGCCCCAGCAATACTCCTTGGTCCAGAAGTTGGCGAAATCACAGGAGAACAGCTCGGAGAAATTGGGGTGCAAGTCACGTCCGTAGCTCTGCTCCAGACGGTTCACGCAAGTGATAACCTCCGGCCATTTTGAGGGATCCCATCCGGCCCAATAAGCGTAGACCTTGGACATCAGGGCGGCGGCCGCCGCCTTATGCGCGCGCCCCCGGTCGTCGGGGCCATATTCCTCAAAGACAGGGAGAAGGCTCTCCGCTTTCTGGAGGTCGGCGACGATCAACTCATAGTTCTTCATCACAGACTCAAGCTGCGGAGGAATCTCGTTGTTGTAGCCACCCTCGACCGCCTCATAAGCGACGAACGGTACACCCAAATCCTTGGTGCCATAACGGTAGGCTATAATGAAGTGATAGAAAGCGCGGAGGAAATACGCCTCGCCAAGGGTACGGGTCTCGATGGCGGAGAGAGGGGTTCCCTCCTGCTTTTTCAAAAGTCCTTGGATCAGCCAGTTACAGCGGTTAAGGCCCTTCTGGTAGACCTGTCCGAAGACATCGCGGAGGCAAGACTCATCCCCGTTGTAAGTCAATGTGGCGAGGGAGTTGAACGAACGGGTGCGTCCCCACACGAAGTCATTGACGCAACCTTGCTCCCAATAAATCTCACGCCCGAACAAGGATTCCTGAGGCAACTCATAGTAACACGACGAGATGGCGTCCATGGCCTGGCCGTCCGTCTCAAAGAACTTTTCCTCGAGATAATTGCCTTGAGGCTTCACATCCAGGAACTTGGAGCATGAGGAGAAGGTGAATGCACAAAGAGCGGCAAGCGCTATTGAAATATACTTTTTCATACGGCTGTCTCCTTTTTAATAGTTAATCTTTACACCGAAAGCGAGCACTCGGGACACAGGATATTTCATCGTGTCGTAGCCGCCGCATTCCGGATCCATTCCTGAATACTTGGTGAAAGTCAGTAAGTTCTCACCAGAGAAATACACCGAGCAGGTGCTTCCCCTGCCGGCAAAATGAGGGGACTTGCGGAGCAATCTCGTCACGTCATACCCAAAGGTGATATTCTTGAGGCGCAAATAGCTTCCATCCTCGATATACCAGTCAGACGCCGTGATGAAATTACCGTTAGGATCGTTCTTCGACAGGCGAGGGATTGTGGATCCGGTGTTTTCAGGACTCCAAGCGTTCAATATCTCAACACTACGGTTGAAGTTTCCTTCCATATCGGAAAGGATCATGGACTTCGCGACGTAAGCGATCTTATTGCCGGCAACGCCCTGCCACATCATAGAGAAGTTTATTCCCTTCCAGTCAAAGCCAGCGGTAAGCGCGAACGTATGCGGGGGCATTGCGGAACCAACATACTGCCGGTCAGCGGTGTTTATCTTTCCGTCATCGTTGAAGTCAACGAATCTCAGGTCACCCGGCTTCGCGGCAGGCTGGATAAGCGCTCCATCATGAAGGTGGTTGAAAATCTCATCCTCGCTTTGGAAAAGACCATCGGTCTTGATCACGAAGAACGAGTTCAGGGGCTGGCCCGCCTCGGTCTGGTAAAGCCAAGGAACCATTCTCCAGCCACCTCCACCTGACCATGGCGCGGCATTGCCCTCGTCATCCACCACTCCAGTGGAGACTACAACATTCTTGTTGTAGGCGTAGTTGCCTGTCAAGTAGTAAGAGAAATCTTTCCCGACAGAGTGTTTCCAAGTGGCGGAGAACTCGATTCCGGAATTGCGGATCCGGCCCTGGTTCACAAGCATGGCACCCCAACCGATAGTCTGGGGCCAGCCTGTGGTCTGGGACTGGATAAGATTGTATGTGAGCTTGTTGTAATAGTCAACCGAGATGGAAAGCCTCTCTTTGAAAAGGTCGATGTCCAAACCGGCGTCAGCCTGCTGGGAGGTCTCCCAAGTCAAGGTGGAGTTGACCGTCGTGTTCGGTTTGAACATGATGCCCCAACCTCTCTTGTTCTCAACACCATAGGTCGCCGCTTCCACCCGGTAGTACCGATTACCCTCGAAACCCAAGGTGGCATTCTTGTAGTTCATCCAGACCGATCCCAGATTACCGACACGTCCCCAAGAGGCCCTGATCTTCAACAGGTTGATAAAATCGTTCTTAGGGAAGAATGGTTCGCTGGAGATCTTCCAGGCGGCAGTGACAGCCGGGAAATCACCGTAGTTGCAGTTGTCAGGGAGACGGGCAGCATAGTCACGGCGGTAGGAGGCAGTGACGAAATACCTGTCAGCATAGCTGTATGCGAGACGGCCGATGAAAGCGATATTGGCGTCGTCGCCACTGTAATAATCGTCTCCTGTCTTTCCGGACGCGTAACGGATATACTGGAGATCCTCCGCCTCATTCTCGAAGCCGGAACCGCTCAGCGAGAAGCCCCTGCCGTTGTAGTGGTTGAGGGTGACAGCACCCAGAGCGCCGACCGTATGCTTCCCGAAAGTCCTGTCATAAGTGAGGGTGGTCTCCTCACGCCAGGAGTCGCTTTGTCCGGTGCTCCAGGACAGACCGTTCGCGTCATTGGCCGCTCCGACTTCCACAACCCTGTGGGTGAAACTCTTGGACAAGCTATTGCCCAAGGTATAAGTGAATTGTGTACGGAACTTAAGGCCTTTCACAAGATTGGCTATCTCCAGTCCGGTTGTGGACCAGAAACTGTTCCCGCCGCCCCAATAGTCATAATCAGAAGCGAGACGGACTGGGTTCATTCCATCGAACAAGGCTCCGTAATTGCCATACTGCTCGAAATAAGCGGGATCCTCCGTGAAAACACCACCCCAATGCCCGGCAAGTGGGCCTGAGGACTGTATCACCTCGGAGCTCCGGGGCATGTAGATGGCGTTCAGGATGGTCCCGGAATATGCTGATCCAGTGTCGGGAGAGCGTCCGCTGGAGCGGGAGAAACTCGCGTCCTCGGTGATCTTGAGCCAGTCATTCAGCTGGAACTCGCCATTGTAGCGCAGTCCTATTGACTTGCTGAAAGAACTCACGACAACTCCCTGGTTATCCTGGAAGCTGAATGTCAAGCGGCCTTTGTAATTGTCTGTACCATAATTGAGAGCGGCATTGTGACGCTGATAGAAAGCCGGGCGGAAAACCTCCTTGAACCAGTCGGTACGAGTTGTCGCCGCCCAAGGATTCCTTTCCGGGTCATATGCTGCCGATACCGACATGCCCGCGTTGGCAAGGGACTGTGAGCGCATCTGAACCATCTGCGGGCCGTCAAGAGACTGCGGCAGGTTGGTCAGGGAACGGACTCCCGTCACGAGGTCATATTCGACATGCACACCCTTACTCGCTTTCTTCGTGGTCACCAGGATCACACCGCCAGCCCCTGAAGAGGCACCGTAGATAGCCGCAGAGGCCGCGTCCTTGAGAACCACAATGCTCTCAACATCGTTCATGGAGACGATAGGCCCACCTGGGACACCGTCCACGACCCACAGGACGGAGTCACCGTTGCGGGATCCTTGACCTCTGATCAGGACGCTGGGACCGCTTGTCGGAGAACCTCCATCGGAGGAGACCACCACACCGGCCACCTGTCCCTGCAGCATGGCCGAGGCAGATGCCACCGGACGGGCGGCAAGCTCACCGGCGTTATTCACGACTCCCACGGAAGCACTCAAATCCTTCTTCTTGGTTTGCGCGCCATAGCCCAAAGCCACGGCTTCCTGCAAGACCTCCGCATCCTGGACCAGAGTGATATTGATGGAGGAACGCCCGTTGACAGACACCTTCTGGGAAACATAACCCAAACAGGATACCTCAAGGACAGCGTTGGCGGGCACCGAGATGGAATAGGATCCCTCAAGATCCGTGACCGCGTTGGCCTTGCCGGAAAGCACAACAGCCCCCACGACAGGTCCCTCCGCATCCGACACTGTTCCGCGAACCGTCAAATTCTGCGCATACGCGCGGAACGTAGCCGCCAGGCACAGAAGTGCCATGACAAACCTGAGCAGCGTTCCACGTTTCATCATAATTCAGTTAATAATTAATTGTGTATCAATATTCAACCTGCTTGTACAAACCACCTGAGGCTGTGATCTCAGTGTCACTGTACTTGAATGCGATCTTATTTGTCTTCCACTCCTTGACAGGAGTCTCATAGGCGGGATAAGGTACTTCTTTCCATTCAGCTCCCGGATTATTGCGGCGGGCATAGTAAGGGATGAACTTCCCGTCCTTGACACCATAACCATAGATTGGATCAACACTGTCAACCTCGACAGAAGTCATCTTCCTGTCACCCTCATTAGCGAAATACTCGCACACAAGCTTGCCTCCCTTTTCAACAGGCCTGCAGTAGAGGTAATCAAAAACAGGGGTTCCGTCCTCGTTGTACATCACATTGCCGTCTTTGTCCGTGACAATGCCTTTAACAGGAGACCATTGTGTCTGACGGGTATTCGGATGAGAGGTAAGTTCCGCATAAGCAAGATCGTATAGGGCTCCCAGATTCACTCCTTGCTCCCCAGTAACAACCCAACGCTTGAGGTCATGAAGATGGTCTGTCATCTCGAAAGCCAGCTCGCACCGACGCTCGTGATAAAGGTCAGCCCATGAAGGGTTGGTCTTCTCCAAAAGGCCGGAGCGACGGCGGATGGCGTTTATGTCGCCGTACTTATCT